>WNGH01007350.1_pt1 | contig 13360 bp, 10 predicted proteins | sample 5400631 | NCBI WGS metagenome assembly WNGH01 (sample SAMN13153373, study PRJNA577476) | soil metagenome | isolation source: 115 cm soil or saprolite under Garry oak tree replicate 1 | place: USA:California | collected 2016-06-15
GGACACTCGCCGCCGCGTTCCTATTCTATGGAGCAGCATCAGTAATCGCTATAGGCCTCGGCCCGTTGTTCATACTAGTTCTAGGAGTGGGAATCTTCAACTCCCTATTCTATTCCCTCCCACCGTTGAGGTTCAAAGCAAAACCCTTCCCAAGCCTCATCTCCTTCTCGGGGGCTGTCGGCCTAGCCTTCCTCGGCGGGTTGAGCATTCAAGGCTCCATCAATATTCTCAATCCCGTATTTTGGCTAGTCACCTATTTCATGCTCACCTATGGAGCGGTGAAGAATCTGCCAGATTACCAAGGCGACAGGAAGGCTGGCACTCGAACCTCCGCAACAGTCTTCAAAGAAATCAAAAACGCAGTCCTTTTCGCCGGAGTCCTTCTCTTCACACCATATTTGCTCCTCATTGGCCTTGTGGCGACCGGACAGCTTGGCGCAACATACCTTCTCGATCTCGGCCTAGCCCTTGCTCTAGTCCTCATATTCTTGCAGATGTGGAAGAGGGGGACACCTGAGGGGTTGGAGAAAGCCCATACGGTAGGTTTCTTCTACGCCATTTCCTTCCTAGTATTTACTCTGGTCCTGTCTTCTCCGACGCTAGCATCCCTGGCTACTGTTGTTGGCGTCTATCTTTGGACGTTGATGGTGTCGAAGGTAAATGTGGACTCGAGAATCGAGAGGAGAGACTGGGAGAGGGGGAGGAGAATGTGACCAACACTCTAACCTCCAGCGAACTCTCATTTGGACTTCTCAAAGATTTGATCCTTACACCGATTACAACTGGTCTCAACATTGCACTAATGGGTCCGCCGGGGGTTGGGAAGACAATCTTCTGCCAATCACTCCTCAGAGAAGCGGCAAGGCTGGGGCTCACATGCCTATACGCCGTAACGAACAGTCCATTGCAAGTCGTCCGAGACCAGCTCCGTGTCCAAGGAGTACCCCCTCAAGAAAGGCCTGACCAGATTATCTATGTGGACATGTACTCCTGGCTAGTGGGCGAGAGGTCGACTGAAAGGTTTCAGATTGACAACGCAATGGACATGGCCGGGATGAGCGTTGTCCTCTCAAGTGCAGCCGAAACTGTTGGGGACAAAGCTTTCATCGCCTTCGACTCTTTGTCAACACTGCTTGTCTACAATTCTGAGGCGCTGACCGTGAGATTTCTTAGATCCCACCTAGCTAGAATGAAGAAGCGTGGAAACATAGGCGTCTACGCTGTAGAAACAGGAATTCACAGCGACTCTTTCTACAACGAGGTCAAAGCTGACTTCGACAGCGTCATTGAGATGAAGCTGGAGGAGGCAGACGGCGAGCTCCGGCGGGCCGTGAGAGTCTACAGCTACAGAGGCGGGCATCAGACGAGATGGTTCAGATTTCTCATCACGCCCGAAAAGACGGTAAGAATTTATTGAGGAGAGTAATCAGCCTGCGCCCCGCTTCCCTGTTAACCTTTTGGAAGAAGAAGGGTACACGCCGCTTAAATTATGTCCGCAGTCCGGTGAACTCTAGGTGACCTCCATGGAACCCACCGGAATAAAGATTCTCGATGAGCTACTGGGCGGTGGGATTCCGAGGCCATCGGCAATGGGGATAATGGGGGCTGTCAGCAGCGGCAAATCCTCCCTCGTCCGGCAACTGGCCGTAAACATGCTCCAGCGGGATTTCCGGGTTCTCTACTACGCCATTGACGAATCCGCAGAGGATGTGAGGGAGAGTGTAGCCACATACGGAATCGACGTGGCAAAATATGAGGCGGAAGGCCGTCTAGCCTTTATCGACATTTTTGCGCTTGGGGTCGAGAGGCTTGCCGAAGCATACCCGGTGGAAGAACCTGAGAAGATTGTGGATAGCACTTTCAAGTTTTCAGACCTGGTTGCCCAGGGACGAAGCTTCACCCTCAAACACCTGGGAAAGAAACAATTCGTCGTCATGGATTCTCTGACTCCCTTCTTTCTAATGGTGGAAGCGAAGAGAGTGTTCCAGTTCGGGCAAGTTCTCAAGTACGCGACACGTTTCGCCAAGGCTATCGGTGTGGCCACCCTTCACACGAAGGTCTTGGACGAGACCATCGAAAACGCCATGGTCAATTTCGCCGACGTTGTCCTTGAGCTTGAGCGGAAAAAGACACCTGAAGGCATAAGCCGGGGCGGAACCCTAAGACTGGTCAAGCTGGGTAAGACCCAGGTCTCCTCCAGAGGATACTACTACGAGATGACTCCTCAGGGAATCGTGATCAGCAGCACACCGCCCTTCTAGCTAGGGAAGTCAATCCTCCCGAGCCCTACTCAGATATAGTACCGGGCCGCATTCTTCACGACTCCAATGACGGGAGAGGTCGTGATCTCGGCGGATGAGATGCAGATTGCCGAGTTGAACTCGGATTTTCTAGGCGTAACACACTCCCAGCTGATGGAAGTAGCCGGGGCCGGCATAGCCAGGGAGATTGTCAGCAGGGCCCGGTCAAGACCCAACCTCAGGGTTGACGTGGTCGCAGGAACAGGAAAGAATGGTGGGGACGGCTTTGCCGCCGCCCGTCACTTGGCATCCCTAGGTTTTCGCGTCCGGGTCACCCTCGTAGGCAGGACTAAGGACGTGGAAGACTCTGCGGCCAAACAGCAGCTCAACTCAATTCTTCAAATGAAAGATTCGGTCGAGCTTCAAGCCATCCAGGACTCTTCACAACTCAAACCGTTAGAATCTGACTTCATCATTGATGCGCTACTGGGGACAGGTGTGAAGGGAGATCTCCGGCAGCCACTGCTGGGAGCCGTCAGAATGGTAAACAAGTCAAAGGGTTACAAGGTCGCAGTCGACATCCCATCAGGCCTCGACACAGACACGGGAGAGCCCCATGGAGACGCGGTGAAAGCAGACCTCACAATCTCCCTTCACAAAAAGAAACAAGGCCTTGCCCAGGCAACCGTGTACACGGGAGAACTCGTTATACTCCCCATAGGCATTCCCCGAGAGGCAGAAACCTACGCTGGGCCCGGCGATTTCAAAACACTCTGGAGGCCCCGGCCGGCCAGCTCCCACAAAGGCGACTTTGGAAGACTCCTCGTTATCGGCGGAAGCGAGAACTTTACAGGAGCGCCCGCCTTCTCCGGACTCGCGGCCACGAAATGTGGAACAGACCTAGTCTACGTTGCATCACCAGAGAAAACGGCGGAGACAGTAGCATCCTACTCTCCAGACCTGATAACGATCAGGCTTCCCGGGGACCACCTAAAGCCGAGCGGAATATCCGAACTGGAACGTTGGGTCAAAATCTCCGACGCCCTAGTTCTCGGCCCAGGAATCGGTCTTCACGAGGACACAACAGAATTCGTCTGGAAAGCCATATCCCTTGCCGAGTCTCTAAACAAGACACTTGTCTTGGACGCGGACGCTCTCAAAATCTTTGGCCGCAGGAAGAGAAGGCTGAAAACGCCGACTGTCATGACTCCTCACGCCGGCGAGTTCGCCGCTGTCGCGCAGAGAAAACCAGGCGACGGCTTGGAGTTGAAGGTGGAAGCCGCAGTCCAGCTGGCCAAAGAGGTCGAGGCGACCGTTCTTCTAAAGGGGCCCACGGACATCATCACCGATGGTAAACGCACCAAGTTGAACAAGACAGGTAACCCATACATGACGGTCGGAGGCACGGGTGATGTCCTAACGGGAATCATCGGCGCCCTCCTGGCGCAACACGTAGACCCTTTCAGAGGGGCTGTAGCGGGGGCTTTTCTTAACGGGTTGGCCGGCGATATGCTGATTGAGGAAAATGGCCCAGCAATATCCTCGTCTAGCCTGGTCGAGTATATTTCCAAGGCGATGGAATACTGCCTAAGGGGACCACCATACCCGTCTCTTCGGAAGTAGAGCGGAGACTCTCTGTAAGACTGATGGTGTACGAGTACCACCAGGACGACCCTCGGAAATGTACCTCCGCAAAACTCAGGAGGTTCGGACTCGCACGGCAATTGAGAAGCATCAGACAAATCCCAGGCTCATCAATCGTCTTGAACCCGGTAGCAGAACTTAGAATCTCTAAAGGTGACCGTGCCCAGGTCGAAAACTATGGCGTTGTGGGTTTGGACTGTTCCTGGAATCGGTCGGAGCAAATCTTCACGGAAAGGTTCCCGGGTGATGCTAGAAGGCTGCCGGTTTTGCTGGCCGGAAACCCTACCAACTACGGGGTTCTAGGAAAACTTAGTACTGCAGAGGCTCTAGCAGCCGCACTAGTAATTACAGGGTTTGAACCGGAAGCAGGGCGGGTTCTCTCCCTCTTCAAATGGGGCTCCACTTTCCTAACATTGAACAAAGAACCCCTAGAGGCCTACGCAAAGGCAGGGCGTAATGAGCTGGCAGAGGTTGAAAGCGAGTTCTTCAACGTACCCTGACCGAAAAAGAATTCGCCCAGAATCAGCCCTTTTCAGAAATTAGGGAGCCCATTACGCATTCCTAGGAGGCCTCATGGGGATCCTTGTAGCTGGCCGTTTTCTTCCTAATAGGGACCCGCTGAGCGAGTGGAGGGTATTTGAGTCCAGGATCTTCCGAGCTCAGGTTGATTCTTGGCGACCCAGACTCAATTTCCGAGATGCCCTTTCTCCCCGTTTCGAGTCCCTCTTTACCCTCCGCATCAGCATGCATCAGTGAAAGGTTCAACGTCTCAATTATCGTCTCGGGGGAACCAAGGTCCAGTCTGAGTTCGTCGCTCCTGAGCTTGACCCCAATGATCGGTTTTTCCGCCAATACAAGTTTCTCAATCGCATCTGTCAGCTGCAACTCCCCATCCCTCCCCGGCTCGGTTTGGTTTTGAGACCCATTCGTTTCGACTGTATAGGTGTAGACGCGGAGCCAGACTACTGGAAGGAGTAACGTTACGAAGCTTCTAGCAGAAACACTCGGAGACAGAGATCAGTATGGGACTTGAGGTGGCGAAGAAGGGCGAAGACTTCCGCACCTACGGTCAGAACAGATTCCGCAAGATAGCCTAGCTTCACTCCATTGGTGGCAGCTCCTCTTGGAGAGACCCTGGAGGAGCTATCTTTTTCAGCCTCCATCCACAGATAGTTAAAGGTCCGATAGAAGCATGTCAGACTCCCCCCGGCCCAATGAGCCAGCGGCCTTCATTCCCGAAGCGGTGAAGGTTATGATGGACGAAATGTTGCCGGCCGGCCCCGTTTCACGATTCTCAGCCCTGGTTGCTCAAGAAGGATTCCGGAAGGAGCTGAACAGACTGTTCCTCTCAGAATGGCACTGGGGGATTCCTGAGGAAGTGCGCTTTCGCCCATTCAAGGCTCACAAGACTCGTTGTACCTTCGAGGTTTCAGGTAGAACTGGAAACGACTGGCATAGTGTGATCGCGAAGGTTCACGCCGAGGATCGTTCAGATGTCTTTTCCGCCATGAAGATTGTTGCGGAATCAGGGTTCGGACCGGACTCGGAGTTCGCAATACCCCAACCCCTCGCATACTCGTCCTCGTTGCACGTCCTGTTCGAAGAGAAAATCGAGGGAACCTGGGCTTTGGAGGTTTTCATGAACGGTAGCCTAGACGAGCAGTTAGAGACTGCTCGTCGTTGTGGAGCTTGGCTGGCGCGCTTCCACAGTGTTGCACCAGGCTTAGGAGGTTTGGATAAATCGCGTGAGTTGTTCTCCGCAACTCGATACTATGCGGGACATGTTGGAGAGTTAGGGGGACCGCTCGCGGCCAAGTCAGATCTGCTCATGCGGAAGGTGGAAGCTGCCATGCCTGCTTCAGACAGTATCGAACTCTTCACGGGACACGGCAGCTACATTCCCGAGCACGTGTTCCTCAGCGGTCCCCGGACGATAATAATCGACATTGACGAGCACGACCTGGCCGACCCGGGCCGCGACCTGGCCTGGTTCTGTCTCTCTCTCCAGAGACTGGGGCTCAAGAAGGAAGGCTCAATCAGGGCCCGGGATGCTCCAGTCGAGGCATTCCTTCAGGCTTACGAAGCTGTTAGAGGCGCGGATGTTATGAAGCATGTTCGATTCTTCAAGGCGGCGGAGTGTTTACACCGTGCAAACCGCGATTTGTACAAACGGAAAATCCCGATTCCACAGTGGGCAGACATTTTGCTGGACGAAGGTCTCCGCACATTGGCGTGAAAAACGACGTTCCGCCGCTACATTTTCGCAGGCTTTTAGTCGTTTTCAGATTGCCGTAGGTCACTGGATTAGACCTAGACTATGTCCAGCTGAATGAAGCTCAAGCATGGCTTGCATTGCTAGAATGACGTTTTGTGAAACCGTGCGACGGCCCCGCCGACCAGCGAATTCAGACATTAGACCCGGGTCTCCCAACCAGCGGAGACTCATGTAAGCCCGAGCAAGATCGAGCGTTTCCTGGAAATGTTCAGGTATTCCACTGGGCCATCGGGACCGAGCGTATTCTCTCTCACACTTCCTCACGACCGAGCTGATCCACGAATGCGTCAGAGAAGCAAGATCCACTTCTCCAGGTGCGATAGCAGCCGATTGCCAATCAGTGGGACGGCTTACTCCTCGTTGGTAGAGTATGTTCGACCCGAAGTATTCGCCGTGGATGATAGTCTGTGGAGCTTCTAAGAGCTTTGGGATCTTACGCTCGAATTCGTTGCAGAGGGGTGCAAGCCATGGAAATCCGTGCCGGAATAATCGTCTGGCTCGTCGGGCCCAGCCTCGATAATAGTCAGCGTCATACCTTCTCAGGAATTTTGCTTGGCCACCTCGTATCCTCTTCTCGTTGGTGGCGTGAAACTTTCCAATCCATCCGGCAGAACGGATTATCGGCTCGGTGTCTGTGGACCAGCTGGCGGGGCGACCTTTACCCATGTATTCGAGTATAAGCCACGGAGCCCCATTCTTCTCGTCCTTGTGTACTCCATAGAACCTAGCGGTAGAGAACCCCAAGCCTTGGAGTACGTCTTGGTAGACTCTCGCTTCGTATGAAACGTTCCCCCTGTGACCGTAGACACCGTCGAACTTTTTCGTTCCGTACTTGATGAAGAAGCTGATCGTTTTTCCTCCGTTCCGGTCATCGAGGCGGCATTTGACAATCTCCGTTGGAAATGTGCTTCCGAAGGGGTTGGGCTTCCGACTGATCACAGTCATCTTCCCGTTCCCGGCTAGAGAAGGCAGTTCAGAGAGGCCAGTTGTGAGTCGGTGAACATCGGGAAGCTTAGAACTCACCGAGACTCTTCGTCGGCTCCCCGTCATACGCCACCGACTGCCATGCTCTCCAGGACCGAGGCAACCTCCGTCGTCATTCTGCTCACCTTCCCGCTCTCTAAAATGACAATCATATCGCAGTTCCGCAACGTGCTGGCCCGGTGAGCAATCATCAGCGTCGTCCTTCCCTCCATCAGTGCCTGAATCGCGTTCAGAATCTGAGTCTCAGTGTTGACATCGAGCGCGCTCGTCGGCTCATCCAATATGAGTATGGGAGCATTCTTCAGAAAAGCCCTGGCGATCGATATGCGCTGTCTTTCCCCACCGGACAGTTTCATCCCACGCTCCCCCACCAGCGTGTCATATCCATCAGGCAAGCTGGTCACAAACCCATGTGCGCTTGCCGCTCTTGAAGCCGCAACGACCTCATCCATACTCGCCTCGGGCTTTGCAAAACGAATGTTCTCAGCAATGGACGTGGAGAAGAGCACTGTGTCCTGAAGGACTATCGCGAACTGGTTACGCAGGTCTGCAATCTTGTACTCCCGAAGGTCAACCCCGTCCAGGGTAATCCTCCCCTCGCTCGGGTCGAAGAATCGGAGAATGAGGCTGGACAGCGTTGTCTTGCCTGAGCCCGTGGGCCCGACCACTCCCAGCGACGAGCCTGATTTCACGACAAATGACACGTTGTGAAGGACGCCGTGCTCTTTATCATACCCAAATGAAACGTTTTCGAAGATAGTTTGGCCGGTTGCCCTGGCCAAGGGGCGAGCGTTCGGCATCTCGGGCACGTCAGGCTCTTCGTCGAGAATCTCGAGAAACCGGTCCATCCCGGCAAAAGACTGTTGCAGATCGAGAACTCTCTTCCCAATATCCCTAAGAGGAACGTAGATTTGCGTGAGATAGTAGTTTACAATTAGTAATCCGCCAAGGGTCAGAACGCCAGCCTGAACGTGGCCTATTCCAACGTAGAGCACGGCAGCAAGTCCGATCGCAGTAACAACGCCGACAAGCAGGTTGTACACCCCGCCCTCGACGAAGACTTTGAGCGCCGCTGACGCGCTCTCGGTATAGCGAGAGAGAAACTGTTCATTTTCCCGCTCTTCCTGGCCGAAGGCCTTCACCACCCTCGAGGCGCTGAGCGATTCTTGGGCCGCGGACAAAGCCGCACTCTCTGACGACTTCACCTTCCTCCATCCCCGGCGGAGACGCTGACGGTAGATCATGGTGAAGAGAAACATGAAGGGCGCAACGATCAACGCTATCAGCGCCAATTCCCAATCAAACAGCATCATGACAAGAATCATACCACTCAGCGTGAGGATGTCAGTAATCAGAGGGGGCAGGGTGTCGATAGCTAGCTGCCTGAGCCACGGCGCATCATTCTGGACCCTGTACGTTGAGTCTGTAACGCCCTTCGTGTCGTGGTAGAGAATGGAGAGTCGTTGCATTTGTCGAAACACTCGCGCGCGCATGTCGAGTGTAATCCGGTTCCCGACCTTGTTACTAGACCAGATGCTCAACAGATTTTGCGCGTTTCCCAACACCGCACTTGCTAACAGAATTCCTATTGCAAGGAGAATCGCAGGTTCCTTCGAACCTGTCGATGAGCTCGGCGCGAGGATTCTGAGATACCCAGGTAGCGGTTGCGTTCCGAGAACATTGTCCACAATGATCTTGATGGGTAGGGGAGTGATCAAAGTGAGGGGTATGACGATGAGGGATACTACGAACACGGAGATGATTGATAATCCGTAGGGACGTATCTCCCTTAGGAGTCTTCCCCTCATCGCGGTTTTCCTCCTACGCCGATCCCCAAGCACACCAAGCACGGCGTGATGGCCGGTTCAAAATAGTTGCCGAACACGGGGGACTGATTGCTTTCGCTCATTCGGATGCACCAGACCGATTCAGCACGTCGTGTAATATGCCACTGGCAAACGAGCCGTCGCTAATTGTTCGAGCGGCGATCAGGCCCGCTACTACGCCAGATAGAGCGCTTGCAATCCACGCGCTTGACAATGCGGCGCCAACTGACATTCCAACAAACACGAGGGATAGTGCAAGCGCGAGCCTGGAATACGATGGCGAGATTTTGAACCTTAGCAGTTGTTTTCCTGGAGCATGTTCCTCCACGGCAGATCGCAACCGGCTCCCGCCGAACAATCCCCCCCAAACCTCCAAGTCCCAACTGTCAAAATTACCTCCCGTCCTGACGAGCCCTCCGGCATCCTGAATTCTCGTCTGTAGCCGATTCAGAGTTACCTCGGGGTCCTCCCTCTCGTCGCGCCACATCATCATCTTGACAGGTCGAACCCTGGCCGGAGTCTTCGGCCCATGCCTACGCCATGGAGTCAGCCCGCCACTCAATCTCCCGCGGAGCCGAGCCATCGGTTGCAACACATGAAGGAGCAGAAGTAGAGCGTGCGACCTGATTAGCTGCCAGCCACCTTTCCCGGTTCCAGAAGAAAGTTTTGTTCGACGGACGTTGATCGAGGCTTGGATGATCGGAAGAGTGATTGCCAAGAGAAACAGGGACCCGAAGATAAACCAGGGAGTCCAGCCAATACTGAGGAGGAACAGCAAGCCAGAGGATGCAGTAATCAGATACCATTCAGGCATCAGCATAAGAGACCAGAAAGAGCCCTTGGACTGGTAGAGGGACTGAAAGGGGGCAGTTCCCCAAACTCCCTGGTAGACGCGTCCGACAAAAAGCGACGAGAGATCCAGTGAGACCCCTCTCCCATAGATGCGCCCGTGCCATTTCAACTGTCCGAACATGTTGTACTTCTCAGGCGATTTCCTTTCCAACAAAGCCTCAGCTCTGCCATAGCCCACCTGTTGCTTCCAGTATCTTCGTATGGAGCTTCGCCTGTGATGCCAGACGAGAGCGGTGGGCGAGAATCCGATGACTCCCCCTCGTTCGCGCAGTCTCCAGCACAAGTCAACGTCATCCCCAGCCGTGCGAAATACAGGGTCAAAACCGTCGATCGCAAGAAGAGCGTCCTTTCTGAACATCATGTTGCAGCCTGGAATGTGCTCTGCAACTCTATCCGAGACTAGAACAGGGTTCGGTCCTCCCGGGGCGTGTCCCATCGCGACCTCCCTCCAATTATCCTTGGGGGGCGGGAGGTTTGGTCCCCCGACCCCGACACAATCCTCCTCTAAGAGGAAGAGTGCGAGGTACTTCAACCATAGACTGTCTGGGTAAGCGTCGTCATCGATGAACGCGACTAATTCTCCGGTAGCAAGCTGTATGCCAGTGTTGCGTGCGTTGCTGAGCCCGCGGTTCTCGGTGCTTACCAGTCTGACAGATGGGTATTCCGAGGTAAGGGAGTTGACTCTGCAAAAGCATTCTGGACGGCTCGGAGAGCAGGTTTGGCAGCTCGGCTGCTCCTTGTTAGCCCGAACTTCCAATCTTCCACCAAGTGCTGACCATGGTACCACTCGTCGGTCCAGGCGAAAACTATTAGGCCGCAGCAGCCCAGTTTGAAAGTGGAGCGGACCATCCAGTCTAGGGTTTCGGCCTGTTTCTCCTCGCCGTTTCGGAGACTGTCAAGTCCGACCTCGCTCAACAAGACGGGGGAGTCGTTACTCAGGCTTTGCAATCGCGCAAGATAATCCTCGAACGCCTTTTTCGATTCAAGGTAGACATTGAAGCATAGGAAGTCTAGAAATGGCAATCGCAAGTACTCTGTGGACGGATAATTCACGTAGGTAACGAGAGCGTCGGGATCTTCTTCCTTAGCGATATGGTAGAGACGTTGGACGAATTTTTCGACCCGTTTTCTCCCGTGCCAGCGGACTATTGAGGATGTGATCTCATTCCCCACGCTGTAACAGAACACGGCGGGGTGTCCCGAGCAGCGCCGGACCCACCTCCTGACCTTGTCTGTGATCTCGTCAACCCTTCCCTTCTCATCGAGGAAGGCCATTTGTTCGCCCCAGTTGAGCCCCACCATGACCCGGAGCCCGTTCTTCTGGGCCACGTCGAGAAGCCACCGAGGAGGGCCGGTGTGAACTCGTACAACGTTGAACCCGTGCTCTGCCATCAGGGCGAAGTCTCTCTCGACCACTTCACGGGCCAATCGTTCCTCTCCCTTCTCGTCTATCGAGAAGGTCCCATAGCTAACTCCTTTCACCCAGAACTTTTCCTCTCCTACGTAGAAGAATTTGCCCCGGACCCTTGGACGCTCCGTGATAGCAGGGACCTGCTTCGTCCGAACTTCCATTATTGTCTCGGTCATGCCCACCACGTGCTCCTCTTCAGCGACGGTGCAGATACATCTGCAAGTCCGTGGAACAAATTACTTAGCGGCAATTGCCGGGAGCATTCTCTCCCTCAGAATTTTGAGTCCGTCCTGGAGTCTGATTCTTGGTTCATAGCCTAGCATCCGATGAGCTTTCTCGGGGTCGCCTATGAATCTGCGAACCTCGAAACTGTTTGCCGGTACTGGTATGATTTTCGAGGAGGAACCGACTTGGTCCACGATCATTCTGGCGAGCTCAGAGACAGAACAGCCAGTACCCGTGACAAAGTGAAAATCCTCACCGGACGCGTCTCCACGTAGACCCGCAGAGTAAGCCTTGGCGATTCCCGAGACTGTATCATCTATGAAGGTAAAATCTAGAACCTGCTCGCCTCCGTAGAGGGTTATGTCCTCTCCTCGGATCGCCTTTGCCATAAACTTCGGGATGACCCTCTCAGGGAGATCTCTTTCACTTCCGTACACGTTGGAAAAGCGGAAAATAATCTGATTCACTCCCTCTCCTCCGTTGCCTGGGGCGAAGTATGAACGGCACGCGTTCTCCGCGCAGAGCTTTGTTACACCGTACACGGATTTCGGGTTCTTCGGATGATCCTCTCGTACAGGAAGCGCGACTGGTTCTCCGTATACCTCTCTGCTGGACGCGTAGAAGAGCATCGGGTGGCTTGAAGCTCTCCTACACGCTTCCAACACGTTCAGCGTGCCAAGCTGATTTGTCAGCCAACAATTGAATGGATCTTCTTGGCCCGATGCGACCCGGGAGACAGCTGCAAAGTGAAAAACAGCATCCTTCCCATCAACGGCCTCCTTCACAGCGCCGAGGTCTCTGACATCTCCTCGTATCCTCTGGCAAGGTAGACCTTCACTGTTAGAGTTGAAACGCAGGTCGAAGAGAGAGACCAAATCACCATGCTCCGCTAGCCTTTCACCTAAGTGACTCCCGATGAAACCATTCCCGCCAGTTATCAGAACTCTAGAGATCGTCTTCCACCCTTCACAGCAACGCAGTGTTCAGGCTGCTCGCATCGGGGCCAATGCTGATCGAGCTTGCCCTCACCATGCGCGGGGAGCGTCGATTTGCCCTATATAATTTGCAGCCTTTCTCTATCATTGAATACACTGCGTGTACATCGGCACACGCATGGTTCAACATTAACGTATCTGAACCGGCACACTTTAAAGCCCCTCTAGCGCTATATGAGACAGGCGGGATGCATACCAATCTATCCGAGTATAGCCTTGTCTATATCGCTCGAAATTGATGGAGGGTCTAGGGTTCAAAGCTAGAAGAAGAAATGACCGCGTCAATGGCTTCGCGGAGTACAAGGCCATTATTACAGCGGGCGGAATGGGGACGAGGATGCTTCCTTTCTCCAAGGAAATACCCAAGGAAATGTTTCCCATCGTCATGTACAACGGTAACCACACCCTCGAGTTGAAACCAGTCGTCCAAGCCATCTTCGAGCAATTGCACAAGATCGGCATCAGAGACTTTTACGTGGTGGTAGGACGCGGCAAACGAGCGATCGAAGACCACTTCTCCCCCGACCCGGGATACTCCGCCTACCTCAAAGAGAGAGGACGGGACCCGAAGTGCCTCTCCGAGTTCTATTCCAAGATAAAATCCTCAAATATCGTATTCCTCAACCAACCGGAGCCTCTAGGCTTTGGCGACGCAGTCCGGCTAGGCGAGCCCTTCGTAACTGGAACCTTCCTCGTCCTGGCCGGTGACACGTTCATACTCTCTGACGACAACGACTATCTAAGACGGCTCGCCGAAATGCACCGCAAGTACAACGCAATCGCGACAATTCTGCTGCAGGAGGTGCCCGACCCGCGACATTACGGAGTCGTCGAGGGCAAAGAGCTAGAGGATGGAGTAATCCGAATAACCTCGGCCCAGGAAAAACCCGGCTCACCAAAGACAAACC
>WNGH01004474.1_pt1 | contig 13359 bp, 10 predicted proteins | sample 5400631 | NCBI WGS metagenome assembly WNGH01 (sample SAMN13153373, study PRJNA577476) | soil metagenome | isolation source: 115 cm soil or saprolite under Garry oak tree replicate 1 | place: USA:California | collected 2016-06-15
GACCACAGCCTGATCGACATCGTTGCCCAGCGTTATGACGCCGGTGTTCGATCCGGCGAACAAGTGGCGAAGGACATGATCGCCGTCCGTATCGGACCGGACATGCGTATGGCGGTCGTCGGTACGCCGTCGTATTTCGCGAAGCGATCCCTGCCGAAGAAGCCCCAGGACCTGCCCGATCACAACTGTATCAATCTGCGACTACCGACTTATGGCGGGCTGTATGCTTGGGAGTTCGAAAAAGGCGACCGCGAGCTGAAGGTGCGCGTCGAAGGCCAGTTGGTCCTGAACGGCACCACCCAGATGCTCAATGCGGCGCTGGCGGGATTGGGGTTGGCCTATGTGCCGCAGGACTTGGCGCAGCCTCACCTGGACAGCGGTCATCTCACCCGGGCGCTCGAGGACTGGTGCCCTCCGTATTCGGGCTACCACCTCTACTACCCGAGCCGACGCCAGTCCTCACCGGCGTTTGCTCTGTTGGTCGATGCGCTGCGCTACCAGGGTTAATGCTGATATGACGCCCAGGGAGGAGCGCGCCGACGCATGAGCGAGGTTCGGGCGCTGCTCCTGACCGACGTGGTCGACAGCACGCAGCTGGCGGAGAGGCTGGGTGAGACCGAATTGGCCGCGCTATGGGAAGCGCACGATCGCCTCGCCCGCGATCTCCTCCCAGCCCGGCGCGGACGCGAAATCGACAAGACCGACGGAATGCTGCTGCTGTTTGAAGCGGCAGCTGACGCAGTCGCCTACGCGATGGCGTACCAACGCGCCGTCGCCAAGCTCAATCCGCCGCTGAAGGCGCGTGCCGGGGTGCATGTCGGGCCCGTCATTCTGCGCGAGAACAGCCAGTCGGACGTGGCGCGAGGTGCCAAGCCGCTCGAGGTCGAGGGCACGGCCAAGGCAGTGGCGGCGCGCGTGATGTCGATCGCGAATGGAGGGCAGACCCTTTTGTCCGCCGATGCGCGAAACGCCCTGGGGGAAATCACGCTGCGAGTCGAGTCGCACGGTCACTGGCGCATGAAAGGCATTGCGGAGCCGATGGAGCTGTTCGAGGTCGGCGAGGCCGACGCACCGTTCGTGCCGCCCCCCGATGCAGCCAAGGGTTATCGCGTAGTGCGCGGGGGCGACGTCTGGTTGCCGGCCCGGAACATCAAGCACAGTCTGCCCGCAGAGCTTGATTCCTTTGTGGGCCGTCGCGAGGCACTCGTCGAATTGGCGCGCCGCCTCGACGCCGGCGCGCGCCTTGTATCGGTCCTGGGAATCGGCGGCACGGGCAAGACGCGGCTGGTCACGCGGTTCGCTTGGAGCTGGCTCGGAGACTTCCCCGGCGGTGTCTGGTTCTGCGACTTGTCGCAGGCCCGCAGCCTGGACGGCATCGCGTACGCCGTCGCCGAGGCGCTCGCCGTTCCGCTCGGCAAGGAAGAACCGGTCACCCAGCTCGGCAATGCCATCGCGGCGCGCGGCCGGTGCCTGGTCATTCTCGACAACTTCGAGCAGGTGTCGCATTACGCCGAGGAAACGCTGGGGAGATGGCTCAAGCGTGCGACAGAGGCACGGTTCGTGGTGACCACGCGCGAGGTGCTGGGACTCGTGGGAGAGGAGACCCTTGCGCTGGCGCCGCTGCCGGCCCCTGAGGCCGCGGCGCTGTTCGTGCAGCGGGCGGAATCGGCGAAGCGCGACTTCCAGCCGACCGCAGAGGATAGTGCGGCCGTCGGTCCGCTGGTGAAACTGCTCGAAGGCTTGCCGCTCGCGATCGAACTCGCCGCGGCGCGAGTGCGCGTGATGCCGCCGAAGGCGCTCCTCTCGCGCATGAGCGAGCGCTTCAAGCTGCTGTCCTCGACCGGCGGGCGCCGCGACCGGCAGGCGACGCTGCGCTCGACCTTCGACTGGTCCTGGGATCTGCTGTCGCTGCCCGACAAGGCGGCGCTTGCGCAGCTCTCGGTGTTCGAGGGCGGGTTCACGATGGAGTCCGCGGAGGCCGTGCTGGACCTCTCCGGATACGAGGATGCGCCCTGGACCATCGGCACGGTGCAGTCGCTGCTCGACAAATCCTTCGTAAGGCAGGTGAGCGACGGTCGCTTCGACATGCTGGTGAGCGTCAAGGAGTACGCGTCGGAGCACTTGCGCACCGATGGGCGTTTCCCCGGGAGCGGCCCCGCGGCGCTCGCCGCCGCCGAGGCACGGCACAGCGGGTACTTTGCGCGCCTCGGCGAGAAGCGCGCGGTGGCGGGGGCCTGCGTGGAAATCGACAACCTCGTGGCGGCGTGCCGGCGGGCAGCGGCCCGGGGGGCTGCGGAAGAAACCGCGGGCGCGCTGGAGGGCGCCTGGGCAGCGCTCAAGTTGCGCGGGCCGTTCAGCGTGGGCGTGGAGCTCGCGTCCGTGGTAAGCGGCACGCCCGGGCTGGCAAAGGCGGCGCGCGCGATCGCGGAAAGGATTGCGGGCAGCGCGCTCGACGCTTCCGGAAGAGTGGCGGAAGCCCGAACGCATCTCGAGGCGGCGCTCGCCTTCGCGCGCGAGGCGGTGGACTCAAGGTGCGAAGCGCGCGTGCTCGCCAATCTGGCCGATCTGCGGGACGGGCGCACGGAGGAAGCCAGTGCCTTTTACGCGCAGGCCCTGGCGTTCGCTCGCGAGCTTGGCGATTGGGACCTGGAGTGCAGGGTGCTCAGCGGCCTTGGCGCGCTGGATGCGCAACTGGGCCATATAGAACAAGCCCGGGCGCACTGGGAGGCTGCACTCGCAATGGCCCGCAAGATCGGGGACCGGCGCTGGGAGGGTGGACTGCTCGGCAATCTGGGCGGCCTGCACATCAGCGAGGGGAGACTCGACGACGCGCGCGCCCATCTCGAGGCGGAGCTGGTCGTGGCGCGCGAGCTGGGGGATCGGACATTCGAAGGCAGTGCGCTCTGCAACCTGGGCTTTCTTCACCAGCTGCTGGGAAGGCTGGAAGAGGCCGGCAAGCAGCTCGAGGCGGCGCTTGTCGTCGTGCGGGAAATCGGGCATGTCCGTACCGAATGCGTCGTGCTGTGCAACCAGGGAATCATCTACGACTCCCTCGGCCGGCCCTCCGAAGCCCGAACGCGCTACGAGGCGGCGCTTGCCTTGGCCCGCGAGTTGAGCGACCGACGCTCCGAAGGTCAGGTGCTCGGCTATCTCGGCCTGCTTCACGCCCGCCAGGCTCGGTTCGACCGGGCGCGTACTTGCCTTGACGCCGGCGAAGCGCTGCTGCGCGCCGTGTCTGATCGGCTGAGCCTCGGCATATTGCTTTGCGGCCGGGCCGAAGCCGAGCACCTCGCCGGCGACCTCGACGCCGCCGCGAGCGCTCTCGCCGAGGCCGACTCGCTGACTACGGCTACCGGAGCGGGACCCGATTCCGAGCTTGGCTTTGCCTTGGCCCGAGTCCGGGACCTTTGCGTCAGACGCCTGGGCCGTCGTTGATGACCCAAGGATCGAGCGGCGGCAAGGGCAGAGGAGCCAGCGGTTTCGAGCCATCGTTGACGTTGACGATGTACTTGTAGTGTCCGAGCCTGTGGCCCCTCTTTGCGCACGTGAAACTCTTTCCTCCCCTGGTGGGGGCACAGGGCGAGAAGTTGCCGGGGTCGATCACGATGCCATCACGGGGGAATATGTGACTTCCCTTGGACGGCAAATTCCACATGATCGTGCCTATGTCCGCCTTCACGACCGCGCGCTCCTCGGGGACCACAATTTTTCCGCCCTCGACTCTTACGTCGATGTTTTTGACTCCCGCCGCTCCCGATGACGTCTTGTCCGCACAGCCACACAATGCCAGAGAAATCGCGACGACTACGTAAGCGAAGTGTTTCATTCGGCCTCCCTTGCAGCCGGAACTTGTAGCGACGGCCGCTGCGGCAAATCATGCAGTCGCCGGGCGAGCTAAGTCAAGCGCGGAGGTATGATAGCGCACCCATGGACCACTCGGACGTCCTGCTCCTCGCCCGCGCGCAGTTCGGGCTGAATATCGCGTTCCATATCCTGTTCCCGAGCCTCACCATCGCGCTCGGGTGGATGCTCTTCTACTTCCGCATCCGCTACGCGCACACGGGCGACCCGGCGTGGCTCGCCACCTACAAGCTGTGGACCAAGGTGTTCGCGCTTTCCTTCGCGATGGGCGTGGTGAGCGGCATCACCATGTCGTTCCAGTTCGGCACCAACTGGCCGGGATACATGCAGAAGGTCGGCAATATCGCCGGGCCGCTCCTCGCCTACGAGGTGCTCACCGCTTTCTTCCTCGAGGCGACCTTTCTCGGCGTGATGCTCTTCGGCATGAACCGCGTTCCGGGGTGGGTGCACATCTTCTCCTCGGGGATGGTCGCGATCGGCACGACCCTCTCGGCGTTCTGGATCCTCGCGCTCAACTCGTGGATGCACACCCCTGCCGGCCACGCGATGGACGGCGCGCAGATCATCGCCGGAGACTGGCTGCAGGTGATCTTCAATCCGTCGTTTCCGTACCGCTTTACCCACATGCTGCTCGCCTCGGGGCTGACCGCATCGTTCGTCGTTGCAGGGCTTTCGGCGTGGCGGCTGCTGCGGGTGGGCGAAGACGTCTCGGCAAGGAAGACGCTGCGCACCGGGCTCCTCCTCGCCGCGGTGCTCGCTCCCCTGCAGATTCTCGCCGGCGACCTGCACGGCCTGAACACGCTCGAGCACCAGCCGGCGAAGATCGCGGCCATCGAGGCGATGTGGAAGACAGGGAAGGGCGTGCCGCTCGTGCTCTTCGCCGTGCCCGACGACGAGAAACGCCGCAACGATTTCGCCATCGAAATCCCGAAGGGCGCGAGTGTGGTCCTCAAGCACGACACGGAGGCCGAGCTGCAAGGTATCGACGCCTTCGTGCCGGATGCCGCGCCGGTGGCACCGGTGTTCTTCGCGTTCCGGGTGATGGTGGGGACGGGGGTGCTGATGCTGCTCGCCGCCTGGACGGGGGCATGGGCGACGCGCCGCGGCATGCTGCCGCAGCGGTGGATGCTGTGGACCCTCTCGGGTTTCACCTTCGCGGGATGGATCGCGACGCTCGCCGGCTGGCTCGTCACCGAGATCGGCAGGCAGCCCTGGCTCGTGACCGGGATTCTCAAGACCGCCGACGCCGTGGGCGGGGTCTCCGGCGCGCAGCTCGGCGCGAGCCTCACCGGCTATATCATCACGTATGCAGTGATGCTGATCGCGTACCTGGTGGTGCTGACGCATCTCGCGGGCAAAGGCGCACCCGCATGAGCCTCGACCTGCCGCTCGTCTTCGCCGCCCTCATGGGATTGGCGATCCTGATGTATGTCGTGCTCGACGGCTACGATCTGGGCGTGGGCATGCTCATGCCCGCGGCGGACGCGCGCGAGCAGGAGCTGATGGTCGCCTCGATCGGACCGTTCTGGGACGCGAACGAGACCTGGCTCGTTCTGGGCGTCGGCATCCTCCTGGTCGCCTTCCCCGCGGCGCACGGCCTGGTGCTCGGCGCGCTCTACCTGCCGGTCGCGGCGATGCTGGTCGGGCTGATGCTGCGCGGCGTCGCGTTCGAATTCCGCGTCAAGGCCGAAGGCTGGCAGCGCGGGCTGTGGAACTGGCTGTTCTGGTTCGGCTCGTTCCTCGCTTCGTTCGCGCAAGGGCTGATGCTCGGCCGCTACATCACCGGGTTTCATCCCGGATTCGGCTACTACGTTTTTGCGATGCTGGTGGGCGCAAGCCTGTGCGGAGGCTACGTGCTGCTCGGCGCGACCTGGTTGATTCTCAAGACAGAGGGCGACCTGCAGAAAAAAGCGCTCGCCTGGGCGCGCTGGGGCTTGCTGTGGGTCGCGCTCGGCGTCGCGCTGGTGAGTCTCGCCACGCCGTTCGTGAGCGCCACGGTGCATGCGAAATGGTTCGACTTTCCGCGCACGCTGGCGCTGATGCTGCTGCCTCTTGCGACCGTCGCGGCGGGCTGGATGGTCTGGGCCGCGACCGGCCGATTGAAGCGGGGCGAGCGCGAATTCGACTGGATGCCCCTGGCAGCCACGGTGGCGATCTTCACGCTCGCCTTCGCCGGGCTCGCCTACAGCCTGTTCCCCTACGTAGTGATCGACCGCATGACCATCTGGGAAGCGGCGTCGCACCCGTCAGCGCTCAAGTTCATGCTCGCCGGCGTGATAATCGTGGTGCCGTTCCTGATCGCCTACACGGCGTTCGCCTACCGCGTGTTCCGCGGCAAGGCGCGCGCCGGGTTGTACGAGTAGATCCCGCCCGCCCGCTCAGCCTTCCTTCAGCGGCGCGAGCGTCACTTCGACGCGCCGGTTCGCGGCGCGGCCCTGCTCGGTCGCATTGCTCGCGATCGGGTGCTCCTCGCCGCCGCCGGCGGTCATGATGCGCGGTTCGGCGACGCCTTTGCTCATGAGGTACTGGGCGACGGCACTCGCGCGGCGCTGAGAGAGCTGCCGGTTGAAATTGGCGTCGCCGACGTTGTCGGTGTGGCCCGCGATCTCGATGATGGTCTTGTCGTATTTCCTCGCCACCTGCGCGACGCCGTCGAGCACCTTGAAGAACTGCGCGTTCAAGTCGGCGCTGCCGGTGCGGAACGTGATGTTGCCGGGCATGTTGAGGATGATGTCCTCGCCCCTGCGGGTGACCGTCACGCCGCTGTCGCGCATCTGCGCGCGCAGCTCGTTTTCCTGCTTGTCCATGTAGGACCCGACTGCGGCGCCGCCGAGCGCGCCGACACCAGCGCCGACGAGCGCTCGCTGCCTGCGCTGCTTGGCGTCGTGGCCGGAAATCATCCCGATCGCCGCGCCGGTGCCCGCGCCGATCAGCGCGCCTAGGGTGGTGCTCGTCGTCTTCCTTTCTCCGGTGTAGGGATCGGTGGTGGTCTGGCAGCCGGTGCCGAGGGCGGCGGCAATCGTCGCCACCAGAGCCGCTTTTACCGCGGGGTTCGCAATTGACATGTTTCAAGTCTCCTTTGGGGTTACTGCACTGCTTTGCTGTAGAAGCTCTCGTCGATGTATTTCATCGGGTCGCTGAGATTTTTCTGGGGCTTGGCGAATTCGCTGCGCAACTTCAGCACCGTGCGGCAGCCTTCGAGATCGAGCTTCGCTCTTTTCTGAAAGCCTTCTTTCTCCGCGAACATCACTTCGTAGGCCTTTTGCGCCGCGGGCCGCGGGGCGCTGGCGACGTACTTCATGTAGATGGCAACGGCTTCGTCCTTGTTCGCCGGCTGCTGCAGCCAGTCCATCGCGGCGACGTACGAGCGGATGAACGCGACCAGCTGCTCGCCGTTCTTCGCGGCCCAGGCGCGGCGCGCCACACCTATCGAGGCCTGATACGTGCCGAAGCTTGTCGTCGTATCGCCCAGCCGCGTGTAGCCTTTGGATTCCGGCAATATCTCCGATGGAGAGCTGATCATGGTGCCGGCGATCCTGCCCTCCATCATCGCCTGGACGCGTGCCGGCGTGCCGCCCAGGCGCTCGACCTTGTAGTCGGCGGACGAAAGGCCGTTCATCGCCGCGAGCTTGTAGAGGATGAAGGCGAATCCGGTGGTCGCCGCGTCCACGCCGAGCGTCTTGCCCTTGAGAGCCGCGTAGGTCCTGATGTCCGGCTGGGTCACGAAACGCAGCGACCCGGAGTGGCCCCCCATGAAGGCGAAGAGGTCGGGCTGCGTAGTCAGCTCGGTCTCCCCTTGCCCTTCCTGGTAGGCGACGACGTTGTCGTACGCCGTGGTGCCGAGGTCGTAGGTCCCGTTCATCAGCTTGCGGATCTGCTCGACGGAATTCGGCGTGAAGGAAAGCTTAACTGCGATCCCGTTATTGGCGAAAAGGCCCTTTTCCTGCGCCGCCCAGACCGGCCAGTTGCCGCCGCCGCCGAATGCGATCACTTCCAGGGTCTTAAGTCCCTGCGCGGGGCTCGCGCCGGCCGCGGCGAGCAGCGCCGCCGCGACTGCGATTCTGTTCAGTGCTCTCACGGTCTCTCCTCCAAGTATGGGCCACAGTATAAGGCTCAACGCCGCTCGTGCGGATCCAGAACGTCGCGCAAGCGGTCCGCGACCAGGTTGAAGCCGACGACCGCGAGCAGCAGGGCGATTCCGGGGAAGGCGCTGATCCAGTAGTGGCCCGATAGCAGGTAGTTGAAGCCGTTCGAGATCAGCAGGCCGAGCGAAGGCTGGGTGATCGGCAGGCCGAGGCCGAGGAAGGAGAGCGTGGCCTCGAGCGTGATCGCCGCGGCGACCTGGACCGTCGCGAGCACGAGGAGCGGCGGCAGGCAATTCGGCAGCAAATGACGAAAAATGACGCGCGCGTTCGAAAGCCCGAGCGCGACCGCGGCATCGATATATTCCTTCCTGCGCTCGACGAGCGCGGCGGCGCGCGCCGTGCGGGCGTAGTACGCCCATTGAACCGCGACGAGCGCTATGACGATCTTGTCCAGGCCTTGCCCCAGCACGGCGAGCAGGACGAGCGCGATGAGGATCGAAGGGAACGAGAGCTGGAGATCGGCGAGGCGCATGAAGAGCGCGTCGAGCCAGCCGCCGAGCCAGGCCGCCGCGAGGCCCAGGCTCACGCCGATCGCGAGCCCGAGCGCCGTGCTCGTCAAGCCGACGGCGACGCTGGTGCGAAGGCCGTAGAGGATGGCGGACAGCATGTCGCGGCCCTGGTCGTCGGTGCCCAGCCAATAGATCGCGCCCGCGGCCGAGCGCGCCCCGGGCGGCAGGCGCGAGTCGAGCAGATCGAGCCGCGCCAGATCGTAGGGATTCTGAGGCGAGATCCAAGGGGCAAACAGCGCGGCGATCAGCACGAGCACGAGGAGCGCGAGGCCCGCTAGCGCGCTGCGGCTCGTCGCGAACTCGGCGCCGATTCGCCGGGCCGGCGTCACCTTGTTTCCCCGGGCCGCACCCGCGGATCGAGCCACGAGTAGGCGAGGTCGACCGCGAGGTTGATCGCGACGAACAGCGTCACGACGATGCACAGATAGCCGACGATCACCGGCCGGTCGAGCACGTTGATCGAGTCGATCAGGAGCTTTCCCATTCCGGGCCACGCGAATATCGACTCGGTGACGACGGCGAACGCGATCACCGAGCCGAACTCCACGCCGGCCACGGTGATGACCGGGACGAGCACGTTCCTGAGCACGTGGACGCCGACGACACGCGCCTCGGTCAGGCCCTTGGCGCGCGCGAAGCGCACGTAGTCCTGCTGCATCGCTTCGCGCGTTCCCGAGCGTGTCAGCCGGATGAGGAGGGATAGATTGAAGAGCGCCAGGTTCGCGGCGGGCAGGACGAGGTGGCGCAGGCCCTCCGCAGTGAGGAAGCTCACCGGGATCCCGATGAGATTCACGGTCGGTCCGCGGCCCGACGTAGGGAGCCAGCCGAGCCACACAGAGAACACCATGATGAGCATGAGCCCGACCCAGAAAGTCGGAAGCGAGAACCCCAGGATCGAGCCCGCCATGATGGCCCTGCCGCCGGCCGACCGGGGCTTCAAGCCCGCCCAGAGCCCGAGAGGGATTCCGAGCAGCACCGCGATCAGCATCGCGGCGGTCGCGAGCTCGAGCGTCGCGGGCATGCGCTCGAGGATCAAGCCGATCGCCGGCACGTTGAAGGCGAAGGATCTCCCGAGGTCTCCGGTTGCGGCGTGCCCGATGAAGACGAAATACTGCTCGAGAAGGGGCCGGTCGAGCCCCAGCGCCGCGGTGGCGCGCGCGATCTCGTTCTGGTCGGACTGCGGGTTGACGAGGATGTCGATCGGGTTGCCGACGGCGTATACGCCGGCAAACACGAGCAGCGACATGACGAACAGAACCGCGACGCTTTGCGCGAGGCGGCGAACGCAAAGGGCGAGCATCAGCGGGCAGTCTCGGTGATGCGAAGGAGTTCTTCTCCCAGAGCCAGCGCGGTGTCGGGCCGGTCGAACAAGCGCGCGCAGCGGGCCGAGATTTGCTCCGACACCGACTTTCGATATTCCGCGTCGCGGCCCAGCCGCAGCGCGATTTCCACGTACTCGTCGGCTGAGCGGGCGATGCAGCAGTCGAGATCCATTTCTTTGTACAGGCCCAGCGTAAACCTGCCCGGAAGCTGCGAACCGGGCAAGGTTACCACTGGAATGCCGAGGGACAGCGCATCGCAGCTCGAATTGCATCCCCCGAAATGAAACGGGTCGAGGACGACGTCGGCGGCGGCGAAGTGCTGCAGGAACCTGCGGTGCTCCGAGCGGGGAATGAAGCGTACCCGCGATGCAAGCGCACCGAGCGTGAGGTCGAAGCGCCGGCGGAGCTGTTCCACGGGGCCCGCACGGACGAACTCCGGTAGCATGAGCTCGGCTTGCGGGTCGCGCTCGAGGATCGCCCTGATCGGCGCGTCGAAATCGGGATGAAGCTTGAAGAGGTTCTGCGGGCAGTAGTAGAGGTGTTTGCCGTCCGGCAAGCCGAGCTGCTCGCGCGACCTGCGCGGCCCGTCGAGCACGGGCCGGCGATAGCGCGGCATGAAATAGCCGGGCAGGCGTACCAGTTTCTCGGTGTAGTACTTCTCGCTTCCCGCCGCCTCGATCGCGTCGGCCGACACGTAGTAGTCGATCGTGTCGATGCCGCTGGTGACGGAATGTCCCCAGGTAACCATCTGAATCGGGGCAAGCCGCCAAAAGGCGAGGAAATAGGTGAGCGGATCCATGCCGATATCGGTAAAGAACAATATGTCCAGGGCGGCGGATTCGATCGCGTCGCGTACCCGGCCGAGATCGAGCGGGAGCGGCACATAGTGGTCGGCGCTCCCGCGTATGGTTTCGGCCAAGTCGTCCTTTTGCGGGGCGATGGCGAACACGTGGACATCGAAACGCGCGCGCGGCAAATCGCGGATGAGGCCGAACATCGTCCGGCCGACCGAGTGCATATGGAAAAAAGTCGAAACGAAACCGATGCGCAGCAGCCGGCCCGAGGAATACGGTCGACGGGCGCATTCGGTTCTTGCCGGATACATCGACCGACAGACCCGCGCGATCTTGCGCAGCATCTCGGCGTTGTTGCGGCCGTGATAGGCCAGATTGAAAGGAGTCGCGCCCACCTCGAATTCGGGGTTCAGGGTCTTGGGCGATTTCCGGTCGAGCAATTCATCCAGGTCACGATCGAGCCGTTGCCTTACCTGATCGATCTGTTCGCTCGACTGGAGGATGGCGGGAAGCATCAACGCGCGGCGCAGTCTCGGAGCGGCACCGTCTTGCAGCGCCGTGTATCGGTCCATGAGGCTCCGCGCCTCCTCGACATCCGAGTCTTCGCGTATGACGGCGAGACAAAGGAGAGCATCGCGGTTGCCCGGGTCGACATCGAGGATTCTCCGGTACCACTGCTCCGCCTCGCGCGGCTTGTTGCAATCCTGGAGCGCCGCGGCCAGGCGGAGCATCGTGCGCGGCCGCGTCGGATCGGATGGGGGAAGGTGCTCCACCGCGCGGGCGAAGTGTAGTGCCGCCGATTCGTTTCGTTGCTGCGCGAGCGCGATCAAGGCGCGCAGATAGTGCACATCGGCGAGATCGGGCGACAGTTTCGCGCACTCCGCGCCCGCCCGCTCCGCTTCCTCGAACGCGCCTTCCCGAAACAGCCGCTGGGCCTCCGCGAAGAGCCGTGCCGATTTGCGTTGGACGAAGAACCGACCCAGAAGATTCAGCAGCATTCCAAAGCCTCTGCGGTCATTTTTCCCGAATCTGATGAGCCAGCGTGAATTCGTCCGTACGCGGTGCGTAGGCAAGCGGCTTTCGCATCGCCCAGGCCGTGACCTGGTGATGCAGTGCGATGACCGCGTGGTCTCGCATGGCGAGGCGCATCGCGTCGCGCGCGAGCGCCTCGCGTTGCTTCTCGTCGACGCTCGCGAAGGCGCGCTCGAGCAGCGCGTCGAGGTGCGGATTCGAGTAACGCGACCAGTTGAATGCGCCGAAGCCCTTGTCCGGATCGGGGGTGGCGACGAGCGCGCGCAGCGCGAGGTCTCCGGAGAACGAGCCCCAGCCGAACATCGCAAACGCGAATTCCCCCTTGCGCCCCTTGGGCAGATATGCGTTCACCGGCAGCGTTTCGACGCGCGCGCGGACACCGACGCGCGCGAGCATCTGCGCCACGGCCTGCGCGATCTGCTCGTCGTTGACATAGCGGTTGTTGGTCGCGGAAAGGGTCATCGCGAATCCGTCGGGATATCCCGCTTCGGCGAGCAGCCGCTTCGCCCCTTCGGGATCATAGGGCTCGGGCGCGAGGTCGGGCGCGTAACCGAACACGGGCGGCGAGACGAGGTTCGAGGCCGGCAGCGCCGCCCCGTCCATGAGACGCTCCGCGATCGCCTGCCGGTTGATGGCTTTCGAGAGCGCGCGCCGCACCCGCAGGTCGCGGAAGGGATTGCGTGCCAGGGGCCTGCCGGCCTTGTCGGTGAGCCCGGGTGCGCGATCGCGATACTGATCGAGATAAAAGAAAATAGTGCGCCACGAGACCTTTTGCAGCGTCTGCAGCCTGGCGTCGCGCCGGATGCGCGGCAGGTCTGCGGTGGGGACCTGCTCGATCGCGTCGAGCTCTCCGGAGAGAAGGCCGGCGAGTCGCGCCGGATCGGTGGGCACGATGCGGAAAGTCACTTTCTCCCAGGCCGCGCCTTTTCCACCCTGCGCTCCCCAATACGCGTCGTTGCGCGCGAGCTCGACGCGGTCGCCGCGCGCGAAGCGCACGAACCGGAAGGGACCGGTGCCGACCATCGCCTTGCCCGAGTCGAAATCCTCCGGCCCCGAGCGCGCCGCCGCCTTCTTCGAAACGATGAACACCGAATTGAGATCGTAGGGCACCATCGCGTAGGGCGTCGCCGTCTTCAGGCGCAGTGTGTGCGCGTCCAGGACCTCTTTGCCGACGATGCGCTGCGTGAAGGCCCGGAACTGGCCGTTGGGGACCTGGAAGGTCCGCTCGATCGAGAACACCACGTCCTCCGCGGTGAGCTCGGTCCCGTCGTGAAAGCGCACTCCCGGCCGCAGCCTGAACTCCCAAGTGGTCGCGTCGACCGCGCGCCATGAAACCGCCAAGCCCGGAATGAGGCGCGTGTCCTCGTCCACGTGGGTGAGGGCATCGAACACGTGCCAGGCGATATTGATGTTCGGCGCGATGGCGAGGAAGTGCGGGTCCATCGAGGTCACGTCCGCGGCGAGGCCGATGCGCAGCTCGGCGCCGTGGGCGGGCAGGCCCCACAGAATCGACCCCGCGACGAGGATGCGGAAGAGGCGCATGGACCGGGGCCCCGCCTATTTCGCGAGCGACCCGATGACTTGAAGCATTTGAGCGAAGATTTTCGGGCTGCCGCAGACGATGCGGCCCGAATCGAGGTAGCCGGAGTCGCCGCGAAAATCCCCGACCAGGCCGCCGGCTTCCTGCACGAGCAGG
>WNGH01012966.1_pt1 | contig 13354 bp, 14 predicted proteins | sample 5400631 | NCBI WGS metagenome assembly WNGH01 (sample SAMN13153373, study PRJNA577476) | soil metagenome | isolation source: 115 cm soil or saprolite under Garry oak tree replicate 1 | place: USA:California | collected 2016-06-15
TGGCCATGAGCAGGCGGGACACCGCCCCGCCCTGGTGCTTAGCCCGGCAGGATATAACGGAAAGACCAGTCTGATGATCTGCTGTCCCATGACCACCCAGATCAAGAACTATCCGTTCGAGGTTCTTATCGCCGGCACGCCGGCAAACGTGGTTCTGGCCGATCAAGTGAAGAGCCTGGACTGGCGCGTTCGTAAAGCCACGCGGAAGGGGACGGTATCCGCGGAAGAACTGGCGGAGGTCCGAGCGAAAATTCTGGCGCTCATTGGTTAAGTGCGCCATATCCCACGATAATCCCCCTTGTACCGCTTCGCGCGCTTTCAAGCGATGGGGTTTATTTGAATCGAGCGATCTCAATTGCCCCGCGCTTCAACAACCGCAACACGGCAACCCCAATAATAATCAGTTGCTACTCATACCGAAGAATATCGACAGGAAGAATGCGCGATGCAGCGCGCGCGGGGATCAGCGTGGCGGCGACGCTGATGGCTAGAGCTGCGGCGGCGATCCATACGGCGTCGAGCGCGTTGGCTTGAAATGGAACGAACGGGACGGAATAAACTTGAGGGTCAAGCGGGATCAGGCGATACGTTCCCGCGGCCCAGGAGATTGCGTAGCCGGCCACGAGTCCCGTGATCGTGCCGACTACTCCCACAGTGAGTCCTTGCAGGACGAAAATATTGCGCACCTGATTGCGATAGGTACCCAGCGACATTAACACGGCGATATCGCGCGCGCGATCGGTCACCGTCATGGCCAGCACGACCAAAATATTCAGGCCGGCGACGAACGTGATCAGGCCAATGAATAGCGCGGTAACGAGCTTTTCCAGGCGCAGCGCGCGGAACAAGGCGCGATTTTCGTCCTGCCACGTTGTCGTCGCGAGACCCTGTCCCGCGGCGGTGGAAATGTAGCGGGCGGCATCGGCGGCGCGGTCTACATCCCGCACGCGGAACTCGAGGACGCTTGCCACGTCGCCGACACCGGCGAGATTTTGCGCCGCTGCCAGCGTGGCAAAGGCCCAGTTGGCGTCGTAATCATAGAAGCCGGAATCGAATACGCCGGTCACGCGGAAACGCCGCGAACGCGGCACCATCCCGTAGGGAGTGAGCCGGCCCTCGGGACTGGTCAGCGTGACGTAATCGCCGGTCTGGATGTTGAGTTCTTCCGCCATCAATTTGCCCACGACAATTGAGTCGAATCCGTCGGCATCCGGCGCGAAATCTGCCGCCCCGGATACAATGTGGCGCAACGCTTCGTCGGTGCCGCGCTCGAGTTCGGGATCGCACCCTTTGATGACAACGCCTCGCGCGTGGCCGCTTCCGGAAAGCAGCACCGTCAGGTAAATAGCGGGAGACACGCTGCGCACCCCATCGATGTGCCTCAACCGTTCGGCCAGCGCGTTATAGTCCGCGATGCCTTCGGCGCCGGGGCGGGTCAGATTGACGTGCGCCGATACGCCGAGGAGGCGGTCCTGAATCGTCCGGCGAAATCCGGTGTTCATTGACAGAGCAATCACCAGCGTGGCAACGCCAGCGGCGATTCCGACGACGGAAAAAAGCGTCACCAGCCGCAACACTGCGGGCTTATAGGGTGACCTCAAGTACCGGCGCGCGACCAGCCAGGCAAACCTCATTTATGGCCGCCCGAGCCCTTTTCGGCGGAATTTCCGGTGGAATGTCCCGTGGATTTCGACGCTTCTTCCGCGACTCCTTCGCCGGAAGACTCGGGCCGGAGCAGCGGAAACAGGATGACTTCGCGAATGGAATGCGAATCGGTGAACAGCATGGTGAGCCGGTCAATGCCAATGCCCTCGCCAGCGGTCGGCGGCATCCCGTGGGCCAGCGCACGTACATAATCCATGTCTACCTCGCGCGGCACTTCCTCGCCGCCCTTTTCGACCTGTTGTCGAAAGCGGCGCTCCTGCTCGGCCGGATCGTTCAACTCGGAAAAAGCGTTGCCGAGTTCCATGCCTGCGACGTAGACCTCGAAGCGCTCTACGAGGGACGGATCGTCTTTGCGGCATTTCGATAGCGGCGAAATGTCGGTCGGGAAATCGTACAAAATCGTGGGCTGAATCAATTGAGATTCGGCCACGGCTTCAAACAGCAGGCCGGTGATCTCACCATCGGTCTGGCCGTCAAGATCGAGCAGCGGCTCCCGGCTATGAGTCTGTGCCCAAACGCTATAGCGTTCTGCAATCGCGCGCGGTCCTCCCGGCGTGGCCAGTTCCGTGACAGTCGGAGCGGGAACGGCGCTCGGTGGCCAATATCGGCACACCGCCTCACGCATCGACACGCGTTGAAACTTTGAGAAGTCGACTTCGTACTCGCCGTACCGGACGATTGTGGAGCCTGTCACTTCCTTCGCCAGATGCGCGAACAGCTCCTCGTTCAGAGCCATCAGGTCGCCGTAATCGCTATAGGCCTGGTAAAATTCGAGCATGGTGAACTCGGGATTGTGCGCGGTGGAGATGCCCTCATTGCGGAAATTGCGGTTGATCTCGTAAACGCGGTCTAGACCTCCGACAATCAGCCGTTTCAAATACAACTCGGGCGCGATGCGAAGGTAAAGGTCCACATCGAGCGTGTTGTGGTGCGTGACAAAGGGCCGCGCGGTCGCTCCGCCCGCAATGGGCTGCATCATCGGCGTTTCAACTTCGATGTATCCCCGGGCGTCGAAAAATCGCCGCAATTCCCGGATGATATGCGCGCGCCGCAGAAAGATTCCACGCGCACGCTCATTCGCAATCAAATCCAGATAACGTTGCCGGTACCTGACTTCGACGTCGGACAGGCCATGCCATTTTTCAGGCAATGGCAGCAGCGCTTTGCTCAGCAGGGTCAGCTCATTGACCCACACGGTGAGTTCGCCCGTCTTGGTGCGGAATAGATGCCCGGCAACCCCGACGAAATCTCCCAAATCGAGCCTCTGGAACAGCTCGAAGGCTCGGGGGCCCACAATGTCAAGCTTCACGTAAATCTGCAGGCGCTGGCCCGATCCCGAGATGTGCGCGAAGCCGGCTTTGCCGTGCAGGCGAAGCGTCAGGATGCGTCCGGCGACCCGCACCGGAGGTTTTGCGGCTTCGAGCGCCGCTGTGTCAGCCGAAGTATATTTTTCAACGAGTTCCGCCGGGGTCGCTGTCCAATCGAACTTGTGCGGGTATGCGTCATGGCCTCGAGCTTCGATCTCGGCAAGTTTCTTCTGGCGTTGGAGATACTGGTCGTGCGGCTCAAAAGGTAACAGGGAGCTCTCCCCTCTAAAGTCAAACTCAAATTAGCGCGCCAAATTTAAGCGAAGTATAGCGGCTGGCCCTTTGGCTGGCAAGGAAGGCTGGTCCTCCCAGAATCGGGATGTGGTATGATACGCGCTCTCAGAGGGGGGGCCATGGCTGGGGTACGCTCCAAATGCGCTGGCCAACGTTCACGCAGCGTGCGCGAGGATTGGTTTGCCTGCCTTCCTGAGGAAATGGCCCAGCTTTTCGGCGCCACCCGAAGCGAACTCGAATGTTTCAACGGAATTCTCAGCGTTGCCTTGGACGAAGCGCTCGCTGTTTGCGACCAGGAGCAATTCGCGATCGCCAAGGAAAGGGTCGCTGCGTTTGGGGGTCTCTTTGACCGTATGGCGACTCGGCTCTGCTTTGTAATTCGCACCATCGAAGAACACGGGTCCCACTTCGGAACCCTGCCAAACGTAGTCGCGCTCGCTTCCGAAAACTTCCGTGGACCGACCGCGCAGAGAATCTCATTCATGGACAACCTGCTCGCCAAGGTAATCTTCCGGGGCCGGACGCGGTTTTTCCACAAATTGCATGCACTTAAAGAGATCATCGAGGACCTGCAAAAAGAAACCCGCCTTATCGTGGAGGAGGTTTCCGATGGAGCGCCGGAGTTTCTGGACCGGGCGTGGGGGGAACTCGAAGTGCTTGGATACGACCTTAACACATGCATGGGGGAGACGACGGTCGTACTGAAATCGTTTTTCTGCGCCTTGCCCGCCGAGGAACTGGAAGTTTTTCGTCACAAACTCGTAACGCAAGTTCCCGCCATTCTTACGGTAAGCCCTAGACGAACGTAACATTTCCGGGGAAAATGGGACCGTGACCATTCGTTTAGCTCGCTGCGGGGCTGGGCGGCAGGTCTTGCCGGAAGCACCCGGCGGCGGTACCAAACCAGCACCAAGAATTTACACAAGTGCAACTCAAGGAGCCAGGGATGCATCCCACACACCGGATGCGTCCCGACGGGTACGGTGACCCGCACGAGACGATCAGAATCCAGCGAGATGACTGAGGCAGAGGCCATTCGCCTCGCCCAACAGGGCGACGCTGGCGCGTTTGAACGCATCTACCGGCTTCATAGCCGGCGGGTTTATGCCTTGTGCCTGCGAATGGTGGGCAATACCGCCGAGGCGGAAGACCTGACGCAAGATGCTTTCTTGCAGTTGTTCCGCAAGATCGCGACCTTTCGCGGGGAATCCGCGTTCTCGACTTGGCTGCACCGGCTGGCTGTCAACGTTGTGCTGATGAAGCTGCGTAAGAAAACGCTGGCGGAAACTTCGCTGGAGGAGACGAACGATCCCGAAGATGAATCCAGCGGGCCGCGGAGAGAAATTGGTGCGCCGGACCTGCTGTTGACCGGCTCGATTGACCGCGTGCATCTCGAACGGGCCATCGAGCAGTTGCCACCGGGTTATAAGCAGGTTTTCGTGCTGCATGATATTCAGGGTTTTGAACACAACGAGATTGCCGGACTGATGAGCTGCTCGATCGGGAACTCCAAATCGCAATTGCACAAGGCGCGCATGCGGCTGCGGGAACTTTTACAGGAAACTCTGCGTGACCAGGCGCGGCAGGAGCGCCAGGCCGCCAAGACAGAAACGGCGGGGACGGGTTGAGCTCATGTGACTTGGAGGGATCGGGTGCGGATTCCGCGCGCCGTCGCCAGCCACCTCCGCCAGAGCGCTTCGGCGGCGGATAGCGCTGGCTTCCCGCTCGCCGCGCTGCTTTGGCGGGCGAGTGGCGCGTCGGCGACTTGTTCACCCTGAGTTCCGTTCACGGAGAACGCTCTCGGTGAACTGAAGGGGAGCCCGAAAGAATACGGATTGGCTTAAGTCCTAGACCTGCTAGGTTTCCGTTAGGTCTAGTGAAGGGTCTAGTGACGCAAGGATGGCGAACATGAAATGCAATGAATTGGAACAGATTCTCGAACAGCAGGCTGACGGGCCCTTGCCGGAGCCCGCGTCTGCTCACATCAACGGCTGCGCAGCTTGCCGTGCTCTTGCCGCGGATCTCGAAGCGATCCACGCTCTGGCCATCGAGCTCGGCACTGAAGAGGTCTCTCCCCCGTTTCTGTCGCTGGTACTTGTTGCGGCAGGGATGATCAGTCCGGTGCATGTGACGGTGCCTCCGCAACTTGAGTCCAGGCCAGAGCCGCCACTAGTGCCCTCGCCGGAGGACGTGTTCAAGGCGGAAATGGTGACGGTCGTCAACCAGAATATCCCGGGTTTCCCTGCGCACGACGCCGCCGTTACGGATTCCATTCGCCGCAATTTGAACATTGTTGACAACTTCATCGCTATGTGTAAAAACGACGTACGCGAACAACCTGAAAATGAGATGGCGCGCGAATATCTGTACGGCGCGTACAAGCAAAAGGCCGAGCTGCTGGCCACGGCCATGGACCGAAGCGGGATGGGAGGGCTGCAGTGAATTCCACATGCAATGCTGTAAGACTAGGCACAATCGGGGCCGTGATGGCGGGGTTTGCTCTCGCGGCTGTTCCCGCGCATGCCGACCGCATCGAGAAGCACTTCCCCGTGCAGAGCAAACCGATGGTTACGGTGCGCAACGCCAGTGGACGAATACAGGTGAAGGCCTGGAGCAGGAATGAAGTGCAGGTGGCGTGGACAAATGCGGGTGGGAAGGCCGTCGTGGAAACCGAACAGGCCGGCAATCGGATTGAAGTCGTAACCCATATGGCCAATGAAAATGCCTCCGCGGAGGACGTTAAGACGGATTTTGAAATCACTGTCCCGGTAGAGAGTGAGTTGAGCGTGCGTACGGACTCAGGCAATGTGACCGTCGAAAGCGTGCACGGCGATATGACTTTCGATACGGTCGGCGCGAACCTGCAGCTATCCGACGTGGACGGCTACATGGTGATCAAGACCATCGACGGTTCGCTCGTGTGTACGCGCTGCGCTGGGAAACTCGAGGCCAACTCGATCAGCGGCAATATGCAAATGATTCAGCCGACGCTGGATAGTGTCCGCGTGCAAACCTCTTCCGGAAATATCCTGTTTGACGGCAGTTTCCTGAGCCGCGGCGTTTACATCATGAAGAATTTCAGCGGCACCATCGAAGTCCACTTTTCCTCCAGCGATTCATTCGATGTGAATGCGACCTCGCTCAAGGGCAACGTCATCAACCAGGCGTCCTTCAAGCCCGACACACACGGCAGTCATCACCCGATTTCCAAATACGGGCAGAGCCTGTTTGGCACCATGAACGAAGGCCACGCCAAGGTCGAGCTGTCTTCCTTTAGTGGTACAATCAAGATTCTGAAGCGTAACTAACGCACTCGGAATCGCTTGCAGGATTATTCCCAACCGAAGAAATCGGTGACCGGGCCTGCCCCGGAGTGCCGCATGGTCTGCCTGACCGGTTTCATGGGCTCGGGCAAGAGCACCGTGGGGCGCATGCTTGCCGCCCAACTCGCCTGGCATTTCGTCGACCTCGACTCCGATATAGAACGCCACACCGGCTTGCCGATTGCGCAAATCTTCGAGCAGAAGGGTGAACCGGTTTTCCGCGACATCGAACATGACTGTCTGACACGCGTGCTTGGCTGGGCATCGGAACGGGACGCGCGCGTGGTCCTGGCTCTCGGGGGCGGCACCTTTGCGCAGCCTCGCAACGCCGCTTTGATCCACAATGTTGACTCACCCGCGCGTGGTGGTATCGCCGTGGTGTGGCTCGATTGCGTAATCGAACTGCTGCTGCAGCGGTGTGTACTGATGGGAGACAGGCCGCTCTTCCGCGACGAAGCCAGTTTTCGTAGACTGTACCAGGAGCGCCTGCCGTTTTACCGGCAGGCGGATTATCGCATCGAGAGTGGCGGCGAATCCATTCGCGTAGTCGAACAGATTCTGGCCCTTGGCATCTTTGACCGGTCGGCACGCGTTTCCGCGGATGGGACCGCGCCGGGGCATCCGCTTCTATGAATTACGATCGGAAAACAATGGGGAGACTGGTCACGCTGGGATTCGTTTTATCCTTTGCCTCCGGCATTGCTGCTATTGGGGCGCAGCCGCGCGCCCGCTTCTCACCGCAGAAGAATAACAAAGATGCGAAGGCGGAAGTCCCAACGACAGGGCTTGCGCCTGACAAGGGAAAATTCCGCATCCTGCTGGAAGGCCGTGTCGTCGGCAGCGAAGAATTTGAAATTTCACTGTCAGGCGCAACATGGATGGCGCGCGGCTCGACGACCGCGCATGCGCCGGGCGGCGGGGACGTTAAGGCATCGGGTCAACTTACGCTGGCCCCCGACGGCGCGCCCATTCACTACGACTGGACCGCGCAGACCCAGAAGAAGGGTTCCGGCGCTGTGGACTTCGCGAACGGCACGGCCAAGAGCGCGATCGATCTTGGCGGCAAATCACCCTTCCTGCAGGATTTCACTTTCCCGTCTCCGCGCATCGCCGTGCTCGACAACAATCTCTACTACCAATATGCCGTGCTCGCCCAACTGTACGATTGGAAGGCTGGCGGCAAGCAGGTGTTTCCTGTCCTGATTCCTCAGGACATGACGCCGGGAAGTATATCGGTGGAATCGATTGGCCCGCAGCAGATCGAGAGCGCGAAATACGAAACCCTGCGCGTTAGTTCTCCGGACCTGGAAATTCTGCTTTACCTGGACGCCGGCCGACGCCTGATGCGTGTCGACGTGCCTTCCTCCAAAGCCACGATCGAACGCGAATAGATCCGCGCGATATCGATCGCGCCGAAATCGAAAAGGCCGCTGGAGATCCTTTCCGGCGGCCTTCGCGCCTGCGGATCAGTTTGGAATTTACGACCGGCGGTTCCGCATCGCTTCGTAACGCGGCAGGGGCGGTTTTGGCTGCTCGGGCTCGACCATCAGCGAAGTTTCCACGCCCTTTCGGATTACGCTTAGGCTGACCGATTTTGTATCGCGGCTTTCTCCTAGCTGACCGCGAAGTTCGCCGAGATCATGAACGCGCTTTCCGTTGATTTTCGTGATGACGTCGCCTGCCTTCAACCCACCCTTCGCGGCCGGTGAGTTTTCTTTCACTTCCGTAACGAGGACTCCTTCACCGTCCGGCGCATTGAAATAAGCGCCCAATTGCCCGGAAACATCCATCGCGGAAATTCCAATTGTTGGCGCCATCGGATTCATGCCATGTTCGCGAAACCGGCGGAGAACATCGGGAGCATCCGGAAACGGCATGATGCGCGGAATTCCGGGAGATATACGCTCTCGCGATTGCCGCGGCATCGCAGCAAGTTCGGCGGAGAGAGCTTGCGACCGTCCTTCACGCCAAATTGTCAATTGGACCGTGCGGCCCTGGGGCGTCTCACGCACCATGCGGCGGAACCCGATCGTTCCTTCGACGTGCTGGCCATTGAACTCCGTGATGATGTCGCCTGTTCTGAGTCCCGCTCTCGCGGCGGGGCTATTAGGGTCGACTTGCTCGACAAGGACTCCGCGCGCCGTTGATAGCTTCGATTCTTTTGCTTTGTCCGCTGAGACCTCCGAAATCGTGACACCGAGCCAGCCCGCGTCTCGATCGGATTCGAAAATCATGTCTTGGGCGAGAAGATCAGGAATCTCGAGGGGGCTCTGGGGTTCCTGCGGCGCGAGGCGGCTGGGAATCGCCGCGAGAGCAAGCGCCGCCATCAAAACGGCGCTCTGTCTGAAGGCATTCCTTGTCTCCATTGCTTCTCCCTCCACATCAGGTTTGACGCTGTCAGCCTCGAATCGTAAGCGGGAGCAGGGCCGCTACACGTTGGGATTGAGAGCGAGAATGCGGATCGTGCCGTTGACGGTCCGCAGCGTTAGCTGCGTCCCACCGTGGCCCAGGAGCCCGCGAAATTGACTCGAGCCGATCGAACTTTGCACGTACACCGGCAGATCGGAACGGAAATCTCCATTGAGCGTGTGAACATCGAGCGCCGCGCTGGCATTGGGTCTGAGAGCAACCTGGATCGAACCGTTCACGGTCTCCGCATCGACGGGCTCGCTCGGGTCCAACCGAAGAAGTTCAAGGTGGAGATTGCCATTGGTGGTCTGCGTCCTGAATCCGCCGGCACTATCGAAAACCTCGACGTTCCCGTTAACGGAACGCAAGGCGCCGGTGGTTTCCATGTGACTCGCGCGAACGCCTCCATTCACTGTGCCGATCTGGGTGAGTCGCGCGTGGCGCGGAACTCGAATGTGATACTCGACGGAGACCTCAACGCCTTTTTCCTGGGGATAGCGAGTCGCGACCGAAAGATGATCGGGCGCGGAAGCCACATCGATGCGGACACGAGAGAGGTCCGCCGATGCGCTCTTCGCGTACTTCACGGCGTACACTTCCACCGTGTCGCGGTCCCAGCCCGCGATTTCGATTGAACCATTGATATTCTGCAATTCGACGCTGCCGTTCGAGTCCAAATGATAGGACTTGTTGAAAACTTCATCGAACGCCTGGGCTGGCATGGAAAGAACTGTCAGCGCCGCAAGAATCAAGAGTGACATCCATATTCTGCGCATCTGGACACCCCCGCGGAATTGGCGCACTGCGCCTACTGCAAACGGAACGCAACGACTAATGTCGTGACCACATTGGCCGGACGGCCATTTATCCTCATGGGCTGATATCGCCACTGCTGCACGGCGTCCATCGCCGCGCGCGCCAGGATGGGCGGCCCCGAGAGGACCTTCAAGTTTTTGACACGGCCATCACTCGAAACAAAAGCGCGCAGGACAATGTCACCTTCGATCCCCGCCTGGCGCGCGACTTCCGGATACACCGGCGCCACCGACTGTTCGAGATGCCTCTGCAAGTCGGCGGGCTCGACAGGCACTCCTCCCCACCAGGATTCCTGAATTCTTCGGTGGATTTCCTCAAGGAAACCCTCGTGGTCGATGTCATTCCCGTCATTTTGATCGTGGGGATTCCAGTCCGGCCGCGGAGGGTGCCCAGGGAAAATCGGCATCCCCGGCGCGGAAATTGCAATGCTTCCCCTGGAATCTGGATCGTCGTGGCGCAAGACGATATTTCCGGACACCGCTTTCAAGTGGAGGACTTCTCCGCCCCCATTTAGATTGCCTTCGCAGTGGAGCTCGCGCACTCCCGATGGGGAATCCTGGTAGCTCACTTTGAGCGGAAGAGAAGGGTCGGTAACAATGCGGTGCTCTCCCCCTTGTTCGACCAGAGCGTCGACGGTTAGAGCCAGCCCGCGCGGAAGGTACACAATGATGTCTCCATCGCCGGATGTCAGTTGAGAGGAACCGCGCATCCTGCGGATTCCGTGGGCGACAACCGCGGATTCGGGTTCCGCATCGTTGAACCACGCCGTGATGTTGCCTGTCACTGCGGAAACACGCAGTGGCGCATTCACTCGCCGCAGGAACACGCTCCCGCCGCTCGTCTCCACTGCGGAGGGGCCGGAAATGTGCTCGATGCGCACGGCCCCGCCTCCCGTGTGCGCGCGAATTGCGCCCGCGGCATTTCCAAGATCGATCAGCCCACCGCCCGTATTGGCCGTGATGCTGGACCCGGCGCTCGCGACATGAATGTTCCCGCCGCCGGTGTCAAGATTGGAGACTCCAGCGACGCGGCCCGTTTCGATGTGACCGCCGCCTGTGTGAAGCGTGGCGTCGCCATCGATATTTCCAGTGGTGATGTGCCCGCCCGCGGTTGTCGCGCGCAAATCACCCGCCACGTCGCCGATCGTGATATGGCCCCCTTGAGTTTCAAGCCGCGCTGCGATCCGTGCAAATGACCGCTTGCGAGTATCTCCCGCGCCCACGCGGCCCACGGTGATGTTCCCTCCCGCGGTGACCAGCGTCACTTGGCCCTCAATGTTCTGGACATCGATATTGCCGCCCTTCGTGGCGAGATCCAGGCAGTAGTTAAGCGGAACATGAATCTCAAAACTTACTCGCAGCCGGCCGTGAAACGCGTGGCGAGGAGAGTGGCCATCAATCGAGATGCCCGCGGGGATCTTTTGCGCAACGAGGGAAAATTCACGCAACATATTTTCAGCGTTGGGGTCGTGTGACTCGGACTCGAGTGTGACGCGATAGGAAACCTCCTGAGACGTGTCGGTGAGAATGTGGAGATCGCCCAGGTCCGTACTGATCCGAAGGCAGAGCCCATCCTTGGTCGGAAGCGTTCCGGACTTTACGACCGAGACGCGCGGCGCATCGTCGGAAGGATCGTACACGGAGGAATCAACAACGGAAAAGCCGGCGGTCCTGACCGGAAAGAGGTTTGGGAGGCCCAGATGAAAACGCGCAAACGATGACGACGGCATTATCGCAAGAATCGCTATCGCAATGGTTCCAGCGATTTTTCGTCCTCGCGTCAATGGATGGCCCGCCCCCTGGAGGCAATCTAGGAAACTTTCAGGCCCTGCTACGGAAGGCCGCCCGCGTCCAGTTGCCGCAGCGCCGCCGCGCTCTGCAGCCGCACGTAGTTATTGGGGTCGTTCCGCAGGCGGTCGCCCAACACGGCAAGAATGTTGGGGTCCGCCACACCGGATGACCCTCCCGAGCGGAGAGCATTGATGAGGAGGTTGATGGCCTCGACGCGCACGCCGGAATTGCCGTCATTGTGCAACGCCCCGATGAGCGTCTGCCGGACCGTGGAGTCTTGCTCGAAGCCTTGCAGCGCTTCAAGGGCTTTCATGCGTACTCCGGGATTGCGGTCCGATAGCGCAGCCGTGCACACCGCGCGCCGCACTTCGAGGTCCGCACACCGCGTGCGCAGCACTTCGAGTGAATCCATGCGCACGCTCGAATCGAATCGCTGGCCATTCGCCAATACGTAGGTCAGCGCGCGCTGTACGTCGGCATCCTCCGGCGCGCCCACGATATTCATCGGCGCCTGCGACATCAGTTGCACCTGCACCGTGGGCGTGCGCGAACCTGACGGCGTGACCCAGGCGATATTGGCGCTCCCGGCGCTCTGCAGCTGTTGCTCGGTTAGCTTCGGCGCGGCCGAAACCGTCATCACCGGGCGCGGCGACGCGGGAGATGTGATGCGCAACCTCTGGCCAGCTACGCCCGCCAGAAAGCCCGCCACCACCAACGCGGCCATGCTCATCGCCGGGTGATAGACCAACGTGTCGCGAAGAACTGTCCACCATGCTACCGGCGAAAACACTGTGCGCCAGCCCGGCTGACTCCCATGTGAATGTTCGTCGTCGAGCGCCTCGGCGAGTTGGCTGCGGCATTGCGCGAGCAGCAGGCCGGAACGGTCAAGCGAATCGGCTGGCTGGTCGAATGATGCAATCTGCTGATGCAGGCGGGTCTCACGCGATAACAACGCGGCGCACACGGAACACTTCGCTGTGTGCGCCTCGAGCGCGGCCCGCACCGCGGGATCGAGTTCGTCGCAAGCGTACAGGACGGCGAACTGCTCGATCTCCTCGCAGCGAACGATGGCCTCGTTTTGTGGTTGTTCGCTCACAGCAATCCTTCCAGTTGCACGCGCAGCTTGCGTGTCGCGCGGAACAGCGAATTCTTCACCGTTTCCTCCGTGGTGCCAAGGACTTCACCAATGGCGCGCAATTTCAGGCCCTGGTAATGCTTCATCTCGAACACCATTCGTTCGCGCGGCGTCAGCTGTCCGAGCGCGGTCGAGATTCGCCTTCCGATTTCCAGGCCCAGGAGACGCCGTTCCGGATCGGACGCCGCGCCCGGCTCCTGTTGCCTGTCGAAAAAATCCCCGGCGGAATTTGCGCCACGCGCCTGGAGCCCGGTTTCAGGCGCCTGATCTTCGGGGCCTCAAAACGGAAGCGGTGCAAATTCTTATAAATTTTCAGAAACGCTTCCTGGTAGACGTCGCGGGCGTCTTCTGGCCGGTGCAAAATGTTCAGGGCGATTCGCAGGACGTCGCGGTCGTAACGATGGACGAGCGCTTCAAACGCTTCGCGATCGCCCGCCTGCGCGCGTTCGATCAGGGCTCGGTCGTCAGGTGCGGCCAGTGCCCGACCTGTCGCTCCTGCGGCGGGGCCTTCAGCGCGGTTTCCCGCGCCATCTTCAGACCATGTGATTGTCATTCCGTCAGCTGCCATCGGGTTGCTTTCACTTCACGCGACGCTGGCTATCTGTTCGACCGCAT
>WNGH01018874.1_pt1 | contig 13353 bp, 17 predicted proteins | sample 5400631 | NCBI WGS metagenome assembly WNGH01 (sample SAMN13153373, study PRJNA577476) | soil metagenome | isolation source: 115 cm soil or saprolite under Garry oak tree replicate 1 | place: USA:California | collected 2016-06-15
TAAGGGGAATTCGGCAAATCAGGATCTATCTGCGTCGTCGGCGTGCATGCCTGCGCATTGCGTCTACCTTCGCGGCGAACGCGGACGGCTCGATGATCGGTGTTCCGCGCCACGGCGACATAGATAGCAGATCGGTGTCGTTGGAGACGATGAGCAGTGCCCCGACCTCGGCGGCCAGGTCGAGGATCAGGTTGTCTTCATGGTCGGGGCAGTCGTGAACTGTCCTGGGCACGTCAGCCACGATGCCGCCGCCGCTGTGCTCGGCCGCCATCACGATGGCGCGCAGGTAAGCATCGATCTGCGGCTGGGCCCATTTGAACAGCTGGGCCAGGATCCTATCGATGTTGGTGATGATGTGCGGGGACAGCCAGAGCGCGAACTCGGCGGCGTCAACGATCACGCCCAGGCAGTCGGCTGAGGCGTTGCCAGAAACAGGCGGCGGTGAAGGCCAGGACCGGAACGGGCTGTTACCGCTCGCCGCCGCTGTCACCAGGACGTTGACGTCGTAGACGACAGCTGCCGGGACAGGCTCGAGGCTGCTCACCCCCGTTTGCTCTGGCGAGTCGCCTTGAGGAACTCCTGGACCCGTGCGGGGACATCTGACGGGTCGATACCGAGCTCCGCAGCGCGCTGCTGGCCGTAGGCTTGCGCCTCCCTGAGCTGGTCGGCGATCATGATCGACTTCATGACCTTAAGGGTGGCCCGCAGGTAAGCGGACCTGTTGCCGTCGCCGAAGTAGGCGACAAGCTCATCCAGCACCGGACGATCCTCCGGCTGGACTGCGAAACCTAGGGTCTGCGCGCTCATGAACCTATAGTAGACGGATCGCACTTCATCTGCAATTTATCGCAGACGGGCATCTGCCTGCGCCGAACTTGTGCTTGCCAGCCGCTGCCCCACTCAGCCGACCCGTGGCCGCACCGCTAGAGGGAGGCCGGACGGTGCAGGCAAAACACGGTGTCAGCGGGCGCCCGTGCACAAATCCGTTTACAAACCACAAGCAGAAGGCCCCTCCTCTGTTCGAGAAAGGGCCTCTGGCCTTGGTAGCGGGGGCGGGATTTGAACCCGCGACCTCTGGGTTATGAGCGCAACGTCCCGGCATGCCTTCCGCGTCTCCCCTCATCTTGCCTGTCCCGCCCCGTCTCGTGCCCAAATCCGTGCACAAAACGGGTTCTTGAACTGCGGGTTTCGCTCTTCCGACGGGCGTGACTGCGCACGCTCCGCCTGTCGGTTCATCCCGTCACCGTCGCCCCCCCGGGAGAGCGGGCTAGGACCCACGGATCCAGGTGGAGCGCCCCCACCGCACGAACGACCTGGACCGTGGGGTCTGGTCTGCTCGGCTTTACCCGGGCCGATGGTATGGGGGAACCGGCTAACTACCTCAGCCACACGGCGAACTTAGGCGCTTGTCCTCTTCATCCTGGAGCCCGAGGCCCCGCTGGAGGCATGAGTGCATCCGTTCGCGCTGCACAGCGGAAGATGCGACACTGAACATACCGAGGGGTACGCATACCGTACCCTCGGGTATTCAGCATGGTTCTCCTCGTGAGGAGGTGCGGGATGACGACGAGTAGCGCGGACTATGCCGGGGAGCCGCCCGAAGCCCGCCCGGAGTCGATCGAAGAGCAAGTGAGGCGAAAGGGCATCCGGCCCGTCGAGGCTATCGAGGACATGGCCCAGGACGGCGTTTTCGAGTCAGATGAGGAAGTGGAACAGTTCCTCGCGCACGTTTACGCCGCTCGCCACGCTGACCTTGCCTGAACCCGGGCCGATGCGCTACGTCGTCCTTGACACAGACGTAGCGTCTCGGATGATCAAGCGCCAGCTTGGCGGCCCACTGGCCGTCAGACTGACCGGTGCGACATTGTGCGTGACGTTCGTGACAGTCGGCGAACTCTGGCAGTGGGCAACCATGCGGAGCTGGGGGCCGCGTACTCGCGAGGAACTGGAGCAATGGCTCGGCCGTATGGTGGTTTTGAACTCCGATGACGCAACCTCGCGGGCATGGGGCAGAATCTCGGCGGCGGCCCGGCGCCGCGGACGGACGCGGCCAGCCAACGATAGCTGGATTGCGGCGTGCTGCCTGGTCCACCGGTTCCCACTTGCGACCTTCAACGTCAAGGACTTCGAGGAATTCACCGAGCACGAGGGCCTGACCATGATCGCGTCATGATCAGCCTGTCAGCCAAAGTAAGCGTGCCTGCCGGAGTGACCCCCGCTGGCAAGCCGACCTCGATCGCTACGCCACCGCTGGCCGCGATGCGAAGATCGACTGGAAGGCGCTGAGCCAGCGGATCGGTCACGCGGACGTAGCCTTCACCATGAAGCAGTACGTCCAGGCCGACCTTGAAGCCGACCGCCAGGTCGCGAACACGCTCGCCGCGCTGATCATCGGCGGGGCCTTGGCCTCCACTATGATCCAGGACGAGAAGCCCGAGGGCCAGGGCGCGGCGGCTGTCGGAGACCCAGGCGAGGCGGCTTCAGCAAGCGCCACGTTTACAAATCCGTGCACAAACCACAAGCGAAAGGCCCCTTCTCTGTTCGAGAAAGGGCCTTTGGCCTTGGTAGCGGGGGCGGGATTTGAACCCGCGACCTCTGGGTTATGAGTAAACCGGCCCCCATCTACGGAGGGCCGTAACGTCCATGTAGTCCAGCGTGTGCGCTGCTCGATGCGCCAAGGTGTCTCACCGCGTCTCAGGTGGCGCCGCCTGTCCACGGCGTCTCTACTACACGCGCTACTACACCCGACCCCGGCTCTCAGCACCAGCCGGCTGGCCAGCACGCTGATCCGGCGTGGCTGCGCGGTATCACTTGTCAGGCCCATGGCCTATGACCATGCGTTCAGCCGCGCAGATCGAGTGATTACGTGCAGCCTCGGCGGAGGGCGCGACCGGTGAGTGCTGGGACCAGAACATCCTGATATGGGTGTTGCTGCTGGAAGCGGAGAGCCGGTCAAGGCACCTTGACATGGTCCGTCGGGAGCGCGTGGCGAAGCCACGGCCGTCTTCGACCTGGACTACGTCGAAGCAGGAGCCCGGCATCATGAGGATCCCGGCGCTATGGCTCAGGCATCAGCCCGTGCTCGGGGAAGACAGCCGACCGGGTGACCATGATGGCCCGGTCGACCGGATCGGCCGGGTCGTACCCGGACTCAAACCGCGCGAACTTCGGCTCGCTGCCCTCGGTCATCACCCCGGGTGCCTCCTGGCCGGTACGACGGGACGCGTACTGGCGCCATTGGGCCGGGATGCGCGCGCGGGGGTCGATCGGGCATCCGGCCGCCTCCGCCAGCAGATGCGTCCAGGTCCGGGAGACAACGTGAAGCACGTAACCGCCTCCTCCGGTCAGGAGCCAGCGGGCGCCGGCCACCTCGTGGGCCAGGGCGTGGATCGCGGCGTGCGCGACCCGCTGCGCGTCGACCGACAGCCGCAGGCAGCCAGCGGATCGAGCCAGTGGCTATCACAGCCATGCTGGCTGACCAGGATCTGCGGCCGGAACGCCCGCAGCAGCGGCGGCACCACGGCGTCGAAGGCACGCAGCCCGCGACGCCTGGGATGATGCGGATCAGATGATCTCGGCCGCTGGATGGCATCGGGATGCGGCGGCCGCAGCGAGGGAGAAACAGCGCCGCAGAAATGAAAGGGCTGACGGCCAGTTCCACGAAGGCCGCAGATCTAGCGAGCAAGACATCGCCAGGTCTTGGACCTGGCCTCGCGATGCTGTCGCTGCCAGCCCGTGACCCGCCAAGGGACGCCGGTTCCAGGGACCTTCACTGATATCGGTGGCGGCTTTCAGGGTCTGGTGACGCCGGTGAACCACGCGGAGGGCGTGGTGTGCTCGATGCGGGCCGCTCGCAGCGCGGGTGAGCTGGAGGTCGCTCCGGAGCTGGTGATCATCGCGGCCGCGGGCGATGAACTGCCCGAGTTCACCTGGATGCCTGATGGACGAGTAATGCCGGGTGATCTGGTTGCGCGGATATCCAGACCTGGATGCCCCGTCCCGGACCGGGAATTCGTGGTAGCGCCGGGGCGTGCCCTCAGCGGCGCGGCACCAGGTTGATCCGGACCTCGATGACCTCCGCTTCCGGCGGGGTGGTTGTCATCGGGCCGAGCCTGCTGAGAGGGCCCAGGACGGCGGTGTTCGAGGCAAGGCACAGGGCGGTCAGGCAGTCGATGCCTGCCGCGCGAGCCCGCGCCGCGATCTGAGCCAGGAGCAGGGTGGCGATGCCCCGCCCGCGCCAGTGGTCGGCCACGGCGACCGCCACCTCCGCCGTGGAGGACTGCTGCAGCCGGATATACCGCGCGATCCCGACGACGGCCCCGTCGGGTGTCACCGCTGTCAGGGCCTCGTGGTCGCGATGGTCGACCTGGGCCAGCTGCGAGCGTGTCCGCTCATCCAGCATCGCCACGCCGCCGAGGAAGCGCGCGTGCCGCGTCTCCGGTCCCAGTCCCTCGAACCACGCGGCGATCGCCGCGACGTCCCCGGTGGCCAGCGGCCGGACCACGATGGCAGAGCCATCGCGCAGGATCACCCGTCCCTCGTCGGACCCGGCGGCACCGGCCGGCCCGGCCGTCGTGGCCACGGCCGGGGGTATCTCAGTGATCATCGCGCACCCCCTCATCCTGCGGGGCACCAGCGCGGCATTTACCGTGGCCCCCTAGGCCGCCCCCGCCCAGGGCCGAACGTCCCGGCACATAAGGACCTTTGGCCGGTGCGGGCAGCCCGGCCAGCTCTCACGTCGCCAGCGGTAAACCAACGCTGTCCTCGGCGGGCTCGCCGGGCTCGACAGCCCCAGGACCATCTCCACGCGCACGCCCGGACCGGGCGAGGCATGCCCGCCAAGGGCCGTGGGCGCCAGGCCAGCCGGTTCCGGCGAACCTCGTGCCGTCGAAGAACTCTGCGTCCCGTCACTGAAATGGCAAATAGGGTTACCGGTTCGGTACGGGCCGGACGCTCTGTCAGCGGCCCTATGTGTTCGCTACCCAAGCGATCTGCGCCGACGCCCTTCGGCGGGTCATTCCACGCCTGCGTCGCGGTCGGCGTCTTGACCGGCGGCCTGCACCGGCACGGGATGGCCCATCACCACCAGAGTGGTTCAATGGCCTTAAGAAGGCTGAATGGGTGTCCGTGATCGCCGCGTACATTCTGATCCAGACCGAAGCCGGCAAGGCGGCCATCGTAGCCGCGGCGCTCCGGGACTTGCCGGGCGTCTCGGAGACGGCGGGCCTGGCCGGGCCCTGCGACGTCATCGCCCGGGCCCAGGCGCGGAACATCGACGAGCTGGCCAAGCTGGTGACCTCCCAGGTCCAGGCCCTGGACGGCGTGAGCCGGACGATGAGCTGCCCGGTCGTTCACCTGTGAGGAACCGATCGCCGTGGAGCACCACACCACCATCCACGAAGCGGGCGAGGGCGGCGCCCAGGCGGTCTGTTCATGCGGTTGGCGCAGTCCGGTGTCCGGCACCGGCAAGACGGCCGGAACGATGGACTCACTGCAGCGCGCGGCCGATGCCGGCGATCTGCACGAGTGGGAGATGTCCCTGCGATAACCGGCGCCACGGGCCAGCTCCTGGGCGTGCAGAATTCGCAGATGCGGGCGGCCAGCGTCTTGATCAGACTCCAGCCGACGCCCACGCATATCGGCGGGTATTCGCTGATTGCTGCCCTAATCGTCGGCCACAGGGTGTGATCACCACGAGGCGCGGACGGGTCAGCTCCAGCCTGGGAGGTTCACGGAACCCGGTGCCGCGTCTGGAAGCTCAAGTTGGCCGGGCAGGCGGCAGCTCGCTGCGTATGCGGCGGCCAAGCCCCTTGCCCGCGGGCCGGGCACCGTTCGCGACGGCCGGGCTCTGGGGGGTAGTCATCGGCACGCCTCCTGAACGCAGCGAGCTAACTCGAGAGTAGCACTCTCAGTTCGAGAGTTGTAGTCTCACAAGCGTGGCTACTGACATCAAGGGCCGAAGGTCCCATGGCCGCAAGGGCGGCCAGGCGCGGACCCGCCTGGCCCGCAGAGCGGTCGTCGGCGCGGCCCGGGTCTTGTTCCTCGAACGCGGCTACGCGGCAACGACGATCGAGGCCATCAGCGAGGAGTCCGATGTCCCGCCCGCGACGGTGTACCGGCTGTTCTCGTCCAAGCTCGGGATCCTCAAGGCACTGCTTGATTTCTCCGTCGCTGGTGACGACGAGGCCGTCCCGTTGCAGAACCGGCCGCACGCACGTGCGCTTTTCGATGATCCCGATCCCAGGAACCAGCTCTCGGGTTTCGCGGGCATCACCGGCGGCATCATGTCCAGGGCCGAGCCTGTTTAGCTCTGCTGGCCGAGCAGGCGCGGCAACGGGACCAGGGCCAAGAACAGATCGCACGTTCCCTGGCCCGGACCGGCGCGCTACGGCCGGGCCTGCGCGAGCGCGACGCCGCCGACATCATCCACGCGCTCATGTCCCCCGAGGTCTACCGGCTGCTCGTCGGTGACCGAGGCTGGCCGCCCCAGCGGTACGAGCAATGGCTGACAGACGTTCTCACCGGCCAGCTGCTGCCCTCCGCCCACGACCGGAGGCGGGCGCACTGACCCCTGACCGGGCCGAACGACCGGCGAGGCGGAGCCGCCAGGCCTGACTGGGCCGACGTCTCCCACGACAAGCAACGCTGCGAGCAGTGAGGTGAGCAAGATGAGCATGGACGCAAGATCCACTGCCCGGCCGGCGCGCACCGCGGCCACGGCCGGGCGGGCCCGGGTGCGGCGCGGCAGCCTGGCGGTCCTCGTGCTCGTGGTGGTGGAGTACGGGATCGGGATGTATGTCAACGTGTACGTCGCCGTGCCCAGGGCCGACCATGGCGGCAGCCTGGCCAGCGCGATTTCGAACGGGCCGGCCACACTCAGCATCCACGCCGTGATCGGGCTGCTGCTCGGGCTGGGGGCGCTGGGCGTGCTGCTGCAAGCCGTCCTGGCCCGCCACTGGGGTGTCACCGCCTCATCAGCACTAGGCCTGTTCGCGCTTGCCTTTGCCTCGGTCACCGGGACCAGCTTCACCAGCACCGGCGATGTCGGTGATGACCGGGGTCGCGCTGCTGTGTTACGCGGCAAACCTGTACGTGCTGCGCCCGGGCAGCCGGCGCGGGTAAGCCGACCGCGGCGATGACCCCCTGGCCCCGTGCCGGGCACCACATAGCGGCAAACGCGACCACCTCAGCGTCAAAATCCGGCGTCATCGCCACGTCCCGTTCCAGCCACGATGGAACCCACGCGGACTTCCATCGTGGCCGCCCAGCTCGCACGGAGAGCACCCTGCTGGCGCTGAACCACGTGTTCACGCACTGGGGCGGGATCATCGCCCCGCCCGGCTACACCGACCCCATCCAGTTCGGTACCGGCGTACACCACCGGGCCGGGTCCGGGATGCCCGGCGACATCACTCTGCAGGCCGCCCGCCACCAGGCCACCCGGGCTGGCGAGGTCGCCGCGGCACTCAAGGCCGTGCGTGCGACCGGTCATATCGACGACGGGGCGCAGGCATGAGCGTCTTCACCGCCGCTGAACTGGCCTACCTGCGCACGAAACCACGCCTGGCCCGCATCGCCACCGTCACATTATTCCAGCCCCGTTTCGTCCTATCGGTGAAGGGAGACGTCATGACAACATCGATCCTGGTCACGGGAGGTACCGGTACGCTCGGGCGGCCCGTGGCGCAGCGGCTGCGCGACGCCGGCGCCAGCGTCACCGTCCTCAGCCGCCACCCCCGGGAAACCGCCGAAGGCATCCGCTACACGGCCGGTGACCTCAGCACCGGCGAGGGCATCGAGGCCGCCGTGCGAGGCGCCGAGGTCATCGTGCACTGCGCCGGCAGCAGCAAGGGCGACGAGCAGAAGACCCGCACGCTAGTCAGCGCGGCCAAGGACGCGCGGCACATCGTGCTCATCTCCGTCGTCGGCGCGGACCGGATCCCGCAGGTCAGCGCCATCGACCGGGCGTTCTTCGGCTACTTCGGCATGAAGCTCGCCACCGAGCGGGTCGTCGAGCAGTCCGGCATCGGCTGGACCACGCTGCGCGCCACCCAGTTCCACGACCTGATCCTGATGGTGGCCAGGGCGCTGGCAAAACTCCCGGTGATCCCGGCCCCGACCGGCGCTCGGTTCCAGCCGGTCGACGCCACCGAGGTCGCCGAGCGGATGGCGGAGCTGGCGCTCGGCGAGCCGTCCGGCCTGGTCCCCGACCTGGCAGGCCCGAAAATCTACACCGTGGCCGAGCTGGTCAAGAGCTACCTCAGCGCGGTCGGCAAGCGGCGGCCGCTGGTCCCGGTGCACATTCCAGGCCAGGCCGCCAGGGCGCTCCGGGCCGGGGCGAACCTGGCCCCGGATCGCGCTGTCGGCAAGCGGACGTGGGAGGAATTCCTGGCCGACCGGATCTAGGGCACCTTCGGTGCCCTAGTAGCGGCCGGCAGAGGCTGTCATGCATGACTCCCCGGGGACTGCCAGCTACAGCTTGAAGCTGAGCGAGCGGGAACGGATGCGCTACCGCGTGATGGCGGCTAATGCCGCAGACAACGAGGCGGCGGAGTGGCCGGCCGCGGGCATCGCGCCAGGCGCCCGGATGGCTGACGTGGGATGCGGTCCAGGCGCGGTCTTGCGCCTGTTGGCGGAGCGGGTCGGGGCCGAAGGGCGGGCAATCGGCATCGACGCCGATCCCTCGGCGGTGTTCATGGCCCAACAGGAGGTAGCCGGTCTGCTGCAGGCCCGGGTCCAGGTTGGCCAGGCCGATGCCACTGGCCTTGATCCCGGCAGGTATGACGTGGTCATGTGCCGTCATGTGCTGGCGCACAACGGCGGGCGGGAGGCAGCGATCGTTGCCCATCTCGCTTCCCTGGCCGCCACCGGCGGCTGTGTGTATCTGGTAGACGTCGACGCCACGGCCTTTCGGCTCACCCCCAGCGAGCCGGAACTGCAAGACCTGGATGAGCGTTACCAGGAGTTCCAGCGCGCCAAGGGCAACGACCTGTCCGTGGGTCTGCGCCTTGGCGACCTGCTCACCGGCGCGGGCCTCACCGTCGAGCGCTATGTCTGCCGTGCCCCGGTCCTGCCTGTCCCGCCCGGGTTGCGGATGCCGCCGTGGGCCGCCCGAGATTGCCGGGCCGCGCGGAGGGCTGTTGCTGCTACACGTTTTACTACAGTTCCCGAGACGCAAAAGGCCCTCTCCCTGCTAGGAAAGGGCCTTGACCTGCGGAAACTAGTAGCGGGGGCGGGATTTGAACCCGCGACCTCTGGGTTATGAGCAAGCCGCGCGCTGTCGCAACCCGTCCCGGCCTGTCGCTCACACCCATGCTGGCCTCAGCCGACGACGCCGTGCGGTCTTGGCCTGTCTCACCATGTCCGGCTCGTTGCGGGGTGTCTTGGTCACAATCGCGGTCACGAGGGCCGGACGGTGGTCAGAGGTGTGGTCTAACGCCGACCATCCGCTTTTCAGTTCTAGGGATGACTGTTCACAGGTGTTCGCCTAAGGTCATTCCCCTGATCCAGGACATCACGTGGTGCCCGGGACCGGGAACGAACCTGCCACTGACCAGTCACCGGGCACCAGCGCCGCCGCCCGGGTGACCCAGGACGACCTGCGGCAGTGCCTGCGGATCGCGGGAGTCACCCGCACGGACCAGACCGGGCTGGCCGTCCTCGAACGCAGTGGCCGGATCAGCGTCCTGCGATCCGACGACGAGCCCGGGCAGTGGCTGCTGGATGATCTTCCCCAAGGAAGAAGATCCTCGACCTAGTCCGTAGTTCCCCCCGGCGGTGAACCGGCATAGGTGCTGACCAGGCGAAACAGCCTAAGCTCATGACTACGTAGACATGTAATTGCCAAGATCGAGGGCGTTACTACCTGGTCAAATAGGTCGGCCCATCAGCTCGGGGGGGAACTTCGGCCTAGTGTCCGGGGCTGACAGCGCCAGGTGGCACGGCCTGAGGCGGCCGGCATACCGTCGAGCACGTCCGCTGCGCGGAACAGCGCCGGCACACGTTATGGGCCCCGGGCCCCGGGCACCGGGCGGAACCCGCCGAGCAGGCGAGTCGATCAGGTTTCGGCACCGTCGAACCCGTGCTCAGGTGCCGCAGTAGGTGACGTGCGGGGCGCAGCCCGCCGGCGCCGGGCCGGCGTAGTTCTCCAGGCCGGGCCGCTCCTCGAAGGGTCGGGAGACGACCTCGACGAGACGGTGGAACGGCCCCATCTCGCCAATGGTCGCCTCCGCAAGCGCCTCTTCGACGCGGTGATTGCGCGGGATGTAGACGGGGTTGACCCGGTCCATCGCGGCGGCCACCGCGGCCCGGTCCGCGGGCAGCAGAACCTCGCGGCGGGCGGCCCAGGCATCGAAGGGCCCCGGCTCGGTGAACAGCGTCCGCGCGGTGCCGGCGGAGAGCGCGCGGAAGAACCGCGTGAAGTCGACCTTCTGCAAGCGCATCAGCTCCAGGACGTCCCCCACCAGCTCCCGGTCCGGCACGGCGAGCCCGAGCTTGGCCGCCGTGCCCTCGGCCCAGTGCCGCTCGTAGGCGTCGGCGAACCCGCTCAGCACCTCCGTGGCCGCCTCGACCGCAGCCTCGCTGTTCTCGTCGATCAGCGGCAGGAGGGCCTCGGCCAGCCGGGCAAGGTTCCACTGCATGATCGCCGGCTGGTTGCCGTAGGCATAGCGGCCGTGGTGGTCGATGGAGCTGAACACCGTGGCCGGGTCGAAGGCGTCCATGAACGCGCACGGACCGTAGTCGATGGTCTCGCCGGAGATCGTCGTGTTGTCGGTGTTCATGACCCCGTGGACGAACCCGGCCAGCATCCACCAGGCCACCAGCGACGCCTGCGCCTGGACCACGCGCCGGTACAGGTCGAGGTAGCGGTTCGGGGCGTCGGCGGCCTGCGGGTGGTGACGGGCGATGGCGTGGTCGGCGAGCGCGCGCAACAGGTCCCGGTCGCCGGACGCGGCGGCGTATTGGAACGTGCCCACGCGCAAGTGGCTCGCGGCGACCCGGGTGAGCACCGCGCCCGGCAGCGCCCTCTCCCGGCGCACCCGCTCGCCGGTGGCCACCACCGCGAGCGCCCGCGTGGTGGGGATGCCGAGGCCGTGCATGGCCTCGCCGACGAGGTACTCGCGCAGCATCGGGCTCACCACGGCCTTGCCGTCGCCGCCCCGGGCGAACGGGGTGCGCCCGGACCCCTTGAGGTGCAGGTCGTGGCGGCGACCCTGCGTGTCGATCACCTCGCCGAGCAGCAGCGCGCGGCCGTCCCCGAGCCGCGGCACGTAGATGCCGAACTGGTGGCCGGCATACGCCTGGGCGACCGTCATGACCCCCTCCGGGGCCTGCCCCGCCAGCAGCGCGACACCCGACGGCTCCCGCAGCGCCGCGGAATCGACGCCCAGCTCGACCGCCAGCTCCTCGTTGAGCACCAGCAGCTCGGGGGCGGGCGCCGGAGCCGCCGTCCACGGCACGGACAGGCCGGGCACCTCGCGGGCGTAGGAGTCGTCGAACCGGAACAAGGTCGTCGCGACGGTCATGCCTTCGAGGTTACGGACCAGCCGCCATCGGGCAAATGCCTGCTCACGCTGTGCCGGGCGCGCCTGGACCGGCCTGGCGCGGCGTGTCCGCTCCGCGTCCCGGACCGGGTGGCTGCTGGCACACCACCATTGTCCAAGACCTGAGTCGGCTAACCCCGACAGCCGCTCACTCTATTTCCGAAAGATCTTCAGGAGCCGGCGTTTTGACACGCGGCGAACCTCCGTAGCAGTGTCTCCGTGCACGCCCACGCTGGTCGAAGTCACGGCGGCCGAGCCTTCATCGCAGACCGCAGTCGCCCTGCGGGTAGTGGCAAGCTGCCTGGGTGCTCGGTGACCTGGCAGCATCGCCGAAAACCACCCGACATCCTCCGCCGCTGCGAGCGCGCCGACGCCCCGGCGACGCCCGGCAACCCGTTCGCTGAGCGCCACCATCGCCGGTTCGTCACCGGGCGATGCCGGCCGGCCGTGAGGGAATGCGACGAAAGTTACCCACCGCGGCGCGCTCCTCAAGCGGCAAGCCGCCACGGCGGCCCCGGCGCAGTGGTGCCGGCCAAGTGTCAGATCATCGCCACCTCGGTGTACAGCCCGGAGGAGACGGCCTCGAACGGGCGGTCGGTACGCATCCGCTCGGTTAGCGACCGTCCCGCCTCGTCGGCGAGCCAGGCGTCGCCCGCCATGCCGAACTCCTTCATCGAGTTGTACTCCACCACCGCGCACAGCATGCCGCTGCGCTCTCCGGCGTGGTCGAGCTCGAACAGGCGGCAGCGCACCGCTCCATGGCGCTCGGCCAGGTCGAAGGCCTGCCGGGTGATGTCCAGGGTGTCACTCCAGCGACTCGGCAGTGGCCGGCCGAAGCGGACGTCGAGAACCCGACCGCGACCAGCCTTGGCCGCCTCACGGCCCAGATCGACCTCCGTCAGCACCGCGGTCGACTCGTAGATGAACGGGGCCTCGGCCTCGCGGATCCGGTGGTTGTGCGTCTGCGCCTCGACGTCGGTCATCGTGTCCTCGAGGTACGCGCCGTAAGCAGCGAGGTTCTCGAACTCGCAGGTCAACACCAGCACACCGGTGCTCGGTCCGGCGGTGGCGGCCTGCGTGAGGCGGACGTTGCGGGCACCGTGGCGGCCGGCCAGCTTGGCGCCCTCGGCGATCAGCCCGAGGGCGTCGTCGTAGCGCCCCGGCCGAGGACGCAGGTTCCAGCTTCTGACGATCAACTCTCAGCCCTCCTTGCTCAGGCCCGGAGCGAGTCGCGCTCCGCGAGCAGCCCGCCACACCCCGATGGAAGGACGACGAAAGCAGGCCGCGCCGCTACGTCTCGATCGCCACGGCCGCGTGAAGTACCCGCATCGTCACCTCCTTGGGCCGAGCGAGCCTGCGTCTCGACACTATGGCGCCCGCGACCGCCGCACAAGGGCGTGTTGACCACGAGCGCGCTCCCCCACCGGACCGGTCAGGCGAAACAGGGCCAGCAGGACGTTGGTGCACCGGTGATACCTCCGGGCCAGGCACCCAGCGATCGCGGGCGGCAGCGTCCACCACGTCCAGGCTGTCTCATCCCGTGTCACCCCGTCTCCCCCGTCGCGCTGCCGGGCCGCGCGGAGGGCTGTTGCTGCTACACGTTTTACTACAGTTCCCGAGACGCAAAAGGCCCTCTCCCTGCTAGGAAAGGGCCTTGACCTGCGGAAACTAGTGGGCTAACGACAGAACCTGGGTGACCTGCGGTTCCGGGATTTTTCTGCGGTGCTGTTCCCGGGTTAAGCGGGCTGATCTCCCGGCGTTTCGGGTGGTCTGGGGGGATTCGGTCCTCGGACTGGCCGGGTTCGCGGCG
>WNGH01008089.1_pt1 | contig 13351 bp, 12 predicted proteins | sample 5400631 | NCBI WGS metagenome assembly WNGH01 (sample SAMN13153373, study PRJNA577476) | soil metagenome | isolation source: 115 cm soil or saprolite under Garry oak tree replicate 1 | place: USA:California | collected 2016-06-15
GTTGCCATAAAGATCGATTTCATTTCAGTTACTCCTTTCTCGCTAAGGCTTAAGCGATCAGTTTCCGTTATCAAGAGTCTTTCTCATTCACACACGGCTTCAGCCGGGTGATGAGAAAGTTGATCGCTCTGGTCGCTAACCGTTTCAACGGTTTCTCCACTCAATCGACGGGAAACCGTTGAAACGGTTGTAGGTTAGTTCGGCTTGTCAGCCACCCGGCTGAAGCCGTGTGTGAATGAGACAGCGACGATTTCGAATTCACCTTTACCGATTACTAAAGAATTCACCAGACTTCGGACTTACCCGCAACACACGCTGTCGTTGCTACCGTTGCTCCGTTCCCGGCCTGGCGGGGTTCACAAGACGAGCGTTGTGCGGAGCCCGAAGTCTGATAAGCAATTAAAGCACTGTCGATTACCGAATGCCAATTGCCGATTGGTGTTTCGGTTCTTCGAACTTAATAACTTGAAAGACTTTTCTTGATAAGCTCCTAACCGGCGAAAAAAATCGCAAGTCGACTATATCGCCGTCTTGCGATGCGCGATGATACGCAGCAAACCATTGATCCCGAGATGAAGTAACAGGTAAACGATGAAGGCAATCACCAGCGGCAGCATCAGTGTGTGACCACTATCGGTGCTGGGGCTGGCAACGATTCCGCGAAAGGGTTGGTAAAAAGGGTCCGTCACGGCGACGATGAAGCGGACGAATCCGGCGTTGCTTCTGGCAGCAAGTAACGCCAGCAGGAAACGTAGTCCCAGGAGCGCATAGATCACATAAAAAATGTAATCGACAATTTGTGAGACACGTGCCACTCCGCGCGCTCGTTGGACTTCACGCTCAGTCTCAACAACTTCGTCGACGGCCTTGGCGCGAAACTCACCAGCCAGCCCGCCGATTCTCTCTTTCTCTGGCGGCGGCGTTCGTGCGGCCTGCTCAGCAATCTCAGCCTGGACTTCTCCTTCTACCTGCGATTTAACTGAGCCGTGCTGGCCGGCGCGTCGCGCTTCTTCGATTGCCAGTTTGTCGTCGTCCATGGTCCACCCCCAAAGATAAGCTAGGTTCCGTTAAAGCTAGTTCGCATCCGTCGAATGTTTGCTCCCGGGAACTTTCCGGTTGCTTTCACAGCCGCCAACATGCGGTTGGCTTCGGCCACCGTAGTTCCCGCATACATCGCCATAAAACGATGCTGCGAACTGGTGTTCGAGTAAGACAAGTTTCCCGGTTCAGGACAGCGAGACGCGAAAACCTTGTGATCGGGAAACAGCCTCTGTGTTCCTGTCCGTTCGCGTTCGGGCACGAACACATCGCAATCCTGATCGCTCGTCCCGACGGTCTTCAATACTATTGCGTAAAAGAGTTCTGTGTCATAGATGATCGTATTCTTCGGCACGCGAAACGGCAGATCGTGCGGTTCAAATGTAGCCGAAGTCTGGCAGGGCAAATTTGGATTACCACAGACAGAGAGATGCTGAACTGGACGCCGCTTCTGAGCGAAGGTCCGCAAGCCGAAGCAGCCCGTCGCAGCAGTTGTTATTAAAGCCACTGCAAGAGCGCGAGTCGATTTAAGCCGGACCGTCTTCTTTCTTGTTGAACTGATCATGTTGGTTTGCGATGCTTTCGGCGTCTTTCGACAAACCACTGATTTCAAATTTGAGATTCCAGATTCCAGATTCCAAAGATGGCGGAGAGGGTGGGATTCGAACCCACGGAACGGTTCCCCGTTCACAGCATTTCCAGTGCTGCCAATTCAACCACTCTTGCACCTCTCCCCCGGGGAAGAATTTCGGATTGCGAATTGCGAACTGCGAATTTAAGAAGGCGCTCGCTTGAACCCAAAGAAAACTTACATCAAAAACAAATCCGCAATCCGAATTCCGCAATCCGAAATCTCTTCATCCGTTCATGCCGCGCCGCGAGACCATCTCGTTGTATTGGTGCAGCAACTTATCGGGCGACCCTTCGACCATCCAGCCGGAGGAAGTGCCGACCCAACTCCTCTCCATACCTGTGAAGGGCTTCCTGTCGCGAACGCGGCGCATCAACTCTTTCGCAGCCTTCAAGAAATCGTCACAGCTCGACACATAAAGACTTCCCAAAGGTCTCTTTCCCGCTGCCGATTTCAAATCATCAACCGATTTCTCAAAGTCCTCAATCATGGGCTGCAACTGCTCAACGCTGATCTGAAGATACTCGGTTTTGGTGACAAATTTCATGATCTTCTTGGCCTTGATGCCAGTGTCGACCACGGCGTAATCATATTTCTTCGATGGATCGTCCTTAAACTCTTCCAGGTTCTTTTGCGCGACTTGATCTTCCAGTTTATCCACCTGCGCGTCGAAGCCCTTGTTTGCCTGCTCGAAATTCCGGAAGGCGGCGAGCAAAGCCGGATGCGCTTCCCTGCCGCGCTGAAAACCGTCGTCCTTATAATCTTCATGGTTATAGTAAGGATAGATGGCTTTGATTTGTTTGATCGCTTCCTTCAGGGCGCTTGCGTATTTATCTGCGGAAGCTTCGGCTTCAGGAAGTTCAGGATTCAAACCCTTGGCCTTCTTGATGGCATCGATGCAATCCTGCCCGTCACTGTTAATGTCGTAGAGCCCGTAAACGGTACCCTCTTTGCCGGTCGGACCTCTCTCGATGTCTTTAAGCCATGAAGCGTAGCGCTGGTAACTGTCCATTACGCTGTTGGAATATCTATTGACGCATTGCTTGATGTAGAGATTGGTCTTTTGCGTCAAGCCGTCACCCGCTTTATCAGAACCGCCGTAGGGATTGTTGTCACTGCTGCTCGATGGCCTGGCGAGGTTCTTCTTACCCAGCAGCTTGCAGCCGAGCACGGAGGCCAACAGTAACAATGCGCAGATCGAAAGAGTGATGATTCGTTCTTGTCTGTGTTTCATTTTGATCAACCCCCCAGAAGAATTTCGGATTGCGAATTGCGAATTGCGGAATTTTAGAGCCACGCCGCGGGAACAAATCCGAAATCCGCGATTCGCAATCCGAAATTCTTCTGGCGGAGAGGGTGGGATTCGAACCCACGGTGGGCGTAAACCCACTCCGGTTTTCGAGACCGGTGCACTAATCCACTATGCGACCTCTCCGCAATTGAGATAAAGGTAACTCTTGCTCCCTCTCCCTTTGGGAGAGGGTCGGGGTGAGGGCCTGACTGACAGCCCAAACGTTTAGTTTAGGTTCCCTCCCACTCGATCGAGCGGAACCTGAAAATCACAAACCATTTTCTTAGTTTATCTCAGCTGGGCCCTCACCCTAGCCCTCTCCCAAAGGGAGAGGGAATTACTACAATTTGGCACACTAACCCTTTTGCTTTTACCTTCTGTCTCTAAAAAAGTCCTGCATCAGAGCGCGACACTCGGCTTCCAGGATTCCTTTGACTATCTCCACCCGATGATTGAGTTGCCCGGCGTCGCAGATATGAAAATGAGATTCAACGGCACCCGCTTTTTCATCGGTTGCGCCATAAACCAAACCCTTGACGCGCGCTTGAATCAGCGCCCCGGCGCACATCGCGCACGGTTCAATGGTCGAGTAAACAACTGCCTCTGTTAGCCGGTAATTCCCGAATTTCCGCGCCGCTTCGCGCAGCGCCACAATCTCCGCATGCGCGGTCGGATCGCAATCGGTGCGCGTACGATTACCGGCGACTGCCAGCAACTCGCCAGCGACAACTACGCACGTTCCGACGGGCACCTCGTCGCGGTCACGCGCTTCATAGGCCGCGCGCAGCGCCTCGCGCATCCAATGCTCGCGCCTCTCGTCTGGCGCGCTTTGCAGAGCCGAAAACATTGCTTCAAATAACGAAACTCAAACTATAGGTGCGCGAAATATGAGTGTCAATGTCGGATAAGCTTTAGCTTGTCGGATCAGCATTTCATGCTATTATCTCATCTGAGAAGCTAAGGCTTATCGGACAAAACAACCAGCTGAAGCTTCTTGGACTTACGGCTCCGCGGCTATCCCACGCCCGATATTTTGCGGCCTCGTCATGGCAACCACCACTGAAACAGCCCAGCTAACCCCTGGCCAAATTCGCCCCGACACCACTCATGAACCGCAGATCGCTTCTCGTGTGCCGAAGCGCGGATTGTCAGCGCGGGACCCATCAGCCGCAACTTTATCAGGCGAGCGCACCACCGGCCGGCTGCGCCCAGTCTCTTCGCCGTCGATTCATGAAACCGTGATCCCGGATCGGCAACAGACTAAGTCGCCCGATCTCATGCGCAAACCTTCGCCGGCAGAGTTCAGTACCGCGATGGCCCACTTCTATCGCGGTGAAGTGCAGCGATCGAACACATGGCGGACGCGGCTCGACAACACGACTTATTGGGCGGTGCTCACGGTCGGCGGGGCGTTATCTTTTGCCTTTAGTTCGCCGAACAACCCGCACTTTCTGATTCCGATCATCTCCATCCTGGTATCGATCTTTTTGGTGATGGAAGCGCGACGTTATCGCTATTACGAAATCTGGGCCAGCCGCGTGCGCGTGATGGAAACGGGTTACCTCGCGCAGATGCTGGCGCCGGATAGCGTGCCGCGCGATCAGGAATGGGCGTCGCATCTCGCGTCTGATTTGTTAACACCGCACTTCACGATCAGCGTCTGGGAAGCGGTCGGGCGGCGTTTGCGACGCAACTATATATGGTTGTTTGCGCTGCTGGCGCTGAGCTGGAATCTCAAGGTGTATCTGCATCCGGTGCTCGCACCGAATTTTGATGAATTTCTGCGACGCGCCTCAGTCGGGCTGGTGCCTGGTTGGATCGTCTTTATCGTGGGGTTCGTTTTCAACGCAACGCTATTCATCTTCGCGGTCAGCACGATCAGGTTGCGTGAAGCGACCGGAGAAGTGCTGCCACGCCACGAGTTCTCGCTGCATCCGCTTCAGCGTGTGACCAGTTGGACGCGCGCGGCTTCGTCAGGTACGCGCGCGACGGTGCGACGGGCCCGGCGTGCGCGCCAGCGGATGCGCGGTGGCGACATCCGCAAGATCGAGATCACCCAAACACCTGAGCGCAGGATTCATGTTTCGGAAACGCCAGACAGAAGAGCAGGAATCAGAACTCAGAAGTCAGAAGTCAGAGCATCCGCAGATTACGGTGATTCCGCAGAATGAAGGAAGAATTTTTGTCTGCGTAATCTGCGTAATCTGCGGATGCTCTGAGTTCTGTTTTCTCGCTGCTCATGCTCGAACTTGACGGCCAGAGACTTTCGCTTGCACAAGTCTTTGCGGTCGCGCGCGGCAAAGAACGTGTGGCGCTTGCTGCTGCGGCGCGCGTGCGGGTCGAACAATCGCGCCGAGTCGTCGAGAATATCGTCGCCGAAAGCCGCACCGTCTATGGCGTCAACACGGGTTTCGGCAAACTCTCGGACGTCCACATTGAACCAACCCAGCTTCGCGAACTGCAACTGAATCTGGTTCGCAGCCACTCTTGCGGACTCGGGCCGCCGCTGTCTGAATCGGAAGCGCGCGCCCTGTTACTGCTTCGCGCCAACGTTCTGGCCCAGGGTTACAGCGGCTGTCGTCCGGCGCTGGTCGAAACTTTGATCGCAATGCTCGAGGGCGATGTCACGCCCGTAATTCCTGAAAAAGGTTCGGTAGGAGCGAGTGGGGACCTCGCGCCATTAGCGCATCTCGCGCTAACGATAATTGGCGAAGGCGAGGCTTTTTATTGCGGCGAAAGAATGGCGAGCGCCGATGCCTTGCAACGCGCGGGGATTGAACCGTTGGAACTTGAGGCTAAGGAAGGCATCGCGCTTCTTAACGGCACCCAAGCCATGGCCGCGGTCGGCGCTTTGGCATTGCATCGCGCGGAGAGAATTGCGCGACTGGCCGACGTTGCCGGCGCCATGACGCTCGAAGCTTTGCGCGGGACGCCGGCCGCATTCGATGAGCGCATTCATGCGGCGCGGCCTCACCGAGGGCAGATGGAAGTTGCCGCGCATCTGCGCGAGCTTCTGCGCGAGAGCGAGATTCGGCAGTCGCATCTGCATGACGATCCGCGCGTGCAGGATGCTTACAGTTTGCGCTGCATGCCCCAGGTGCATGGCGCGGTGCGCGGCGCGCTGGCCCACGCGCGCGGAATTATTGAGATTGAAACAGGCAGCGCCACTGACAATCCTCTGGTGTTTGCGGACACAGGCGACGTAATTTCCGGCGGCAACTTTCACGGCGCTCCGCTCGCGCTTGCCTTCGACTATGCCGCAATGGCGCTGACCGATTTGATGAGCATTACGGAGCGCCGCGTCGATCGTCTGGTGAACCCCGACGCGAACGAGGACTTGCCGCCGTTTCTGACTTCACATCCCGGCGCCGCCTCGGGCTTCATGATGTTGCAAATCGTCGCCGCTGCGCTTTTGAGCGAAGCGAAAGTTCTCGCCCACCCGGCCAGCATCGACAACGTGCCCACCGATGGCGGCAAAGAAGATCACGTCTCGATGGGCATGACTGCGGCCACCAAGCTGCGATCGATTGTCGACAACGCTGAATTGATCACGGCGATCGAATTGATTACCGCCGCCGAAGGTTTGGAGTACCGCGCGCCGCTTCAGCCAGGACGAGGCGTGAAACAAGCTTACAATATTGTCCGCGCTCACGTGCCGCGTCTGACTGCCGACCGCGCAATGTCCCACGAAATTGAAAAGATCGCGGCGGCGATTCGCAGTGGCGAATTCGATGGCGTCAGCTAGCGTTCATTGCCAACCATAGCTGATGCTCTAGATCCATTTGAATACGTACCTTCATGTCAGTACCGCGAGCGGTAGCGACCGGGTAATGCTGGGAGGATGGGTAGTCACGACATTTGAGACCCGGTCGCTACCGCTCGCGGTACTGACACCTCTATTTTTCACAACCTCAAATATTCTGCGACGTTTCGCTCTCGGGAATCACTAACTGATTACGGCGGTAATTGTCCCGAAGGTTTTAATCCGACAAATGAAGGAGAAGAATATGAAAAAATCGTTCCGTTGCGCTCTAGCAGCTTTGGCAATTGTTGGTTTCATCGGGGGCGCGACAGCCCAGAAGAAGTCTGAGAGTTCCCTTGAATGTCGAGATTGGGGTGGAGACGACCGGCTCCAGAGCCATTGCGAAATCAAGGAACAGACACTGCCGGCGGGCGGAATCATTACCGTCGATGGCAAGCAAAATGGCGGCATTTCAATCAAAGGCTGGGAAAGAAATGAAGTCCTGGTTCGCTCGCGAATTCAAACTCAGGCGCCGACTCAGGCTGAGGCCGATCAGTTGGCAAGAGAAGTCCGTGTCGAAACCGCGGGTCTTAGCATTCACGCCGAAGGCCCTCAACCGCGCGAAGACTATCAGTGGTATGTGAGCTACGAGATTTTCGTCCCGCGCAGATCCGATCTTTCCCTACAAGCGCACAATGGCGGTATCTCGATCAGCGACGTGAGCGGCAGAATCGATTTCAAAACTCTGAATGGTGGCGTCACGCTGAGACGAGTTGGCGGCGCGGTTCGCGGCTCGACCACCAACGGCGGCGTGCACGTCGAACTCGCCGGCGTCCGCTGGGACGGTGAGGAATTGAACGTCAAGACGACGAATGGCGGCGTAAATATCGCGATGCCGAACAACTACTCCGCCCACCTTGAAACCAGCACCGTGAATGGAAATGTCAGCTCGGATTTTCCGATGAACGTGCCATTGACTGAACGCGGACGCATGCCGAAGGATATCAGCGTGGATCTCGGTTCCGGTGGGTCCCCGATTCGGGTGACGACTACCAACGGCGGCGTACGGGTCGCAAGGTCGTCTGGCGAGTAATAACCAAACGGCTTACTTTTGGCGGACAGATCGCTAGGCAAGTGGGTAGTCTGGCGACTTCAAGGCATCCGTCCATTTGAGCGGGCTCTTGCGCAGAGATCGCGGGCGGCCTCGGGCCAGGTCGGAAACTCAAAACTGAATCCGGATTGTAACAGTTTGGCGGGAACCACGCGGCGGCTTTTTAGAATCAACTCGGTTTCGCTCTGCAACACAAAGGCTCCGAGTTCCAGCATCCACTCAGTCGCCGGCAGTCCGAAGGGCATGCCCCAGGCCGAGCGCAGCGCCCGCATGAATTCGGCGTTCGTTAACGGATTTGGGGATGCAAGGTTCACCGGTCCTTCCAGTTCATCATGCTCGATTAGCCAGAGCACGGCGCGCACCAGATCGTGATCGTGAATCCAGGACATGTACTGCCGTCCGTCTCCCGCCTGGCCGCCGAGCCCGAATCTCACCAATCTCAGCAGGATATCGAATGGCGATCCGGTGTCCGGGTGCATCACGATCGCGGTGCGCATCGCGATCCGGCGCGTGTTCGGCGTCGGCGATTCTTTCAAAGCTCGTTCCCAGGAGGTTGCCACATCGATGCTGAAGCGCCACGTGTCAGGAGCGTTTGGTTCGGAGCCGCCGATAATTCCAGTCGCTTCGTCATTCGGCGCCTCATACCGGTGCGCGTAGATCGTGGCGGTACTCGCCTGGAGCCAAACGCGCGGCGGTTTCCAAGCTTGTACTATCGCCTCACCGATAACCTTCGTTGATTTCAGGCGCGAATCTTTAATGAAGCGACGATTGTGATCGTTATAACGGCAATTGACACTTTGTCCCGCGAGATTGATCAACGCATCCGCTCCTTCGATCTCCGAGACCCAATCACCGAGCGTCTCACCATCCCATTGCACGTAGCGCCATGCTGTTTTGATAGGCTTGCGGCTTAGCACCACCACTTCGTCGCCGCGTTTGTGAAACGCGCGAGCGAGCACTGTTCCCACCTGACCTGAACCACCTGGAATTACAATCTTCATGTGCTTGTCCTTTCCTCTGTGAGACTCTGTGCGATCTCGATGTCTCTGTGAGACTCTGTGCGATCTCGATGTCTCTGTGGTGAATCTCTCTCACGCAGACGATCACCACAGAGGCACAGAGGACCACGGAGTTACACAGAGAGTTCTTGCAACTCAGTAACTAATTTCAAAGCCCGTTTACGCACTGGCCGCATCAGCGGATTGCTTGCCAGCGAAATCAGCTTGTCCAGCAAGTCAACTGTTTGATCGATCAGCCGATACGTGCGCACGCGTTTTGGAGACGAGTCGTGAATCCAGAACAGAATGATCCCCATGTGATACAGCCACAACAGATAAGGCAACTCCGCGCGGAGATCGTCAGGGATTCGCGCCTTTGTGTCGCGCACAAGTTCTTCGAAAAGCTTGACGCTGTCGCGGCGCACCGGCGCTGAATCTTCCGCGAAGGGATTGAGCGGACTATGTGGGTCGGCGGCAGTCTTGAAAAGCACGCCGGCAAATTCATGGTGCGGCTCGAGCGTGGAGATCTTCAGACGCATCACGGAAAGCAAACGCGCCTTCAAACTCGATTCCTTTTCCAGCACGGGGAGCGAAGCCGTCAGATGCTCTTCGTGCAATTGGTGATAGAACGCCTGAATCAGATGCTCCTTCGAGCCGAAATAGTGATACGCATTGCCGAGCGAGACGCCTGCCTTGTTGGCAATCGCGCGCATCGTCGTCCGCTCATATCCGCGCTCGCGAAGCAAATCGAGGGCAGTATTAAGTATCAGCGCGCGGGTCTGCTCGCCCTTAGGAGTCTTGGTCTGCATTGATTTTCTTTCTGAGTTCATTCGATTCACCTCGACAAGCCGGCGGCGCGGCTGATCTGATAACGATGCTGCGAGACCAGCGAGACGACTCGCCGCGTGGTCGGCAATAACTCAGGCGACGCCAGTCGATACGACCAGTCGCGATATCGGCAGAGTGTCCACAAAACCATCAGCCAGGCTTTCGGGCCAAAATAAACCGCGCCCTGATCGCTAATCGCGGTGAGATCCTCAGAAGTCAGTTCGTGATTCAACTGCGGGTAACGCCGACGGGCAGCGTCCGTCTTAATCGGTATCATCTTGAGTTCAACTAATTTCGGTTGTTCGGCGAGCCAGCCCTGAACTCTTCGACACGTCATCACCTACACCTCCTGCACGGGAGTGAAAGCGTCCGGATAAACGGGCGGCGGCGCGCTGCGCATCGTCGCGCGGCGGCGCATGCGGCTGAAAATGAGCAGGTTGAAGAAGTGCATCCCACCCAGAACCAGTAGCACCATTCCGACTTTTACAGATAGGGCTTCGATGCCTTCTTTCGCTGATGCGATCTCGTAACCGAGCTTCAGCGCCAGACTGACATAGCCGAGATTGATGAGATAGAAGCCCACTACCAGCAGGTGATTGACCGAATCTGCGAGCGGTTCATTGCCGTGAAAGACATCCACCAGAAAGATGCGACCGTTCTTGTGCAGCGTATGGGCGACCCAGATCGTCAGCGCGATGCTGATGGTCAGATAGAGCAGGTAAGTGGCAATTTCGATGTTCATAACCGGCCTCCTTTTCAAAATTGAACACGTTCAACCCTGCAAGAATACTGCCTGCTAACTCGACTTGTCAAGCAGGTTTTTGAACATGTTCAGAAGGGCGCCTAGGAAGCTGCGGATCGTGGCCTGTTGGCGGCGCTGTTCGTGGCTTGACGACCAAGGGTGGCGTGTATGTCGAACGCGGCTGCCCCGCTGCGATGGTGAGGAATAAAAACTAACGGCGGTGTGGATATCGAGAGGCCGAACCAACTACTCGGCCCAGCCTGAAACGAGCATTAGCGAACCGGGATCCAGCGCGTGAACCAGTCGAGGTTCCGTCGCATCTGCTCGCGCTGCAGCATCGGCTCGTACAGTACATGTCCCCCGCGCGGGTAGATATCGAACTCCACGGTCTTTCCCAGAGCCTTCAGCGCGCGATAAAACTTCCAGGCCCCGCTAACCGGCACCCGCGCATCCCGCTCCCCATGCTGAATCAGCAGCGGCGTGGTCACGCGCTGGACGAACGTGAGTGGTGAGTGTGCTGCGTATGACTCGCGGCTTTCCCACGGTCGCTTGAAATAATCAACCATGAACTGACCGCCTTCCGATAAGTAGTACTCGTCGGTGAGATCGGTGAGGCTGGCGCCGGCTGACGCGGCCTTGAAGCGTCCGGTCTGCGTAACGATCCAATTGGTCATATAGCCGCCGTACGATGCACCCATCACTCCGAGCCGCTTTGGATCTGCGATGCCTTGCGCGACGAGATGATCGACGCCCGCCATTATGTCCTTGTAGTCGGCTTCGCCCCACGCGTTGACGATCATCCGCTGACCCGCTTCGCCGTACCCGGCGCCACCGCGCGGCATGGGAAACAGCACGGCGAATCCCGCACTCGCCAACGCTTCGGTCGGATACGGATCGACCTGCGGTACGAAGTGCATAAACTGCGGGAACAATCCGTAGGTGACACCGCCGCCGGGGCCGCCGTGAATATAGACGAGCAACGGCAGCGCGCGACGGGCGGTCCATCCAGGAGGCGTCAGCAACAACCCCCAGATCTCCATGCCGTCGAATGATCGCCAGCTAATCGGTTTCAAATCGCCGAGCGCGCGATCGTGGAGTTCGGGATTCACTTCGGTCAGTTTCATCGCGTGTTTGGTTACAGTGTCCATCACGAACACGTCGCCAACCGTGCGGCCTTCCGCTGCTTTGTAAGCCAACCATCGTCCGTCATTTGAAATTGTCGGTGCATAGTCCACTGTTTGTCCGGCCACGAGACGCTCGGCATGACCGTCCGCAACCCATAAGCGCGCGATCGGCTGATCGAACATGTGCTCGCCGCGACTGAAGGTGCCGTCGTTCGCTTCGAAGTAGATCGATTTGCTGTCGCGCGCCCACATGTACTCGTTTACCCAGGCGTCGTCCATGCCGAAGGTACGCACCGGGCCGCCGCGAGCCGGCACTACCGCGAGGCTGCGCGAAGCCATGATGTCGGTTTTGCCGTTAGTCGTAGTGAACGCCAGCCACTGACCGTCGGGCGAGTACCGCGGACCGTTGTTGATTCCCGGGCGGTCAACGATCACGCGCGGCGTTCCTCCGTCAACCGGGATCGCGTAGAGACGTGTTTCGTATGGCGCGCTGAAGCCGCTGCGCGGCGCAGCGGAGTACGCCAGCTCGCGGCTGTCGGGCGACCATGAGAATCCGTCCACGTAGTGTGCGGCGGCCGTCAACACCCGTGGCGCGCTTCCGTCAAGCGATTGTACGACGAGCCGCGTCGCTGGATCCGGCGCGTCCGCCCGAATCACGAACGACTTATCCTGCCGCCGCCGCACTTCGTCCGGCGTCATTCCGTCGCGCGTGAGATATGCGAGGCTCTTACCATCCGGCGACCATTCATGCGCGAAAACACCTTCGGGCGCCGAGGTCAGCGCGCGTGGCGCGGCGCCGGAGATTGGAATCGCGAAGACTTGAGGGCGATCGCCGGCGAGGCCCACCAGCGACACGGTCGAACTGTCCGGCGACCAGCGGAGCTGCGGTCGCGGCACCGGCGTATTAAAAATGTGTATAGCCTCGCCGAGCCGGGTAGACGATCCGCCGCGCGACGGCACAACGAACAACGCGGCCTCATGTTCATTCTTTGCCAGTGATGGAGTCGACAGGACGTAGGCCACGCGGTCGCCATCGGGGGAAATCCGAACGTCCACGATCGCTCTCATTTTCATCTCGTCGTCGAGCGTGAACGGCTGAAGAGTCGGCCGCTGAGCGGCAATGCGCGCCTCAGATGAGAATGCCAGCACCGCCAACGAAACCAGAACTGATATGATGCGCGTATTCATAGTGCTGCTCCTGAGCGAGTAGTATGGACAGCCAGATGATTGGGTCCTGAAAGACCGTTGACGCAATGGCGCAGATTTCACCAGATCGTTCCGCACTCGCAGGATCCGCATCTTCCAGCGTTTTCCATCTCGCGGTCAAGGTTTATTTGCGAGAAGGCGAGTCTCGTCATTTGCTTCGCCTTTTCCAGGGTACGTGTCCTTCCAGAGCGGAAGGATCGGTGACCGGTTCAGTTTTGTCAGAACCGCCTGCGGTAGCGGGCGGTTGATCTGGAATAGTCCAGAGCAAGTCAAAGAATCGGAAATCAACCACCCGCTACCGCAGGTGGTCCTGACAACCGCGGGTTTGCCTCGACGCAAACGGAGGCACAGCCTCCATCTGAAAATGGAATGGCGCAACTACTCTCCGATCACGTCGATATGCGGATGATCAGCGTCGAAACTGATGAGGCGTTGGCAGATCGAAATGCAATTGTGCAACTCGATCCCGATCATCCGGGCTTTCGCGATCAAGAGTATCGCGCGCGGCGAAATCAGATCGCGCAGCTGGCGATGAACTATCGTCCGGGCGATCCGATTCCCGATGCGCCTTACACGCCGGACGAGCATCGCGTGTGGCAGACGATCTGGAAAGCGCTCAGGCCGGCGCATCAGAAACACG
>WNGH01004480.1_pt1 | contig 13345 bp, 13 predicted proteins | sample 5400631 | NCBI WGS metagenome assembly WNGH01 (sample SAMN13153373, study PRJNA577476) | soil metagenome | isolation source: 115 cm soil or saprolite under Garry oak tree replicate 1 | place: USA:California | collected 2016-06-15
TTCTTGTACAAGAGGATCAGACCCGACTCGCCCGGGCGACAGTAGGCGAGATCTTGGATGCCAAACAAGCAGTCGATCGGCTGAGGTCGATGGGCGATCCGAAAGCTGTCGAAGGAATGGACCGGTTCGGGATTCAATCGAGCAATTCATTCGGGGTTTCTGTTCCCAAGATCCGAACTCTCGCCCGAGAGGTTGGACGCGATCGTCTACTGGCGTTGAAGCTGTGTGAGACTGGGTTACACGACGCGCGACTCCTAGCTTCGATGGTGGATGATCCTGAGCAGGTGACTATTGATCAAATGGACAGATGGGTTCGCGACTTTGACTCATGGGATATTGTCGACGGTTCTTGTGGAACCCTGTTCGACAAAACACCGTTTGCCGTTGCAAAGGCGAGAGAATGGTGCAAGCGTGAGGAGGAGTTCGTGAAGAGAGCCGGCTTCGTATTGATGGCCGAGCTTGCAGTCCACGACAATCAAGCGAAGAACAAGCTGTTCTTAGATTTCCTACCACTCATAATCGCGGGAGCATCTGACAAGAGAAACTTCGTCAAGAAGGCGGTTAACTGGGCGTTGAGACAGATCGGCAAGCGAAACCTCAAGCTCAACAGAGCCGCGGTGTCCACCGCTCTAAAGATACAGATGATGGAATCGGGAGCTGCAAAGTGGGTTGCCTCGGACGCCTTGCGAGAGCTGAAAAGCCCACAAGTCCAGAAAAGACTTCGGAAAAACATGTAGCCCGATCTCCCTAGCAACCTCGATGTCGGCTGCATCTTCAATACTGTCTTAGAAAAGTCAATCTCGGTCTCGACCTAACATAATGAAGGGACGTCAGAGGGGTGTACGAAACGCCTATGCCTCACGTTGCCCTTATTCTTCATGTGGGAGGAAATCCTTTCTGACAATGACGACTCACAGGTTCAAGAACCAGCTCCAATCTCTGCTGAAAAAACTGCTTCCAGCGAATACTCTGCCGAGGAAAATGGCGTCCCAACTACGACGACGAATAAAGGACCCGCGTGTTGACTACCGACTCTACAAAGAGGGATACCATCTCTACGAGGAAGCAAATCCTTCCGAGACGCCAAGAACGCGGAAGGACAAGCTGAAAATTGTCTTCTGGATTGCTGTAACCCTTCTCACTTTCGCTTTCATGTTCTATTTCACCTCGCAAGTGCCCCCGTGTACCGAGTTTGTCTTTTGCCCCTAAGCAACCTTACCACCATTCGGGGTCTGATTCCCTTCGCCTGGCCCGGTATTCTGGGAATGACCATCCTGGATTATTATTACTGTGCCCAATTTAGGGGCGTTCACCAACAAGCGCAACGCACTCTCAGCACCCATACCCTCTCCAACATTTCTCTTTCTGTAACTTTCGTTTTTTGTAACTATTTTTCTTCTGTTAACTATTGTGTGACCCCCCCGGGGTGGTCGATTTTCCCGCGCCGCGCCCTTCGTGAAATCAGCCCCGAAGCCCGTTCATCAGAACCGAACCTGTCCGACATTCCAGCATTCCCGAAGTTGGCCCACCCGTTAGGCGCTGAGGTCGCAGTTGACTGTTACTCTGTTGGCCAGGGGTAGGTTACGATAGGAGCATTTGACGATACCCAGCTCAATCATTCTTGCCGACATATCCCTTGGAGCAGCGCTGAGCACATGTTTCGGAAGCTAGTTAGGAACAAGAGGGCAATCGACACTATACTGGCCACGCTCCTAATGGTGGTCATCGTCGTGGCCGCCTCTGTCATGGTCTTCGTGTATGCGACTGGACTATTCGGCGCATTGACCCGGGCTCCAAACTTTCAGAAACAGGCCCTCAGCCTAGAATTCTCAAGTTTCGGGCCGAATAACGCCAACAGCAACGTTACCCTTTCCCTCAGAAACACCGGAACGGTGCCGATCACCCTCGTAAGCTACTTTGTGAAGGACGCGAATGGAAACCTCTACGCTCAAAGCCCATGGGCAAACCAGCCCTCGATAGCACCCACAACGCTGAGTCAGATGCAAATATTGATCTCGTCGGTCTGCAGCTGCCCGTATACCGGAAGCGCGTTCACGTTCCAGATAGGCCAGTCCTACACGATATCCCTAACATCCTCCCAGGGGAATCAGTTCTCATTCTCCGTCGTAAGGTACAGTTAGAGCCCGCTGATCTTCTCGTAAAACTCAACCAGACTCCGAGCGGCAGGCTCTTCCTGGTTGAACGCGAAGATCTTCATTCCCTTCTCATACCTTTCAAAGAGCAGGATCTTCGACTTGACCAACGGCTCAGCTATCCTAGCCACGGTTGACGGCGACACGTCAAGCACCCGGGCGAGCCCGGCCTGGTTGAACACCTTCTGGCGATTCTGTAATAGATGCTCGACCAAACGGACTTGAGCCTTCGACTGAAACAGATCAACCAATCTCAACAGTGTCGCCTGCTCTAAGAGTAGAGGACCCTCGTTCCGATATCCTTGCCTTGAAGGGCAGCGATGATGTTGCCTGGGTCCCCGAGTGATACAAACTTTGTAGGAATCTTTGCTCTCTGCATGATCTTGATGGCCAGAGGATCAAGTAACTCGTACCGGCCGGCGAAAACCTCTCCGCTCATCGCCCAGTTCAACAACTTGTCCACATGTACTGCTCTGACTAGCTTCGCTTTCGGGTTCTTCTTCGGGTCCTCAGTATAGACGCCTTCCACATCCGTACCATTAACAAGAATCTCGGCCCGCGTAATCTCAGCCGCAAGGGCAGCAACCGCATTAGTCGACTGGCCCGGCTGCAATCCTCCCATGACCACAGCCTTTCCCGATCCGACACAGTGAGGCAGATCGGACAAGGTCGTTGGAATCTTCGAGGATGCGATCGAGCCCAGCGCTAGACGCAATAGCTCGGCATTCGCTCTTGTAATTTGGATTCCGAGAAGATCGCAAGTTGACTCTTCTGCGCCAAGCTTTCGAGCCGCCGAGATGTAAGTTCTAGCATTCTCTCCTCCCCCTGCAATCGCCACGAGCTGGTTTCCCTCTTCGACGAATCCCTCCAAGACCTTCCCCATGTCCTTGAGAGCTGTCACATTGGGTTCGCGGTGGAATAGCGCGCCTCCGAGCTTTACTACTGCTCGCATTCCTCTCAACCTCCGCCATCCATGCGGTCCGGTATATTAGAGTGGAGAACAGTCCGATAACAGTTTCTTGAAGTATTCTAGATTTCTTTCAGAAACCCCTCGGAAAAGCTGAATAGCCAATCTATCAGACAAGAAACTGTCCCTTACCGATGCTGTCCTACGCCCTCAAGAGGATCGTAAGATCATGGAAGCTCTACGCGTCACTAATACTCGGCATGATGCTCGCCGCTACTTTCTTCGGCGGGATCAACGTTGGGGCTGACACCATAGGGAAACAGGCCCTCGACGCACAGCTGGCCAACACTCCCGTTGACATTTCGCTCACACCAGTCTCCGGTGGAATATCAGTTCCCCGCTCATCGTTCGCCAACGTCGCTCTCAAAGTAAAGCAGGTCAGCGGGGTAGTATCCGCCGAATCATTCGGAAGAGTAAATGAACAATTCTACCCTAACAACGGGTCGACCCCATATATCAAGGCCATTCAGGACGATTCCGTTCTCTACCAGCACCTTACGCTCTTGAATGGTCGAAAGACGCTCGGTGCAAACGAATCCCTAATCGACGCAAACTCGCAGTTCGCACAGACTTACAAATCAGGCGAGACCATAAAGTACAGTCTTGGGTCATATTTCGCACAAAAATTCAACATTACATTGAAAGTTGTCGGCTTAGTACAACTTGACACGGCGGCTGCCAACACCTAGGCATTGACACGGTTTTCTATGGACCCTCAGGCTCGACCTCGAAGTCTGCTGGCTCACTAATCGTGAGCTGGGACCAGACATTCAACCACATTGCCGATTGGGCCTACAATCAAACCAGATTCGGTAGAGAAGACTATTCCATTACGGGCACAGTGAATGTTTACCTTGACCGACCAAAGCTTCTAAGCGCTTTTAATGTCGAAGCCAGTATTACACAGGTCCAACAGATCGACGATCAGGTTTCGAACCTAGCGGCGCTAAACGGGTTCAACTCGCAACCGAACCTGATAAGTCCCCTCCAGCAATTCTCCGCTAGCATATTCGGCCTCAGACTGACCTTCACTATATTCTCAATCCCAGTTTTCTTCGTAGCATGGTTCGTCGGGAGAACCGTTTCCCAAGCATCCTTCAACCTCCGCCGAAGAGAAATCGGGCTCCTCATGACGAAAGGCTTCTCACAGAGCCAATTGTTCAGACATTTCCTAGTCGAGGCCCTCCTAGTCGGACTCATCGGCGGGGGTCTGGGACTGACGGCAGCCGTATTGCTCAACCCGTTCTTTGTCCAAGTGCTCAGCGGCAGCTATCAAACCGGAATCTTCCTCAGCCAAGACACCGCCATCGCCACGATGATCTTCACCGTCGTTCTCACCCTACTGGCAATTTACTCACCGGCCCGGGCGGCTGCGAGTATGGACCCTGCGAAAGCTTTGAGGGAGTACGTCTTTCTCGAAGACACGCGCCCATCGAAGAAACGAGGCGCGATCGTGGCCTTCTCGCTGGGCCTTTACAAGATAATCCTCCTTCTACTCGGGATAAACTTCCAGAACATCGGCCGCTATCTCTTCGGCGTAAACTTTCTCCTCGCTATTGTTCTGATAATCTTGGCAGTTCTCGACTATGGCCTGAACATAATCGGCCCATTCCTGTTCCTTTACGGAGCCACTCAACTGTCAACAGGGCTGGCGACGCGTTTTCACAGGAGATTTGCCTCTCTCTCGAAACGCCTCGTTGGAGACATCGCCTCCCTAGCATCCAAGAGTGTCTTCCGAAATCCCCGTCGCGTCACGGCCCTCGTCTTTCTCGTCGCCTTGATAGCGGGATATTCCATCTGGGTGATCGGCGATCTCGCCAGCGTGCAAGACTACAATATTCGACAGGCAGAGGTCCAAGTGGGCTCTGACCTGCATATTTCGGGCCGAGCCCCCCTCAACCTCAGCTACGCAACTCTAGTGGCCAGCCAGTTGCGCGGCTGGAGCAACATCACCGGTGCTACTCCAGAATCCGACGACTCTCTAAGGCTCTCCTCTGGCTCCTCAATCACGACTAAAGCCATAGACCCGGCAACCTGGAGGCAGGGAGCATACTACGAACCTGAATGGTTCGGGGCGGACATTAACGCAGTTTTTCAAAGCATGCAATCGAACAGCCAGACCATTGTGCTCGACCATGGTCTCGCCTCATACTACAATATTCTGCAAGGAGGGACGGTAATCTTAGACCAAAACGTGAGCCTTACGGTGATCGGCTTCTTTGGGCCCGACTACTCCCAGCAGTCTTCTGGCCAACCTTTCGGGTTTTCTTATTTTCAGCCCGAAGGATGGTCATTCGTCCCATTGGCCTTGATGACTCAATACCCCTATATTTCTGGGACTAACTCTGTTTTGGTCAAGGCTGGACCTGGACTCTCGTTCGCGGACCTCGCTACCTCAATCCAGAGGGCCTATCCATCCCTGACAGTCAGTACGGCGCAAGATAACGCGCAAGGAACTGGACCTGTTGTTTCCAACGGAGCCCAAGCGAGCACTCAAGGCGCAGGAGCAGTGATCGCCAATGGGACCCAGAACGTTCTGCGGCTCGGAACAGTTTTCGCGGGACTCGCTGCATCTATTGGAGTCGGAGCAGTAGCCTACACCGGCTTCAAAGAGAGGGAGAAGGAAACTACGATGTTGGCTGTTAGAGGGCTGTCCTACAAACAGATGCTTGGACTCCTCGTCACCGAGGTCCTGCCGTTGGTGATCTTTGCGCTGATATTGGCAACAGTAGTCGGACTGATTACGGTCCGTGGGGACAGTCTCGCTCAGAATTCTCTGACCACGAACTATGCGAGCCTCCTCGCCCCTCGCAGGGTCGTCTTTCCACTATGGGCCTCGGAGAACATCTTGGCAATTATTGGTCTATTATTCCTAGGCGTTTTCCTGCCTGCGATAACCGCTGCACGGAAAGACCTTTCAAAGATGAGCAGAACAGTGAGATTCGCATGACCGCCGTCCCAGTTACAGTGGACTCTCTCGTCAAAGCCTACAAGCTCGGCAGGGTAGAAGTGCAAGCTCTGCGCGGGATCAATCTTAAGGTCGAAGCGGGGGGCATGGTCTCGATCATAGGTCCAAGCGGCAGCGGAAAGACCACACTGCTCAATATCCTTGGAGGGCTGGACAGAGCCACAGCTGGAAACGTCCACATAGGCAACACTGTCCTGACGGACTTGGACCCGACAAAACTAGTCTATTACCGTCGACAGATCGTCGGTCATGTATTCCAGACCCTCAACTTAATTCCCACACTGACAGCGGCCGAAAACGTCGAGCTTCCAATGATGGCCGCTGGGACCCCGCGCGGGACCCGCTCGGCCAGAACCAAGGATCTCCTTGGCATTGTAGGCCTAGCCGACAGACACGACCACAAGCCCGACGAGCTCAGTGGCGGAGAACAGCAACGGGTCGCCATAGCCGCTGCCCTAGCGAATGACCCGCCGCTTCTCCTCGCAGACGAACCAACCGGCGAGCTTGATAGCGTGAACGCGAAGATGGTCACTGACTTTCTTGTCAAAATAAACCGTGAGCTAGGAAAGACCCTGATAATGGTCACCCATGACCAGAACGTTGCAAAAACGGCTAACAACATCATGAGAATAGAGGATGGAGTCATCAAGTCATCGCTCACTCCCAGCCAGATCGCCAGCCAAGATACATCCAGCTCCTACTTGGACCAGCTCCGCCACCGCATGTCAGAGCTGGAGAAACAGATGAGACAATTGGACGATGACTTCAAGACGGGCAAAGTTTCAGGTGATGAATACGCTGACCAACACCTCAGGCTGCGACAAGTCAAAGCAGGCCTACAAGACGAACTGCAGAGGCAGGGAGTCATAGGTTAGCTCCAGTATCGGAAAAAGCATTTTATACGCAAAATCCCTCTATTTCTGTGAGGACTCGTAAGCAAATGTGTAGCACGTGCGCGAAGCACAATCCGGGAAAGAAGAAAAAATCCAAGATGTGAACGAGCCGGCCTAGAAGGGTAGGCCACAATCCTTACTTTTTCTGGCTGGAGGTCGAATAGCCAGTGACAAGCTCAGTCATATCCGCCTCAGACTCAGTCGCCCAGTTCAAGTTCAGACGAACCCTGGAACAACTAGCCCGCAAGGAAGGTAGAGGCACAGAACTCATCAGCCTATACGTACCCCCAGACCGAAGAATCCACGAAGTACTAGGCCAGCTTCGGGAAGAGGCGGGCACGGCTTCCAACATCAAATCACGCACCACCCGCCAAGCCGTCCAAGACTCCATTGAAAGGGTCATGCAACGCCTACGACTGTTCAAGGAACCTCCTCCCACTGGACTGGTGATCTTCGCCGGGATGATCCCTCAGAATGGTCTCGGGAGTGAACGGATGGAGATCTACGTGCTCACCCCTCCAGAACCCATAACTGTGGGCTTCTACAGATGCGACGCCCGTTTCCACGTCGAGCCTCTCCTTGCTCTCGTTGTCGAGAAGGATACCTACGGAATAATCGTGATCGACGGGACTGAGGCTGTGGTTGCGACTCTCAAGGGACGCAGGGTCGAGATCGTCAAATCCTTCACCTCAGGAATACCCGGAAAGAGCCGTGCTGGCGGACAGTCCGCTCGACGTTTCGAACGGATCCGAGAAGGAGTCACCCACGACTACTACAAACGCGTCGGTCAACACTTCAACGAAATCATGCTCGCCATACCTGACCTGAAAGGAATTATCATAGGCGGTCCTGGACCGACAAAGTACGTCTGGTCAGAAGGAGAATACCTACAGTATACGCTGAAGAACAAGGTCCTCTCGGTCGTAGATACGAGCTATACGAGCGAGGCGGGCGTTGAGGAGGTTGTTGAGAAGAGCAGCGAGATCCTGAAAGGGGTCCGGTACAAGGAGGAGAAACAGATGGTCCAAAAATTCCTCTACGAGCTAGGCCACGAAACCGGCAAAGGGGTCTTCGGTGAGCTACAAGTCCAGAAATATCTGGAAAAAGGCGTTGTCGATACTTTGCTGATATCGGAGAAACTGGAGGGTCAGAGACTTGTCCTCAAATGCAAGAACTGCGGTAACCTAGAAGAGTTTCGCGGGACAAGATACGAGGCACATGCTGTAAAGAACGAACTTTCCACGCGACCGTGCAAGAAGTGCGGCAAGCCGAATCTTGAGATTGTTGAGGATAGCGATATTATCGATAGCTTTCTAGACTATGCGGAGAAGGGCGGAAGCAAAGTCGAGGTTATCTCAGAGGAGACTGAAGAAGGACGAATGCTCCGCGACGCGTTCGGAAAAATCGCCGCAGTCCTACGCTACGCCGCTAACTAGTTCGAGCGACTTTCGATGGCGCGGGCCAAAGCGATATTCTTCGATCTCGGAGAGACCCTGGTAACACAAAACATCGAAGATAACCTAGTCACGATGAAAGCCCTGGAAAAGATCAGCAAGATCATACCTCGCGGCAATTCCCCCTCCGAACTCTTCACGATCTACAAGCAAGGCTACAAGGTGAACGAGACCTTTCGCACCAAGCATCACGTGGAGATTCCGATCCAGGCGTGGATGGTTCAGCTCCTGAGGCGGGCGCTTGGCCAAGAACCTGAGGATAGTCTGGTGGAGGAAGCCATCAAGATCGTCGTCTCCGCCCGAGCCGAAAACGCGGTTGTATTCCCGGACTCGAAACCCCTCCTCGAGAAACTCTCGAAACAGAGGATCAAGCTGGGAATAATATCGAACGTGTCGTCTCACAATGTGGCCGTAGAGATTCTTCGCAAGGTCGGCCTGATAGAATATTTTGACGAAGTCGTAACATCAGCTTTTGTTGGGATCCGCAAGCCTGACCCCGGAATCTTTCTCTACGCGCTAATGCAGTTTAAGCTGCAGCCACGGGACGCGGTGATTGTTGGCGATTCAGAGAGACACGACATCTGGGGAGGTTCGATTACCGGGATGAAGACGGTTCTCGTCTCGAAGAGACCCGTTGCCGACAGCCTCGCTGATTATCGCTTTGCGAGTCTCTCCGAAGCATCGGCGACCCTGGCGTCTCTATAGGTAGCTCGCGAGGAGCATTCCCGCGACCCCGAGCAGCAGGGAAAACGGGAGGCCAGGAAACATCTCGTACTTCGACAATGCTTTGAACCCGAGAAAGGTTCCGGCCAGTATCCCGATGGCGGCACCGAAGAACGAGAGAATGCCTCCGAAATATACCAGCGCCGTTGTCGCGACTAGCGAGTAGAAGACCATGTCTCCCATCCCAATTGTCAAATCCCCATAGGTGAAGACTGCTCCGGGTAAATCGCCCTCTTCGAGCGTCTTCGCAAGCGCTCCAACCGGGCCACGAAACACAGCGACAATATCGTAGATCACGAGTGCTCCGATCAAGACCAGCGCGGTCAAAGGCCCGATCGAGTAGCCCAAGAAAATCCCCGTCAGCGCACCGATTAGAGTCACTCCAATCAACTGATACTTTCTCGCCCTCCCGAATATCGTAAGGGCAATCGCCACTGCCGTTCCGAGCGAAACGCCTAGGAGGATAATTGTAGCTAGAGGGTCCGACGGAGAATTGGGAAACAGGAAGAAAATCGAAGACGCGTACCAGAAGGCTACTGCGAAAGATACTATGAGGACAGCGGCCTTGATCAGCGATCGGATGAATTTCATCCTGCCTCTCCGTACCATGAGAAGCATTGCAGTCGCGCTTGCTCCCAGTGCTATTACAAAGATGACGGCGTTGAGGCCTGCCGAGCTCAAAGTGTCGCCTTGGAAGGGTGTTACTTGCGCTTGGGGAACAGTCTGGTTTGAGATCGGATATCCGAGCAGGCCAGTCAAAGCGAGGCTGAGAATTACCGGATAGAGGTGGCGTGGGCGGGGCTTGAAGGCCCTGTGTTCTTCCTCTGCCATGGAGCACTAGATCTCGATAATGTCCCCGGTTTTCGGGGCCTTCGCGTCTAATCCCTGTTCTTTGGAGGCCCATTCGGCAAGTTTCTTACAGTTTCCTTCCGCGCCGTGCACGACGAACACTTTCGTCTTCTTATCCAGATCGGAGAGGGTCAGTTCTAGTTCTCGTCTGCCCCCGTGGGATGAGAAGTCGAACCGCTCTACCCTCGCGTCCACCGGTCGGGCTTTCCCATGGATAACGAACTTCTTCCTCTCCAAGAGGATTCTGCCGGGGCTGCCGGGCACCTGGAAGCTTACCATGAACACCGCGTTCTGCTTCTTCGCAGCCACATTCTCCATATAGAAAACGGACGCGCCACCCTTCAACATCCCTGCTGGCGATATTATCACGCCCGCAGTCTTTGCAGCTCTCCTCCGGTCATTCCAGCCGTCGACCCAGTGAGCCATCTTGCTGGCTCGCTCGAACACTGACGAGTCCCTTAGGGATGATGGATATTTTAGCAGCATCTCCATTGCGTCGAGAGCCATTCCGTCAACGAATACAGGATGCTCGAAATGGTAGGCTGAGAGAACAGAGAGAAGTTCTTGAGATCTCCCGACACCGAAGGCAGGTACGAGGACTGTTCCGCCTCCCTCGACCACTTCCGTTACCTTTTCGACGAACTCTTTTTCCAAACCATCGCGAACCGGGTGGTCTTCCGTAGCGTACGTCCCCTCGATGATGATTGCGTCCAGATCCTTGTAGTTACCGGGGTCTGCGCCGTCGACGAGCCTAGTTGGTTGACGATTGAAGTCGCCCGTATACAGTAACCGTTTGCCCTCGGAATTGATTATCGCCTGAGCACTACCCGGTATGTGGCCTGCATTAACCAGAGTCAAAGACGCGTCTCCGACATCGATCGACTGATGATACTGAAGCTCCCGCGTGTGCTTCAACATCGTCTGAAGGTCCATGAACTCGTATGGCGCATAGTATCCGCTGAGCTTGAGGAAGTCTTTGATGATAAGACTGGTAAGTGTGAAAGTCGGCTGTACTCCATAAAGCGGGACCCCGCCGTGAATGTAGAATATTGGCGCAGATCCAACATGGTCAAGGTGAGCGTGTGTAAGCACGATAGCCTCCACCTCTTTCGGAGGGATGTGCATCGGGAATCCGACGTGATGGTTCACCATTACGCCATAGTCAAGAACGAGGTATTTGCTGCCGACACTTACTGCGAATGCGGACCTGCCTACTTCCTGGCAGGCGCCCAAGAATCTGATCTTCATCCGTTCACCGTAACAGTATGAAATGGATTATCGCGAGAAATTCCTGTTCACTCTACGGGCGGACCGGTTTGTAAGACTACAATAAAAGCCCTACAACTGAGGTCTCCGGAGAGATTTTTAGGCACGATAAGCTAAGACAAATCCAGCATACTCAGTTGGTATTAGAATGCCAGTTCAGCTCCTTGTAGATTCAAAGAACCTCAAAGGCTCCACCCTGGTCACGGGATTCCACGGCGTCGGACAGACAGGCTACATAGCCACCTCCTACATGATACACGCATTGAAGGCCGAGCGAGTAGGATTTGTCCAGGTCGCAAACCCTCCGCCCTGGGTCGGGACAGCAGACGGCGGACTGGTTACTCCCTTCGAGGTCTACCGAAGACGCAAAACAGTTTTGGTCAAGCTGGAATTTTCTCCCCATAGATCGGAGGAGGCGGAGTTTGCCAAGGTTCTTGCAAACTGGGCGGTGAAAGGCAAGTTCAAGGACGCGATTCTGATCGGCGGGTTGGATTCGTCTTTCAGGAACAACAACGACGAATTCTGCGTCGTTCCAACCGGTGCGTACATTGACCGGGCAAAAGTGTTCAAGGCGCCAATCCTTGAGCCCGGCCTACTAGTTTACGGGCCACTTGCAGTGATGTTGAGCGAGTTTGAAATACACGACTTCCCAGCCATCGCAGTTCTTCCTTACGCGGAGCCAGCTCGGGCTGACCCTGCAGCCGCCGCGCTAGCGATCCGAAAGATTTCGAAAGCGTACAATTTCAAGGTCAACTTGAAAGAACTGTTGAAGGATGCGAAGCTTATCGAGCGAGAATATGATCACAAATCCAGGCTTACGAAATCGCATGAAAGACTGTACGCCTAGCCCAGTCGCCGAATGATCGAGCCTACAGTACGATCCGGCTTCGACCCCTTCGCCTGGACTCTGATGACCTTGAGCTTCGGAGTCGATCCGGAGAGTTCCTTTCCAAGTGTCGTGCCGTATTCGCCCTCGGAAATTAGGAAAACTTGTTTTGGTGATAATCGCTTGGCCCAGGCGGCTACCTGCTCTGCCTTCTGCTCGTACATTCTCGGGTCGTGACTGTCGAAACTCTCGGTCTGCGCTAAAGGAAAGGTCTCATCTAGTTCCATCGGCACTGGTCCGAAGGGAATTGTGTAGAAGCAGATGGACACGTTTGATCTGTTTGCGAGCTTGCTTACGATAGGCAGGTTGCGAGGGTCCTCGTGATAGGGTCTCCTCCACCGGCCAGGCAAGAGAACAACAGCTTTTCCCCGTACTCCTGGAATCCGTGACATCCGTACACCGTAACGAACCATCTCTGGCCTGTGATCGCTTGCCTCACCGAAGTGGGAGATTCCACGAGGCTTGACGGTGGGTGTGAACCGTTCCAGAAACGCGGAATATTGAACAATCTTCGCTAAGAACTTCTCGAAAGCGGGGTTAGCGTAGGCCCTATGCTCGAGCAACTCCCACAAATGACCCGTCCTAATCGCTTCTCTTATCTTGCGCAGTTCGGAGAAGCACGCGAGAAGGTTGTGTTTTGACAGGAGTTGCTCTCTCTCAGAGGTGTCGAGACGCCTCATCTCCTCGGGAGTGGTGCTGTCACAGATACTGCACAAGCAAGAGAATTCCTCGATTTGGGCCAGTTCGTACGTCCCGTCAGAGGTGAAGTACCTGCCTGTCCGAGCGTAGAGCGCGTAGGCAGCTGAATCGAACAAGTCACATCCAAGAGCGACGATGAATGGGAACATCGCAGGGTGGCCCGCGCCGAAAAGATGCAGAGGTCGGGAGTGAGGGAGACTCTTCTTAGCGGCGACTATCATGTCCACCAGAACGTCGAAGCGCTGCGCCTCCATCAATTCGGTGGGGCTGCCGAGCGCGTAGATTGAGAATGGTCGCTTTCCCATCTCCGCCGCAGACCGGGTGACCTCTTTGATGTGAACCCCTCCCTGGACTGGCCCGACCCAGAGGATATCCTTCCGTTTGATTCTCTTGAGAGCTTCGTCCGCTCTGCGAACAGTCTCGTCAACGGTCCATCCGGCTCGTCTCGCATCGCTGTGAAAGCCCGTTGGAAAATCAAGAATTACTC
>WNGH01007266.1_pt1 | contig 13331 bp, 13 predicted proteins | sample 5400631 | NCBI WGS metagenome assembly WNGH01 (sample SAMN13153373, study PRJNA577476) | soil metagenome | isolation source: 115 cm soil or saprolite under Garry oak tree replicate 1 | place: USA:California | collected 2016-06-15
CCGCGCCGCCAGCCGTGCGGCACTCTCATTGGCCCCCGCCCACATCTGCCCGTTGCGGGTTTCAAAGGTCGGGACATAGGATTCAAGCCAATGGAAGTCTTTCTCTTCGCGGCGGCCCGTTAGTCCAGAGAAAACGTGATTGGCACTGAAAAAAAGCTTCCGCTCGGTGAGGTACATCAGCAGCGCAATGAAATCGTTTCTGCGGCGCTGAATCTCAAGGTGCTCGCTTTCCGTGATCCCATAAACACCCATGTGTATCTCGGTGCCGCTGGGCATCTGAACGGTGACCTCCTCGCTGAGGAAGAAGTCCGGGTGGCGCCGCAGGATTTCTGCGCCGTCGATGGAGTCATGATCGGTTATGGTGACGACGGACATGCTCATCTGCTTCAGCCGGTCATAGACTTCAGTTGGGTTGTTGTAGGACTCCCGGCAAATCCGATTCAACCCGGGGACGGTGAACATTCCAGATGCGATCGAATGAACGTGAAGGTCACAGCGCATGGTGCAAATTTGTCTGTTGTCGATATGAACAGCCTGTAAAGAGGTGACCAAATCTGCGTGAATGTGCACATGAAACTCATTGAACACGAACAGCTTACTGACTTATCCACATGGCATGCAGTGTGCTCTAGTGAGTTGGTAGCGGCGTGTGGCACAATCGCGCAATGAAGAAAGTTCACGTCGTCTTGCATGATGGCGGTGGGGGACATCGCAACGCTGCCGTGGCATTACAGACCGTCATTTCCCAGCAGCAGCGCGACTGGCAGATCGAATTCATCCAGTTTCAGGACCTTACTGACCGGCTGGACGTACTGCGCAAGCTCACCGGCATCCGCATCCAACAGCAATACAACATCCTGCTCCAAAGCGGCTGGACGCTGGGCAGTACCTATCTCCTCCGCTTGCTACAGGCCACCATCCGCATATTTCACGGGCCGTTAGTGAATCTGCTCGAAAGATTTTGGCGTGAAAAGCCTGCGGACCTGCTCATCTCCGTAATTCCCCATTTCAACAGGCAGATTTGCGAAAGCTGGACCAAGGTTTATCCCGGCCGCCCGTTTGTCACCATCATCACGGACCTGGCTGATTTTCCGCCGCGGTTCTGGATTGAACCGATTAGAGATCAATATGTCATTGCCGGAACGGAAAGGGCCGCCGCACAAGCGCGCTCAATGGACCACGATGACGCTCACATTTTCCTGACCTCGGGAATGATCTTGCGCCCGGATTTTTATTTGGAAGATAGTTCCGATCCGGCGGAACTGCGGCGAGGAATGGCTTTGCGCCCGGACTTGCCAACGGCGATTGTTCTGTTCGGAGGGCACGGTTCGAAAGTGATGTACAGCATCACCGAGCGGTTGAACGCCGCGGGCTTGCCGCTGCAACTCATTTTGATCTGTGGTCGAAACGAAGAATTGGCAGCCAGGCTGCGTGCCCACCAGTGGCAGATGCCAGTTCACGTCGTGGGCTTCACGAAAGAAGTTCATCGGCTGATGCGTGCAGCTGATTTTCTGATCGGCAAGCCCGGCCCTGGCAGTGTTGCAGAAGCCATGGTCCGAAAGCTCCCCGTGCTGATCGAATGCAACGCCTGGACGCTCCCGCAGGAGCGCTACAACGCGGAGTGGGTGAAGGAGAAGGGCGTAGGCATCGTATTGAAGAGCTTTGAAGATGTGGCGGAAGGAGTGAGGCGGATGCTCGATCCCGCGGCGCTCGCCGCGTTTCGAAGGAACGTGGCAGCGCAAGAGAACCACGCCGTTTTCGAGATCCCGGAGATCCTTGCGAAACTCCTCGGTGAACTGCCGCAAGGCGCTAAACCCAAGGAATTCGATCCCGTTTCAAGAATCCGGGAGTCGTCATAGAAAGAAAGTCGAGCTAGAGACGGGCATGCTCGGCGCGGCCGGGATGCGGGAATCTCGGGCCCGCGTGAGAATTATCGGTTGGCGTCTGCATGTGAGGTTTCGCGCACGTTGTTGCCCACCAGCGCGAGACGTACCGCTTCGAATCGCACATTTTCACGCAGCCGCCTCGCAGGCGCGATTCAGCACAATGGCAGTAGCACCCGCCTGCCGGAACACTACGAAGCAGTGCGGGTGTGTCCGCGAGGAGTGTGAACGAGCAGCTCAGAAGGATGATTCCGAGGAGGTATAGTCTATAGCGCCGGCGCATCGGTATATTTTGGGGAGATTGTGGGGGAAAACCGATAGCCCGGGAGTTCAAAATCTTGTTACCAAAGTCCTGGAACCAGTCGGCTAGGATGCGCCGGAACGCCAGGAAGAGAGGTTGTTCCCGATTCAGACTACCGATCGTTCCGCATTGAGCCAGAAGTACAAATTTTGTGCGAGTGAATGCGGTTCCTGAAAGCTAACCACAATATAATAAACACCTTATTTGACTCTCAGACGCTTATCAGGGGCGGGAGCGTTCCCGAGAGGGTCCCTTGGGCGGTTTTCTAATGGCAAGCCGACGCCCCACCATGGAAACGCTCCTTCTTCCCCAGGAGGGGCGCGGAATCCCGCGGCGTTTGGTTCATCCTAAGACCGGCCCGGCCACGAGCTCACCGTGGCCCTCTGGCACGAGTCGAACTAGTCCGACCAGCATCGGCTCAATTCACTTGGCGTGTAACGGCGATGCGCGCCTGGGCAAGCACATGCGCGACCTGCGTCTCACGCAGGCGTGAAGCGTCGTATTCGAACGACAACTGGTTCTTCGATTCATTGACGTGGAAACTGCGCAGGCCATAGGTGTTTGCGAATTGGCCGAGTTGGCGCAATTGCTCTTCCGTCAGCGGAGACTGCAATTCGTAAGTAATCTCCACGAGGGTCATAAATGCATTATAGCAACCCAGCGCAAGCGAAACGGCTGGCAGGTCCGTGGCTGCTTGACACCAGATAGAGGGGAGGGGTATATATAGGGGTGGAGGGTATCATGCCGTCAAGGACGGCGAAATTGATCCGCGGCCCAAGAGAGCTCGATCGCCCGAGCATTGCAAACTGTGCTTGCGCATCGGACGCCGGAGGGCGCAAAGCCATGGGAGTCGATCCCGGTCTGAAGGAGGCCAATCAAAACCGCCTCCGCCGCATCGAGGGCCAGGTGCGCGGCCTGCAAAAAATGGTCGAGCAGGACCGCTATTGCGCCGACATCATTACCCAGGTTGCTTCTGTTCAAGAGGCGCTGCGAGGCGTCGCTCGCAATTTAATGAAGAACCATCTGCATCACTGTGCGGCCAAAGCGCTGAAGAGCCGCAAGAAAGAAGAATCCGCGGCCATGTACAACGAGCTGTTAGAACTAATCTACGCGCATCTGCGATAGCGCTGCCGAGGTCAGAGGAGATCACCCTATGAATTCGCAGGATGCAGGCGGAAGGTCACTTCCGATTTTGCAGCTACCAGCCAAGCACGAGGACCCCGTTTGCGGAATGATGGTTGTTCCGGAAAAAGCGGCCGGCAAAATTGAACATGCGGGAAAGACATACTACTTTTGTTCGAAGAGCTGTGTCGAACGGTTTTCCCAAGACCCGGGGAAATTTCTGGCTACTTCCAGCACCGCGGGAGTGGAACATAGTCCCCCACCTGCAGGACCGAGAGCGATCGAAGACACTGCAGCGGCGGCGTCGCGCGCGGCGCCAGGGGAAAAAAAGATTCGCTACACCTGCCCCATGCATCCGGAGGTTGTTCAGGTTGGTCCCGGCATCTGCCCGATCTGCGGGATGGCACTCGAACCGATGGATATTTTCGCGGAGGTCGAAGCCGATCCCGAGTATCACGCGATGCTCCTGCGCTTTTGGGTCAGTGCGGCGTTATCGCTTCCGGTGCTGGTATTTTCCATGATTGGTGAGTCGTTCGACGTGCCGCTCTTGCCCAACGTTCGAAACGGTATCGAATTCCTTCTTGCTACGCCGGTGGTGCTCTGGGGCGGCTGGCCCTTTTTCGAACGTTTCTGGTCTTCGCTAGTGAACCGCACTCCGAACATGTTCACGCTGATTGGACTCGGCACGGGCGCCGCGTATCTCGACAGCGTCGCGGCCACTTTTTTCCCGCAGGTCTTCCCGGCTTCTCTTCGCGGTATGCCTGGCGCCGCGCCCGTTTATTTCGAAGCGGCCGCGGTGATCACTACCCTGGTTCTCCTAGGCCAGGTGCTGGAATTGCGCGCCAGGCAACGTACCAGCGGTGCAATTCGCGCGCTGCTCAATCTCGCGCCGCAGCAGGCCCGTTTGCTCGGCTCCGATGAATCGGAAAAAGACGTGGCGCTGGGTCAGGTGCAGCGCGGAGACCGGCTCCGCGTCCGTCCAGGTGAGCGCGTACCGGTCGACGGGACGATACGGGAAGGCGCAAGCGCCGTCGATGAATCGATGGTGACGGGCGAACCCATGCCGGTCGAAAAGACCGCAGGCGACCAGGTCACAGGTGGAACGCTGAACACCAGCGGCAGCTTCGTCATGGAAGCGGAACGAGTAGGCCCAGAAACTATGCTGGCACAGATTGTGAAGCTCGTCAGCGAGGCGCAGCGCAGCCGAGCGCCGCTGCAGCGCCTGGCGGACAAGGTTTCCGTCTATTTCGTTCCGGCAGTAGTGGCGGCCGCCATCCTCTCCTTTTTGGGCTGGTCCTTGTTCGGCCCCGAACCTCGCTTCGCGCATGGTTTGGTTGCGGCAGTAGCCGTATTGATCATTGCCTGCCCCTGTGCCCTGGGTCTCGCAACACCCATCTCCATCATGGTCGCCGTGGGCCGCGGGGCTCACGCTGGAGTCCTGATCCGAAATGCCGAAGCTCTCGAAACCTTGGCCAAAGTCGACACTCTGGTCATCGACAAGACCGGCACGCTGACGGAGGGGAAGCCTAGAGTGACGTCGGTCGAAGTCGAGCGGCCGGATGAGTATTCCGACCGGGAGCTACTGCGGCTAGCCGCCAGTATCGAGAAACTGAGCGAGCATCCAATCGGGCGCGCCATCGTGAAGGCTGCCGAGGAAAAAAAGCTCTCACTCTTGCCCGCAAGCGACTTCCGATCTGTTCCCGGGAAAGGCGTTCGCGGAACGGTCGAAGGCAAGGAGGTCTTTGTCGGCACCACTGACTTCTTGCATCAGTCAGGGATCGCTAGTCCCAACGATGAGCCCGAGTTGCGGCCGGCAACGGCTGATGCTTTGTCGTACGTGCTGGTTGCCATCGACGGAGAGAGGGTGGGCGCCCTTATTTTCTCCGATACCATCAAGAACTCGGCACAGGGGGCCATAGACAGTTTGCGGCGTGACGGAATACGCATCGTGATGGCCACGGGCGACCGCCGCGATGTGGCCCTGCACATTGCTCGAACTCTCGCACTTGATCAGACTGAAGCGGAAATTCTCCCGGAGCGAAAGGCGGAAATCGTCCGGATACTGCAAAAACAGGGCAGGATCGTCGCGATGGCAGGAGACGGCATCAATGATGCTCCGGCGGTGGCGGCGGCCGATGTTGGCATCGCTATGGGCACCGGCACGGATGTTGCCATCGAAAACGCCGGCATCACCATCCTGAAAGGTGATTTGCGGGGCATCATGCGGGCGCGAAACCTGAGCCGTGCTACGGTCCGTAACATCAAACAAAACCTGGCCTTCGCATTTCTCTATAATGTGATCGGAATTCCCGTCGCGGCGGGCGTTTTCTACCCCCTCTTCGGCTGGCTGCTGAGCCCTATGCTAGCCAGCGCCGCGATGAGCTTCAGCTCCGTCTCTGTCATCGCCAACGCCTTGCGCCTTCGCCAGCAGGCGCTCTAGACGTGAGAACGGAGCGCCGCCGGCACCGGCTTTTCCAGCAAGACGTAGCGGCCGATTGTCTCGCCAACCAACGGTCAGGCAAGACCCTATGCGCGGAAGCATTTTCCCGCGAATCCGGCTAAATCTCCTGAGTGGCTGGCACGACGACCTGACCAAACGTCTCTCCCCGTCGTCTAACGAGCAGGACCAGGGAACTTTTCCCACACCGTTGCGTATTCACTTGTAGCAGCGAGGCGAAGACAGCGAGGGGCGCGTATGTCCAGTAATGGCAATGGTTTAGGAAACGGGAGAAACGGCAAAAGCGGTAAGAAGCGGCGTCGTATCATGTGGGGCGCAATTGCCATAGTGGTGCTGGGAGGCGGTGGCTATGGCGTCAAGGCGGCTCTCAGCCCAAACCGCACCATTGACCCATCCAAGATTGCTTCCGTGGAGCGCGGCGACTTGGCGCGCGTGGTCGTGGCGACCGGCAAGATTCAGCCACTTTCCAAAGTGGAGATCAAATCCAAGGCCAGCGGCATCGTGAAAAAGCTTTACGTGGATTACGGTGAACGCGTGAAGCAGGGCCAGTTGCTCGCGGAGCTCGACAAGGTGCAGCTCGAAGCTGCCGAACGCGCCTCGCGTGCGAACCTGCAAGCCGCCGAAGCGGCGCTGGATTCGTCCAAAGCCACTCTGGAGCGCAACAAGGTTGATGCGGAAGGCCCTGACGTGCCGTTCCTCAAGCTCAATATGGAACGCGCCGAACAGATGTACAAAGACGGCGTAATGTCCAAGAGCCTCGTCGAGGACGCGGAAAAAAACTATCAGCTCGCGCTGAACAAGCAGGTCAGTGCAGAGCGCAACCTCGCGGTATCCCGCGCGGAGATTGCCAAGTGCGAAGCGCAGGTGGCTCAGGCCCGGGCTTCGCTCGAAAACGCACAAGAAGATCTGCGCAACTCGACGATCATCAGCCCGATTGAAGGCCTGGTCCTCTCTCGCGACGTAAATGTCGGCGACGCGGTCAGTTCCATCCTGGTGCTGGGCTCTCAGGCCACCTTGATCATGACGCTCGGCGACGTCAGCGAGGTTTACGTGCAGGGCAAGGTCGACGAAGCAGACATCGGCAAAGTCTTTCTCAGTCAGCCGGCACGTATCGTTGTAGAGTCTTTCAAGGATAAGAAATTCACCGGCAAGGTCACCAAGATCTCGCCACTCGGCAAGGAGAAGGATAACGTAACCACCTTCGAGGTGCGCGTCTCGATTTCGAATCCCGGGGGCGAGCTGAAAGCCAACATGAGCGCGAATGCTGAAATTATGCTCGAAGAAAAGAGAAATATTTTGATGATCCCTGAAGCGGCGCTGATTTACGACAAAGAGCGAAAAGCCTCCGTCGAGATCCCCGAGGCCAAGGCCGACAATGGCAAGAAAAAACTCAGCGTAAAGCTCGGCATCTCGAACGGTGTGAAGACGGAGATCGTCGAGGGCATCGGCGAGAAGCAACAAGTCATTCTGCAATAGTGCAATCTACCGGCGGAGCGCCATGTCATTCCAGGACTTACTGCGAGACACGCTGGCAACGCTCTGGGCACATAAGCGCCGAACCATGCTGACCATGTTCGGCATCGCTTGGGGCATCATCTCGATTACCGTGATGGTCGCGGCCGGCGAGGGCCTTGGCAAGGGGATTCAGAATAACCAGGAAACGTTTGGCAAAGACGTGATGATCGTTTTTGCGGGACGCACCAGCATGCAGGCTGGAGGTACGCGCTCCGGCCGTCTGATCCGTTGGAACGAGGAAGACTATGTCCAGGTCGCCAAGGAAGCTCCGGCCTGCAAATACGTCATGCCGGAGCTCGGCAACAACGTGCAGGTGCACAGCCTCTTCAACAGCGGAGATCTTCAGACCGTTGGCGCACTGCCTCCATTCACCGAAATTCGCAGCATCACCGTCGCCCACGGCCGCTTCTACAACGAGGAGGACAACGCTGAAGCACGGAACGTGGCTTTTCTCGGCAGCGATGCGAAAAAGCAGCTCTTTGCCGACCGTGAAGCCCTGGGCCAGACGATCTCGTTGAACGGCACTCCCTATACCGTCATTGGAGTGATGAAGCCGAAGGAACAGAATTCCAGCTACGACGGCGCCGATGTCCGCAAGATTTTTATCCCGTTCAATTCCATGCGCCGCGATTTTCCTAACAAGCCGCCGGCGGTCGAGCACAGTGTGGACCGCTTGCTCGTGGCGCCCTGGTCGCTGGAGACGCATCCTGACTGTGTGAAACAGGTTCGCCGCTCGCTTGGCCGCCTGCATAACTTTGATCCGCGCGACAGAGAGGCCGCCAGTATTTGGGACACGGTAAAGAACGCTGAAGCCAATCGAATGATCATTGTGGGAATGGAAGTCTTCATGGGAGCGGTCGGCGTGGCCACCCTTTTCCTGGGAGGCCTGGGCGTGATGAACGTGATGCTCGTCTCGGTCCGCGAGCGCACCCGCGAAATCGGCGTCCGCAAGGCCCTCGGCGCAACTCGCGAATCCATCCTCCGCCAATTCTTCCTGGAAACCATCATTGTAGTGGGTTTGAGTGGCGGCACAGGGTTGCTCCTCTCCTATGGTTTTTGCGCGCTGGTGAATCTGCTGCCTATGCCCCTGTTTTTTGCGGGTTTGCTCACAAGCTGGAAGCTTGGCGCTCTCTCCATCTTTTTACTCGGTTTGATTGCCGTACTGTCCGCTCTGTATCCGGCAAATCGCGCCGCTTCCGTCGACCCTATCGAAGCGCTGCGGTTTGAGGCGGGAGGCTAGATGCTCCTCGAAATCTTCAGGGAAGCATGGGCCGCACTTGGCCGCAATCCGGTCCGCAGCTTACTCACGATGACCGGCATTGCGTGGGGCATTGTGGCAGTAACACTCTTGCTCAGCTACGGCTCAGGCTTCCGCGGCGTTCTCATGTACACATTCGAAGTCTTTGGCAAGGGCGCGGTGGTCTGCTGGCCAGGAACCACCAGTGAGCAGGCCGGAGGGGAACGCGCTGGCAAGGCGGTGCGTTTCGAACAAGAGGATGCAGATTGGGTGAAGGCCCAGTCCCCCCTCGTTAAGCGTGTGACGCGCGAGACGGTGCGGTGGAAGGGCATTACACACGATGAAAGGCTCTCGGACACTGCAATCCGCGGCGTCTACCCTGAATATGGCGAAATGCGCAATGAAATTCCCATGGAAGGCCGCTGGATCTCTCCCGAGGATATCGCCGAACGCCGCCGCGTGGCATTCCTCGGCGCCATACTGCGCAGGAAACTCTTCAGTGGCACGCCCGCCATCGGAGAGACGGTGCGCATCGACGGCGTGAAATTCACCGTGGTCGGCTCCATGGACACAAAATTCTCCGACAGCAACTATTTCACCAGTGATGATGAGTCGGTGTTCATTCCATACACCACGGCAGGGGACCTATGGGATGCGCGCTACGCCAGCGTGATGCTCTTTGAGCCGATTGCTCCGAATTTTGAACCGGCCGCCATGCAGCAGTTCCGCGCTGCCATCGCCAACCGCCAGCACTTCTCGCCAAACGACAAGCGCGCCATAACCATGTTCGGCCGCGAAGAGTTCAAGCCTATCTACGAAGGAATCACCTTAGGCATCGAAGCGTTGCTCTTTTTTGTTGGCGCACTCACGCTGGGCATCGGTGGCGTGGGGGTGATGAACATCATGCTCGTCTCTGTCGAAGAGCGCGTCCGCGAAATTGGTCTGCGCCGCGCGCTGGGTGCAAGGAAATCTCACATTCGCTGGCAGTTCCTGCTGGAAGCACTGGTCATGACGCTCGCCGCCGGCGTGATTGGCATGATGCTCTCGGCGACCATCACTGCAGCGATCGGCACGCTGCCGTTTCTCGGGCCCGCCTACGAAGACGACTCCGGCAAAGTGGACATCAAGCTCACGCTCTCGTTCGTAACCATGATGCTGTCTACGGCCATTCTGGTTATCGTCGGCGTGATCAGCGGCTGGCTCCCGGCCATGCAAGCCGCCAAGCTCGACCCTGTCGAGGCCCTGCGCTACGAGTAAAGTCCATTATTCAGAATTGAGACTGCACAACCTGAAGCCCTGCGTACCCAGTAAACAGAAACCAAAAAAGTGTGATCAGCATGGTCTGCCAACGCCATCCCCACCGTCCCGCGGAAATGGTCAAGAACCACAAATGCAAACGCGAGGATTGCCAGGATTACGAGACTGGTGTCTTCGCGATTCCGGACGGCAATGATTGCCCCACGGAACCAGACAGGACAAATGCCGGCAGCACTACGAGGACCAGGACATCATCAACCGCAATTCCTGTCGACGTCGGCCCGCCCAAGATTCGTTTGGATCAGGGCACCCAACAACAAGCAAACGCCGCAGACGAGTAACGCGCCATAAAGCCACTTCTCTTGTTTTCAAACTTTCATCTTGTCGTTGTGTTCGATGACCGCCACTTCTAGGCTGCTTCAGGAGTTGCCAAGGATGGAATCGAAGTAGGCGAGCATGTCCGGTGAATCCCATTGTTGGGGCCCGAAGAACTTTCGCAAGATTTTTCCGTGCCGGCCGATAACATAGGTGTCCGGAAACTTGGGGGTGCCATAGTCGAGCGCGAGGTTTCGCGTGGGCTCGCGGAACGTTGGAAAAACGATGCGTTGCTCCTTCAGAAATTGTTCGTAAGCCACGGGGTCCTCGTCGACACTCACACCCAGAATAAACGCATTCCGCGATTCAACGTACTTTTGAAGCCGGTTGAGGGACGGCGTTTCCTCGATGCAAGGCGGACACCAGGTGGCCCAGAAATTCAGTATGACCACCTTGCCGATACCCACTGCCGCCCAGGCCCTAATTTTTCGAACGATTCTCATCAAATGCTATACTAACGCAATCGCCCCAAATTGGGAAATGATGCTTCTGCATCCAATACGCAATGCATAACAACGCCCATCATCTACCCCCCATCGGCGCCGCCGTCCCGGCAGCCGCCTCGGGCTCCGTCACGGCTATCGTTCCTGCCCGGAATGAGGAGGCGGTCATAGCGGCGTGTATTGCGTCCTTGGCGAGCCAGCCGGAAATCGGAGAGATCCTGGTAGTGAATGATCAGTCCACCGATGGGACCGCTGGCGTCGTGACCAACCTCATGGGGAAAGTTTCAAACTTGTTCCTGCTAGAAGCCGGCGGATTGCCCGATGGCTGGGTTGGGAAGAACCATGCGCTCTCGGTCGGAGTGCAACGGGCCAAGTGTGCCTGGCTCCTTTTCACCGATGCCGACGCCGAGCACGAGCGGAATTCCGTGGCTGGGGCGCTCCGAATTGCGCAGCAACACACCGCTGCTCTGGTTTCATTTTCTCCCGAGCAGATCACCCGTACGTGGTACGAGAAATCCCTGATTCCCTATGTCTACCTGAGGCTGGCGAAGCGTTTTTCGTACGAACAAGTGAATGACCCAAACTCACCTGTTGCCGCCGCAAATGGCCAGTTTCTGATGATGCGCCGCGATGTGTACGACGCCATTGGCGGACACACCGGCGTCGCCGGGGAGGTCCTGGAAGACGTGGCCCTCGCTAGGCGCGTGAAGGCAGCGGGCCATCGCATCTGGTTCGGCTCCGGCAACGGCATTGTTCGAGTAAGAATGTACCGCTCGTTCCAAGAGATGTGGCAGGGCTGGAAAAAGAATCTATATCGTTTGATGGGCGGCACCCCGTGGGCGGTTGTTCGCGAGATGGAGTCAAGTCTCCCTTGGATTCCGTTGCTGCTGATCGGCATGGGATTGAAGTATCCTTTTCTGCTTTTCCTGGGATTCTTGCTGCTCATTGCTCGCCAAACTAGCTACGGCCTTGATCTGGCTCGTAACCATTTCCCCTTCTCCTTCATCTTTTGTTATGTGCCTGCCGTGGCGTTATATGTAGCGGTGCTATGGGCGTCCTACCGGAGCCATGTTAATGGAAGAATCCAATGGAAAGGTCGAGAGTACTCCGTTGGCGCCGCCGGAATCGAGGAGATAAGCGAACACTCATGATTCTTCTTACGCGAAAGATCGAGTTTGCTGCCTCGCACGTTTATCACAACCCGAATCTTTCGGCTGAGGAGAACCGGCGAATTTTTGGAAAATGTAATAACCCTCATGGCCACGGGCACAATTACACGCTGGAAGTAACCGTAGAGGGCCAGCCCGATCCGGTGACCGGCATGGTCCTTGACCTGAAAGAACTAAAAGAGATTCTCGAACGCGAAATCATGCAGCGCATGGATCATCGTCATCTCAATTACGAGGTCGCTGAACTGGCCGGACAGATTCCGACCTGTGAGAACATTGCCCGGATAATCTGGCAATTGCTGGAACCGAAAATCACGCAAGGCCGGTTGCATCACGTGCGCCTATACGAGTCGCCCGACCTCTTCGCCGATTGCTACCGTAACGGCGCCAGTGCAGCAGGTAAACCATGAGCAGCAGGCAGGCCATGAGCAACGCGCTCAAAATCGAACTGGGCCGCCGGTATCGATTCTCGGCGTCACACCGGCTGCATAGCCCGCATCTAACCGCAGAGGAAAATTGCCGTGTCTTTGGGAAATGCAACAATCCCTTTGGCCACGGCCATAATTACGTGTTGGAAGTTAGCATGTCGGGAGACGTTGACCCGGCCACGGGCATGATCGCGAATCTGGCCGATCTGGACGCCTTCGTCGAACGCCAGGTGCTCGAGGAATTCGATCACAAGTCGCTCAACGAAGATGTCTCCGCCTTTCGCGAAAAAGTGCCCACCACGGAGAATTTGTGCATGGAGATCTTTCAGCGCCTCAAATCCTTCCCCAAAGCGAAGCTCGAACGCATCCGCGTCCAAGAAACCGCAAACAACAGCTTCGAGTACGCGGGGGACCACGTAGAAGGGAACCAGCGGTGACCAAGCCAACGGAAGAAATTCTGTTGAATGACAATAAGGAACTCGACGCGCGCAGGATTGCCTGCCACATTCGCGAGATCATCAAGATCATCGGAGAGGACCCCAATCGCGAAGGGCTGCGCAAAACGCCGGAGCGTTTCGAGAAAGCGCTCAAGTATTTGACCAGCGGTTACCACCTGAACCTGGATCATGTCTTGAATGGCGCAACGTTCAGCGTGGCCTATGACGAGATGGTCATCGTGAAGGATATCGAGTTCTTCAGCCTCTGCGAGCACCATCTGCTTCCGTTCTTTGGCAAGGCCCATGTGGCCTATCTGCCGGACAAGCGGGTGCTAGGGCTCAGCAAGATCGCCCGCGTGGTCAACATGTTCGCCCGCCGCCTGCAGATTCAGGAGCGCCTTACCAGCCAGATCGCCAAGTCCATCGAGGAAAAAATCGCTCCTCAGGGTGTCGGCGTGATTATCGAAGCCCGCCATCTCTGCATGCAAATGCGCGGCGTGGAAAAACAGCATGGCCAGGCGGTCACCAGCGCCATGCTCGGCGCGTTCCGCAACAATAAGCAGACGCGGGACGAGTTTCTCGCGCTCGTGCGCCGGAAGAATTCCTAACTTCAGATCAGCGGACTCATCTGCGGGCCTGGCGACAGAAGAAATTGCTTCGTCAGGCTTTTTTCTTTTGTGCGGCCCGGGCACGGCGGACGCGGGCG
>WNGH01005036.1_pt1 | contig 13322 bp, 9 predicted proteins | sample 5400631 | NCBI WGS metagenome assembly WNGH01 (sample SAMN13153373, study PRJNA577476) | soil metagenome | isolation source: 115 cm soil or saprolite under Garry oak tree replicate 1 | place: USA:California | collected 2016-06-15
GCCTTGGCTTATAATCCGCGTGTTTTTCCCGCGAGAGGCGGTCGATGAAAATCCTGGTTCCGGTCAAGCGCGTCGTCGATTTCAACGTCAAGGTGCGCGTGAAGGCCGACGGCTCGGGCGTCGAGACCGCGAACGTGAAGATGTCGATGAATCCCTTCGACGAGATCGCCGTCGAGGAAGCGATTCGGCTCAAGGAAGCGGGGACCGCCACCGAGATCGTGGCGGTGTCCTGCGGCGCGCAAGCTTGCCAGGAAACATTGCGAACCGCGCTTGCGCTCGGCGCCGACCGCGCGATACTCGTCGAGACGGACGTCGAGCTGCAGCCGCTCGCGGTGGCGAAGCTCCTGAAAGCGATCGCGCAGAAGGAAAATCCCCCGCTGGTGATCCTCGGCAAGCAGGCGATCGACGACGACTGCAACCAGACCGGGCAGATGCTCGCGGCGCTGCTCGGCTGGCCGCAGGCGACGTTCGCGTCCAAGGTGAAGATCGGCGACGGCAAGGCCGAAGTCACCCGCGAGGTGGACGGCGGCCTCGAGACGATCTCGGTCAAGCTCCCCGCGGTGGTGACGACGGATTTGCGGCTCAACGAGCCGCGTTATGTCACCCTGCCCAACATCATGAAGGCGAAGAAGAAGACGCTCGAGGTGCTGAAGCCCGATGCGCTCGGCGTGGACGTCGCCCCGCGCCTCAAGACGCTCAAGGTCGAGGCGCCGCCCAGGCGCAAGGCGGGTGTAAAAGTCCCCGACGCGAAGGCACTCGTGCAAAAGCTGAAAAACGAAGCGAAGGTCCTTTCGTGAGCGTTCTAGTCATCGCCGAGCACGACAACCGGTCGATCAAATCGGCGACGCTCAACACGGTCGCGGCAGCAGTGCGGCGATATCGCGGTGCTCGTAGCCGGATCGAACTGTGTTGCGGCGGCAAAGGTCGCGGCCGCGATCGCGGGCGTAAAGAAGGTCCTGGTCGCCGATGCGCCGCACCATAAAGACCAGCTCGCGGAGAACTTCGCGGCGCTCGTGGCGGGCCTCGCCGGCGGCTATACGCATATCCTCGCGCCTGCGAATTCCTTCGGAAAGAACCTCGCCCCGCGCGTCGCCGCGCTGCTGGATGTGGCGCAGATCTCCGATATCGTCGCCGTCGTGAGCCCGGACACTTTCGTGCGCCCGATCTACGCCGGCAACGCGCTCGCGACGGTCCAGTCGAAGGACAGAATCAAGATCGTCACGGTGCGCACGACCGGCTTCGACGCGGTCGCAGCGAGCGGGGGCTCCGCCGCGCTCGAGAATCTTGAGGCGGGCGCCGATTCCGGCCTTTCCGCGCTCGTCGGGCGCGAGCTCACGAAGTCCGAGCGCCCCGAGCTGACCTCGGCGCGGGTGGTGGTGTCGGGCGGCCGCGGCTTGGGCTCGGGCGAGAACTTCAAGATCCTCGAGGCGCTTGCGGACAAGCTCGGCGCCGCGATGGGCGCCTCGCGCGCCGCGGTCGACGCGGGCTTCGTGCCGAACGACTGGCAGGTCGGGCAGACGGGCAAGATCGTCGCGCCCGAGCTCTACATCGCGGTGGGCATCTCGGGCGCGATCCAGCACCTCGCCGGCATGAAGGACAGCCGCGTCATCGTCGCCATCAACAAGGACGAGGAAGCGCCGATCTTTCAGGTCGCCGATTATGGGATTGTCGGCGACCTGTTCCAGATCGTGCCAGAATTGGTAAAAGAGCTTGGCTGAGGATCGTCGGAGCATGCGATGAGCGAATATAGGGCACCCCTGCGCGACATGCAGTTCGTGCTGAAGGAGCTCGCCGGGCTCGACGAGATCGCGCGGCTTCCCGGCTGCGAGGATGTCACCGCCGAGCTCGTCGACCAGATCCTCGAGGAGGCGGCCAAGTTCGCGAGCGGCGTGCTGGCTCCGCTCAACAAGCCCGCCGACGAGGAGGGCTCGAAGTGGGAGAACGGGGCGGTCAGGACACCCAAGGGCTTCAAGGAAGCGTACAAGAAGTTCGTCGAAGGCGGCTGGAATGCGCTGCAGGCGCCGACGGAGTACGGCGGACAGGGCCTGCCGAAGACCGTGTCGACGCCGGTGATCGAGATGTGGAAATCGGCGAACCTTTCTTTTTCTCTCTGCCCCATGCTCACCGCCGGCGCGGTCGAGGCACTCCTCCTGAGCGGCGCAGAAGAGCTCAAGCGCACCTACCTGAAAAAAATGGTGGCAGGCACCTGGACCGGGACCATGAATCTCACCGAGCCGCAGGCGGGCTCGGACCTGGCGCTGGTCAAGACGCGCGCGCTGCGGTCCCATGACGAAAAATGCGGCGACCACTACCGCATTTACGGCCAGAAGATCTTCATCACCTACGGGGAGCACGACCTCGCGGAAAACATCATCCACGCGGTGCTTGCGCGCACGCCGGATGCGCCCGAGGGCGTGCGCGGCATCTCGCTTTTCGTGGTGCCCAAGTTCCTGGTGGGCAGGGACGGATCGCTCGGGGCGCGCAACGACGTGAAGTGCGCCTCGATCGAGCACAAGCTCGGCATCCACGCGAGCCCGACGGCCGTGATGATCTACGGCGAGAAGGAGGGCGCGGTGGGCTACCTCGTCGGCGAGGAGAACCGCGGCCTCGAGTACATGTTCATCATGATGAACGCCGCGCGCTTCGCCGTGGGCCTGGAGGGGCTGTCGATCTCCGAGCGCGCCTACCAGCAGGCGCTGGCCTATGCCAAGGAGCGCATCCAGAGCCGCGACCTCGCCGGCGGCGGGAAGGCCGTCCCGATCATCCGCCATCCCGACGTGCGCAGGATGCTGATGAGCATGAAAGCGCAGACCGAGGCGATGCGCGCGCTCGCCTATGCGGTCGCCGCGGGGATGGACAGGGCGCGCCATCATCCGGACAAGGAATCGCGCGCCCGCAGCCAGGCGTTCGTCGATCTGATGATCCCGATCGTCAAGGGCTGGAGCACGGAAACCGGCATCGAGGTCGCCTCGACCGGCATCCAGGTGCACGGCGGCATGGGCTTCATCGAGGAAACGGGCGCCGCGCAGCACCTGCGCGATGCGCGCATCACCACCATCTACGAGGGCACTACGGGAATCCAGGCGAACGACCTCGTCGGCCGCAAGATCGCGCGCGAAGGCGGCGCGACCGCGAGGGAACTCATCAAGGCGATGCGCGCGGTCGAAGCGCAGCTGGGGAGTGCGGCGGGCGAGGACATGGCCGAAATCCGCGCTGCCTTTTCGGCTGCGGTGACCGCGGTGGAGGAATGCGTCTCCTGGATCGTCGTGACCTACGGCAACGACGTCAAAGCGGTGCACGCCGGCGCGGTGCCCTTTCTCGAGCTCATGGGCATCGTCTGCGGGGGCTGGCAGTTGGCCCGCGCCGCGCTCATCGCGCAGCAGCGGCTAGCGGAAGGGAAAGGCGACAAGTCCTTCCACGAAGCGAAGATCAAGACCACGCGGTTCTACGCGGATCACCTTCTCACGCAGGCGCCGGCGCTGCGGAATACCATCGTCCACGGCGCGGCGGGGGTGATGGCGCTGGCGGAGGAGCAGTTCTGAGCGACGTTCAGGGGACCGGTCGGGCTCTCTCGATCCTGCCGCGGCTCATGCGGCTTCGCGCTCGGCGCGCCGGCGCACGTGCTCCTTCAGGTGGCGCTTGCGCAGCCGGATCGATTTGGGCGTGATCTCGACCAGCTCGCCGTCGCCGATGAACTCGACCGCGTTCTCGAGCGTCAGGCCGATCGGCGGGGTGAGCACGATCGCCTCGTCCTTGCCCGAGGCGCGGATGTTGGTGAGCTGCTTGGTGCGGATCGGGTTGACCACGAGGTCGTTGTCGCGGGTGTGGATTCCGACGATCATGCCTTCGTACACCGGGTCTCCGGGGCTCACGAACATGCGGCCGCGCTCCTGAAGCTTCCATAGCGCGTAGGCGACGGCGACGCCGTCGTCCTGCGACACCAGGACCCCGTTGCGGCGCTCAGTGATCTCGCCCTTCACCGGCGCATAGTCGTCGAACACGTGGCTCATGACTCCCGTGCCGCGGGTCATCGTCAGGAACTCGCCCTGGAAGCCGATCAGCCCGCGGGCCGGGATGCGGTATTCGAGCCGCACGCGGCCCGAATTTCTTCCTGCAGCGTCGGGCTGCATGTCGAGCAGTTCGCCGCGGCGCCGGCCGAGCTCTTCCATGGCCGCGCCCTGGTGCGTTTCCTCGACGTCGACCGTGAGGAGTTCGAAGGGCTCGCAGCGCTCTCCGTCCATTTCCTTGTAGACGACGCGCGGCCGCGATACCGCGAGTTCGTAGCCTTCGCGGCGCATGTTCTCGAGCAGGATCGTGAGGTGCAGCTCGCCGCGCCCGGACACGATGAAGGTGTCGGAATCCGCGGTGTATTCGACGCGCAGTGCGACATTGCTCTTGGTCTCGCGCTCGAGCCGCTCGCGCAACTGGCGGCTGGTGACGAATTTGCCCTCGCGCCCGGCGAGCGGCGAGGCGTTGACGACGAAGTTCATCGTCAGCGTCGGCTCGTCCACCTTGAGCGGCGGGAGCGCCTGCGGATGCTCCAGGTCGCAGAGCGTCGCGCCGATCCCGACTTCCTCGATGCCGTTGATGAGCACGATGTCGCCGGCCTCGGCTTCGTCCACCTGGACCCGGTCAAGGCCTTCGAATTTCAGGATTTGATTGACTTTCGCCTTGAGCGCGCTCGATTCACCTTGCAGGACCAACACCTCCTGCATGGGCTTCAGGCGCCCGCGGCGGATGCGGCCGATGCCGATCTTGCCGACGTAGCTCGAGTAATCGAGCGAGCAGATCTGCAACTGCAGCGGACCTTCCGGATCCTCGTTTCGGACCGGCACGTGGGCGAGGATCGCCTCGAAAAGCGGCTTCATGTCGACGCCGGGTTGCGCGAGGTCCGAGGTCGCCCAGCCGAGCAGCGCCGAGGCATACACGACGGGGAAATCGAGCTGTTCTTCGGGGGCGCCGAGCTTGTCGAACAGCTCGAAGGTCTGGTTCACCACCCAGTTGGGCCGCGCGCCGGGCCGGTCGACCTTGTTGACGACGACGATCGGCTTGAGGCCCAGTGCCAGCGCCTTGCGGGTCACGAACCGCGTCTGCGGCATCGGCCCCTCGACCGCGTCCACCAAGAGCAGCACGCCGTCCACCATGGAGAGCACGCGCTCGACCTCGCCGCCGAAATCGGCGTGGCCGGGGGTATCGACGATGTTGATGTGCGTGCCGCGGTAGCGGACCGCACAGTTCTTGGCGAGGATGGTGATGCCGCGCTCGCGCTCGATGTCGTTCGAGTCCATCACGCGTTCTTGCACGTGCTGATGCGCGGCGAAAGTGCCCGATTGCTGCAGCAGCTTGTCGATGAGCGTGGTCTTGCCGTGGTCGACGTGAGCGATGATGGCGACGTTGCGCCGGTCGCGGGTCATGAAACGCGTTCCAAAGGAAAGGCCCGGCATTGTACGCTATTGTGGGGGCCGGCTGTTGCGTCGCACGATCGGGAAAGCGGAAAATTTCGCCGTCCCCGTAGCGTTGCAGCCAAGGGGTTAGTGCAAATCCAGCGTCACGCGGCGCAATTCCCCGCCTTCGGGGTGCAGCTCGATGCGAAATCCCTGCGAGCGGGCGAGGCGCAGCATGGGCGTATTGCTCGCAAGCACTTCGCCGATGAGGGTGCGGATGCCGTGCGCGCGGGCGGATTCGATCAATTTTTCGAGAAGCCTCCTGCCGATGCCGCAGCCCTGCCATGCGTCGGCGATGGTGATGGCGAATTCGCAGGTGACTCCGTCCGCCAGGCGAGCGTAGCGCGCGACGCCGATCTGCGTTTCCTTGCCCTCGAGCGTAACCGTGGCGATGAGCGCCATGTCGCGGCTGAAATCGACGCACGTGAACTTTTCCAGCATCTCCGGCGTGAGCCCGACACCGCCGCCGAGGAAACGGTTGTAGCGCGTCTCCCGCGAGAGCTTGCGGGCGAATTCGGCTTCGATGTCGATGTCCTCGGGACGGATCGGCCGCACGGCGATCGAGTGCGCGAGGCCCAAGGGCCAGGACGTAGCCAGGGAGGCAGGGTAAGCGGCGGGGGAGTGCGTCGCCATCGTCTCAAGCGTTCGCCGGCGCGACCCGATTTTCCCCGACCAGCCGCTCGAACGCGCGGCGCGCTCGGCCGAGCACGCGCACGTCGCCGAGCAGTCTGCGATCGTGATGCGTGGCGAGAACGATGCCGTAGAGTTCGAACGTGAGTTGCCAGGGATCGGTTTCCGGATTCAGATGTCCTTCGTCGATGGCGAGCCGGATCGCTTTCGCGATCGCGCCGCGCAGCTCGCGCTGCCCGGTGACAAGCAGCTCGCGCACCGCCCCCGGCCGGTCGTCGTATTCGGCGGACGCGGCGAGCATGAGGCAGCCGCCCGGCATGTCGCTGTTTTGCTCGACCCAGGCAAGCCAGTTGACGAACAGCGCGCGCAGGCGGGGAAGGCCGTGCGGCTCCTTCAGCGCGGGACGGAAAACGGCTTCCTCGAAGCGACGCTGCGCCTGCTCGAGCGTTTGCAGTTGCAGATCTTCCTTGGAACCGAAGTGGGCGAACAGGCCGCTCTTCGACATCCCGAGCCGGTCTGCCAGGGAGCCGATACTCAAGCCCTCGAGTCCGTACCGGCTCGCCAGCGCGACCGACTCGTTCAGGATGGTGCTTCTGGTGCGTTCGCCTTTTCGCATCGCAACATAATAAGACGAACGTTCGTAAATCGCAAGACTGCCCCCTCAAGTCAAACACTTACATGTTTGGATAATTCGGCCCGCCGCCCCCTTGCGGCGTTATCCAGACGATGTTCTGGGTCGGGTCCTTGATATCGCAGGTTTTGCAATGGACGCAGTTCTGCGCGTTGATCTGCAGGCGGTCCGAACCGTCGCCATCCTTCACGAATTCGTATACGCCCGCCGGGCAGTAGCGCTGCTCGGGCCCGGCGTATTGCGCGAGATTGACTTTGAGCGGCACCGACGCATCTTTCAGCGTCAGGTGGCAGGGCTGGTTTTCTTCGTGGTTGGTATTGGAGACGAATACCGAGGAAAGGCGGTCGAAAGTGAGCCTGCCGTCCGGCTTCGGATAATCGATCGGCTCGCATTCGGAGGCGGGCCGCAAGCACTCGTGGTCGGCGTGCCGGTGATGCAGCGTCCAGGGAACTTTGCCGCCGAGCAGGACCTGCTCGATTCCGACCATCATGGTCCCGGTGTAGAGGCCCTTTGACATCCACTGCTTGAAGTTGCGCGCCCGGTGAAGCTCGTCGAAGAGCCACGAATCGCGAAACGCCGCGGAATATTCTTCCAGCTCATCGCCCGAGCGACCCCCTTGCAGCGCGGCGAACGCGGCCTCGGCCGCGAGCATTCCCGATTTGATCGCCGCGTGGCTGCCCTTGATGCGCGAGGCGTTTAGAAAACCCGCGTCATCTCCGACGAGGCAGCCGCCGGGGAAAACGAGCTTCGGCAGCGACATCAGCCCGCCCGCGGCTATGGCGCGCGCACCGTAGGCGATGCGCTTGCCGCCTTCGAAAAACGGGCGGATATGGGGATGCGTTTTATAGCGCTGAAATTCCTCGTACGGGTCGAGATAAGGATTGGAATAACCGAGACCGACGACGAATCCCACCGACACGAACCGGTCTTCCATGTGATAGAGGAACGAGCCGCCGTAGGTGCCGGCTTCGAGCGGCCAACCCGCGGAATGGATGACAAGGCCGGGCTGATGCCGCTTTGAATCGATCTCCCACAGCTCCTTCAGGCCGATTCCGTATACCTGCGGGTCGGCGTGCGCGTCGAGGCGAAATCGCTCGATGAGCCGCCTGCCCAGATGGCCGCGGCAGCCTTCGGCGAAAAACGTGTATTTGCCGTTTAGGTCGATGCCGGCCTGAAACTGGTCGGTCGGCCTGCCGTCGCGCGCCACGCCCATGTCACCGGTGCCGACGCCCCTGACTGCGCCCTGGTCGCCATAGAGCACCTCCGCGGCCGCGAAGCCGGGGTAGATCTCCACGCCGAGCGCTTCGGCCCGCTTTCCCAGCCAACGGCAGACATTGCCGAGGCTGATCACGTAGTTGCCATGATTACGAAAGCACTCGGGCAACAGGAAGTTCGGCACCCTGAGCGAGCCGGACTCGGAGAGAAACAGGAACCGGTCCTCGGTCACCGGCGTCTTGAGCGGGGCGCCAAGCTCTTTCCAGTTCGGGAAGAGTTCGACGAGCGCGCGCGGATCGATCACCGCGCCGGAGAGAATGTGCGCGCCGATCTCGGAGCCTTTCTCGATGACGCAGACGCCGAGGTCCGCGTTCTTTTCCGCGGCGAGCTGCTTCAGGCGGATCGCGGCAGCGAGACCCGCGGGCCCGCCGCCCACCACGACCACGTCGTATTGCATCGCTTCGCGCGCCACGGCTGCTCCGTTTCCGTGCGTTTCCAGTTGGCCGCTAATTATAATGGGGACACGAGGAGGACCCGCATGGCCGAGAAACCGCTCTGGCAGCCGAGCCAGGAGCAGATCGAGGAAGCGAACGTCACCCGATTCGCGCGCCAGGCGATCCGCGACTGGAATCTCGGATTCAACACTTACCCGGATCTTTATCGCTGGACGATCGACCACCCGGAACAATTCTGGGATTCGCTTTGGAAGTTCGCCGGCGTGCGGGCGAGCGCGAAGGGCGTACGCGTGCTGGTGAACGGCGACCAGATGCCGGGCGCGAAGTGGTTCCCCGATGCGCGGCTCAACTTCGCCGAAAACCTCCTGCGCCGGCGCGACAGCTCGACCGCGATCGTGTTCTGGGGCGAGGACCGGGTCAGGCGCCGGCTCACGCATTACGAGCTTTACGATCAGGTGTCGCGCCTTGCGCAGGCGTTGCGCGAGGCGGGCGTGAAGCGCGGCGACCGCGTCGCCGCCTATCTCCCCAACATGCCCGAGGCCGCGTCGGCGATGCTCGCCGCCGCGAGCATCGGCGCGACTTTCTCGACTTCCTCGCCCGATTTCGGCGTGCAGGGCGTGCTCGACCGCTTCGGCCAGATCGATCCCGTGGTGCTCTTCGCGGCGGACGGCTATTTCTACAACGGCAGAACCATCGATTCGCTCGCGAAGGTGCGCGAAATAGCGGCGAAACTGCCGACCCTGAAACGCGTGGTGGTGGTCCCTTACGTGAGCGAGAAGCCCGCCGTGTCGGCGATTCAGAACGCGCAGCGCCTCGGGGATTTCATTGCCGGCCAACCGGGCGGGAACATCCGCTTCGAGCAGATGCCCTTCGACCACCCGCAGTACATCCTGTTTTCCTCGGGCACGACCGGCGTGCCCAAGTGCATCGTGCACGGGCAGGGCGGCACGCTCCTGAAGCACATCTGCGAGCAGCAGCTGCACTGCGACATCCAGCGTGGGGACCGCCTTTTCTACTTCACCACGCTCGGCTGGATGATGTGGAACTGGCTCGTTTCGTCCCTCGCCTCGGGCGCGACGCTGCTCCTCTACGACGGCTCGCCTTTCGTCAGGAACGGAAACATTCTTTTCGACTATGCGGACGCCGAGAGCATGACGCACCTGGGCACGTCGGCAAAGTTTCTCGACGCCAGCGCCAAGGCGGGCGTGGCGCCGGCGAAGACGCATCGGCTCGAGCATCTGCGCATGGTGCTTTCCACCGGCTCGCCGCTCGCCCCGGAAGGCTTCGACTACGCCTATCGCGCGGTCAAGCGCGACGCGTGCCTCTCGTCGATCTCCGGCGGCACCGATATTTGCGGCTGCTTCGTGCTCGGCAATCCGATCCTGCCCGTGTGGCGCGGCGAGATCCAGTGCCGCGCGCTCGGGCTGAAGGTCGAAGTATTCGACGAGGAGGGACGCTCGGTGAACGGGCAGAAGGGCGAGCTCGTGTGCACACGTCCGTTTCCCTCGATGCCGGTCGGCTTCTGGAACGACCCGGACGGGAAAAAATACCGCGCCACCTACTTCGAGCGGTTTCCCGGCGTCTGGACCCACGGCGACTGGTGCGAGCTCACCGCGCACGATGGAATGATCATCTACGGCAGGTCGGACGCCGTGCTCAACCCGGGCGGCGTGCGCATCGGCACGGCCGAGATCTACCGCCAGGTCGAGCAACTGGACGAAGTCGTGGAGTCGCTCGTCATCGGCCAGAATTGGCCGCCCGGCGAGATCACGGACGTGCGTGTGGTGCTGTTTGTGAAGCTGCAGGAGGGCCTCGCGCTCGACGAGGCGCTCATTGCCAAAATCAAGCAGCGCATCCGCACCAACACCACGCCCAGGCACGTTCCGGCGAGAATCGTGCATGTGCCCGACATCCCGCGCACCAAGTCGAACAAGATCGTCGAGCTCGCCGTGCGCAACGTGGTGCATGGGCGGCCGGTGAAGAACATCGAAGCCCTGGCGAACCCGGAAGCGCTGGATCACTTCAGGAACCGGCCGGAATTAATGAGCTGAAGGGGCGTCCCGGCGGACACCATTGATACTCTTTCAAGGCTCTACAGCGCCGCGTAGAGCTGCTTCTGCACCTGACGGTAGCGCACGGCGATCGCCGATTCGTCGGGATGGTGGCCGTCGCGCACGACCCAATTCCCGCCGACCATTACGTGCCGGATCATCTGGCCGTTCCCCGCGAACAGGAACGCATCGAGCAGCCGGTCGCCGCTCCGTCCCACGAGGTTGATGTGCTCTGGATCGAGCACGATCAGGTCGGCGCGCTTGCCCGCGGCGAGCACGCCCGTCGGGCGCGCAAGCGCCTGCGCCCCGCCCGCGGCCGCCTCGCGCCACAGCGTCGCGCCGACTGAAGGCTGCTCGCGCGAGGCGGCGATGTTGCGGCGGCGCATGACGAGGCGCTGCACGTATTCCAGCCAGCGCAGCTCCTCCACCGGCGTCTGCGACACGTGGCTGTCGCCGCCGATCCCCCAGCGCCCGCGTTTTTCGCGGAAGCGCATGAACGGGAAGATCCCATCCCCGAGATTGCCTTCAGTCGTCGGGCACAGGCCGACCACGGCGCCGCACGCGGCAAGTTTTTCCACCTCGGTCTGCGAGACGTGGGTGCAATGCACCAGGCACCAGCGCGAGTCGACCGGCATGTTGGCGAGCAGCCATTCAACCGGGCGCTGGTCGCTCCAGCTGAGGCAATCGTTGACCTCCTTGATCTGCTCGGCGACCTGGATGTGAATCGGCGCCTTGCGGTCGATCGCGGGCAGCCCCGTCACGAGGTCCTTCAGCATCGCCGGGCTCACCGCCCGCAGCGAATGCGGCGCGACCCCGACGCGGATATCCGGGTTGTCGGCGAGCTGTTTGCGCAGCGCCGAGACCATACCGAGCACCGCATCGGGGGTCGTCGCGAAGCGATTTTGCGTCGGCTTGAGTGGCTCTTCGCCGAAATTGGCGTACGCGTACAGGGACGGCAGCAGGGTAATCGCGATGCCGGTCTGCTGCGCTGCGAGCAAGTGGCGCTGCGCCAGCTCGGCGCGGTTGGCGTAGGGCTTGCCGTCGGGCGCGTTGTGCAGATAATGGAATTCGGCCACCGCGGTGTAGCCGTTCTTCAGCATCTCGCAGTAGACCTGCGCGGCGATCGCTTGGAGGTGCTCGGGGGTGAGCTGCTTCAGGAACGAGTACATCACTTCGCGCCAGGTCCAGAAGCTGTCCTCGGACGAGCCCACGCGTTCGGCGAGTCCCGCCATGGCGCGCTGGAAGGCGTGCGAATGCGCGTTCGCCATTCCCGGGATGACCGGTCCGCCGACGAACTCCGCTCCGGCCGCATTCTGGCGGCCGCGCGCCGCGACGATATTGCCCCCGTCGTCGATCTCGATGACGACGTCCTTGCTCCAGCCTTCGGGCAACATCGCCTCGGGCGCGAAGATTCTTTTCATCGGCGCTTGCTCTACGGCCGATATGATAGCGAAGCCGCGCGAGAATTGAGCGGGAAGGGGTTTTCATGTATCATCGCCCATCCCATCCCCCTGGTTTTAGATGGCCAAGTATGTGTTCGTGTCGGGCGGTGTGGTTTCCTCTTTGGGGAAGGGGATAGCCGCCGCCTCGCTCGCCGCGATCCTCGAATCGCGCGGCATCAAAGTCACTCTTCTCAAGCTCGATCCGTACATCAACGTCGATCCCGGCACGATGAGCCCTTTCCAGCACGGAGAGGTGTTCGTCACCGAGGACGGCGCCGAGACCGACCTCGATCTGGGCCACTACGAGCGCTTCCAGTCGGCCAGGATGCATCGGAACAACAATTTCACGACAGGGCAGATCTACGATTCGGTGATCAAGAAGGAGCGCCGCGGCGACTATCTCGGCCGCACCGTGCAGGTCATCCCGCATGTCACCGACGAGATCAAGTCGTTCATCGCGCGCGGCGCGGGAGAAGCGGAAGTGGCGATCGTCGAGATCGGCGGCACGGTCGGCGACATAGAATCCCTGCCTTTTCTCGAAGCGGTGCGGCAGATGGGTCTTGAGCTAGGCGGCCACAACACCTGCTACGTCCATCTCACGCTCGTGCCCTACATCAAGAGCGCGGGCGAGATCAAGACCAAGCCTACCCAGCACTCGGTCAAGGAGTTGCGCGGGATCGGCATCCAGCCCGATGCGCTTTTGTGCCGCTCCGACCGGCCGATCCCCGAGGAAGAGAAAAAGAAGATCGCGCTGTTCACAAACGTCCAGGCGAATGCCGTGATCTCGGTCTGGGATGCGGACTCGATTTACCGGATCCCCTGGATGCTGCACCAGCAGATGCTGGACGAAATTGTCTGCCACAAGCTCAACATCATCGCCAAGCCCGCCGAACTCAAGGCGTGGAAGAAGCTGGTCGAGGCGCTCGAGCACCCCCAGCACGAGATCACCATCGCCATGGTCGGCAAGTACGTCGATCTCGCCGATTCCTACAAGTCACTGAACGAAGCCCTGGTTCACGCGGGAATTCACGCGCGCAGCAAGGTCAACATCCGCTATGTGGACTCGGAGACGATCGAGAAGGAGGGCGTCGGCGCGCTGCTGAAAGGGGTGGATGCGATACTGGTGCCCGGCGGCTTCGGCAAACGGGGCGTCGAAGGCATGATGAAGGCGATCCAGTATGCCCGCGAGAACAAGGTTCCTTATCTCGGCATCTGCCTGGGCATGCAGCTCGCGGTGATCGAGTTCGCGCGCAACGTCGCGGGCCTCGCGGGCGCCAACTCGACCGAATTCGATCGCGACACGCCGCACCCGGTGATCGCGCTCGTGACCGAGTGGCAGGACCGCGACGGCAGGATCGAGCGCCGCGACGAAAAATCCGATCTCGGCGGCACGATGCGGCTGGGCGGGCAGGCGGCGACGCTCGAATCGGGCAGCCTCGTGCGCAAGGTCTACG
>WNGH01005367.1_pt1 | contig 13319 bp, 11 predicted proteins | sample 5400631 | NCBI WGS metagenome assembly WNGH01 (sample SAMN13153373, study PRJNA577476) | soil metagenome | isolation source: 115 cm soil or saprolite under Garry oak tree replicate 1 | place: USA:California | collected 2016-06-15
GACCGCGTCCTCGCGGTCCTGGTGCGCCGCGCGACGGACCCCGGGGACTCGAAGAAGGGGCCGATCAACGCGATCGAGCCGGAGCTCGAGATGCCGAGCCACCACGGACCCGACGTGCAGAGCGTCCTCCCGAAACTGACCATCCACACGATCGCTCTGAAGGTCCCCACGACCCTCATGCACGTACACATCGTGAGCGTGGACCTGAAGAAGGCCGCGGACGAGGATCGGATCGTCGAAGTCTGGAAGCGGCAGCCCCGCATCACGTTCGTCGAAGGCGGCGACGGCGTCAAGTCGACGGCGCAGATCATGGAGATGGCCCGCGATCTCTCGCGGAACCGGTCCGACCTCTACGAGGTCGCGGTGTGGCGCGACGGCGTCCACGTCGTCGACGGGAAGCGACTCTACTACTTCCAGGCGGTCCACCAGGAGTCGGACGTCGTCCCCGAGAACGTCGATGCGATCCGTGCGCTGCTCGAACTCGAGAAGGACGGACGCCGAAGCATGGAGAAGACGGACCGGTCCCTGGGGATCGGCCTCGCGCGCTAGGATCCGACGGGCTACGGCTTTCCCCTGAGCCGGAGAATGCGCTTCGTCGCTCCCTGGAAGACCCCCATGAGGGCGTGGAATTCCCATTTGCTCGGCACCGCGCGGCCCAAGAGCCGTCGAAAGAGGGTCTCCGTCCGCCCTCGCTTGTGGGGTGGGTAGTCTGAGGCGTCGAGGAACGCCCGAAAGACTTCATAGAGCTTCTCCTTCTCGAAGCCGGAAGCTTTGCGCAGCTGACGCGATGGCGCCTTCGGACTGCAAACTTCGTATAGAAGAATCGCTGCGGCGTGGGATATGTTCAGGATGGGATAATCGCTTGAAGCAGGGATTGTCACGAGCAAATCGCACCGCCGGAGTTCTTCGTCGAGGAGCCCGAAGTCCTCGCGTCCAAAGAGGACTGCCACAGTTCCCTCGATGGTCGCAATGCGTTCGGCGAGTTCGCGTGGAGTGACGGATATGCGCGCGAACCGCTTCTCGCTCTCGGTGGTGATCCCCGATGTCCCTGCAACGAAATCGACCTCCCGCAGGGCGGCATCCAAGTCTGGTACAATCCTCGCAGCCTGGAGGATGCCCCTTCCGTGCATCGCCCGCCTGCTCGCTTCCTCATCCAGGGCCACGGGTCCCACGAGGACCAAGTCCTCGACCCCAAAGTTTGCCATGGCCCGGGCTACCGCACCTACGTTCCCTCCATACTTGGGCTCGACGAGGACTACTCGAATCGTCGGCAGGCGGTCACCCTCGGCATCCGGCGATGGACCTGAAGATATACCACCGCCCGCTATCACCGTTCCGTGCGGATAGCTTTGAAGATCGCGTACGACGGGCGATTGTTCCACGGACATCAGCGGCAACCCGACGCGAGGACCGTCGAGGGGGAATGCATCGCGGCGGCGGAGTCGGCGGGCCTATTTTCTGACTCGCGGGAGGCGTTCTTCCGCAGCGCGAGCCGAACCGATCGCGGGGTGAGCGCGCTCGGGAATGTGATCGCCTTCGATACGGATTTGCGCCCCGATGCCGTGGTCGGAGCCCTCAATGATCGCGCGCACGATGTGTGGGCTTGGGCCTATGCCATCGTCCCGGCTCGCTTCCATCCGCGTCATGCAACAGAACGATGGTATCGGTATCATATCTTTGAAGACCTGCCGATTGGCAAACTTCGTGAGGCGGGTGCAGAGTTCGTCGGTGCCCATGACCTTCGCTCTTTCACGACGGACCCGCCCGAAAATCCCCTTCCGATAGACCTCGTCGCGGTGCGACGGGATCGCGATGCGACCGTCATCGACGTCCGAGCTCGGAGCTTTCGTCGCGGTTTGGTCCGGCGAATCGTGGCCGCGATGGTGGCGTATGCGAGGCAAGAGGCCTCTTTGGGAGCTATTCAACGCGCCCTCCACGGCCAGTACCGTGATTTCGGGATGGTGCCTCCGGAGGCGCTTTTCTTGATGGACGTTCGGTACGACTTCTCTTTTCAGTCTATCCTGAAACCAAAGGTCATCGATGAGTGGCGAAACATCGAGAGGATCGTCCTCCTCCGGCTGCGATTGCTTCGTGGTTTGCGCCAAGCCATCGTACCCGAGCGTACGCCCGGCGTTCGATCATGGAACCGGCCTCTCGGAGGAGGGCTCGGTCGAGGCCGCGATGCCCTCCTGTCACGCGAACGGAAGCTTTTTTGACGTGATTCGTCATGCTGACACGCGGGGAGTTCGACGGGGGGCGTGACGGTGACCGGACTACTGTGTCAACACTGCGGCTCCGCGAACCTGAAGGCCATCACTCCCTACTGGTTTCGATGCGGCAACTGCGGTGAAGCGACGCCCGCTCCTCACAGTCCCGTGACCGCCGTATCTTCATCGGTTGCGCGCGCAACGGGAGTTGGAACGCGGCGGGTGTACGGCGCAGAGACGATCCCGCTTCCTGCGCGTGCGGATCCACGCCTTCAGTTCCTCGGCGTGCTGCTCGGCTTCGGAGCCGCATCGCTCTACGTCGCCGCAGCCCCGCTTGCTATTTACTACCTCGCGGTGGGCCTCGGCGTTGACTTTTCCGCGGTCCTGCTGCTCTCCGGAGTTTCGTTGATCGCGACCCTTTGGATTTTCCAGTGCGTGGCGTTTGCGGCTGTCGGCTTCTATTCTTCAATTCTCATGCTCTTGAAGAAGGCCCAAATTGGCGCCGGATGGATTACCCTCGGAATCCTCTCCATCTCGCTCTCCGCCATCTTCCTAGGCGTCGGACGACTCTTTGGAGCTTGGTTCGGCGTGGCCGCTGGGGGCCTCGTCATGGGTGCCGGCCTACTCAACACGTTCCTTGCTCGACTCATCCTGAGGAAGATCCACCGTCTTTGGGCCGCGTCGGTCACGGGCCAGAAGCAGAAGGTGTGAATTGAGGATGCCCTATCTGATTCACGATTGTTCCATAAGGCATAGTTATATTCGGCGGCGTGCGATAGGAGCGATGGAATGGGCCTAGTTCGGCATCTCGCCAAGCGTGGGGTTCTTCTCATTGTAACAGTTATTTTCGCCATCTATCTTACCGTCCTGATTGCAAATGGCGGAGGCTACATCGACGATCTCCTGAAAGGGCAGATCGCGTTTGACCTCCACGCCCAGTTGAACAACGATCGAGCATACCGGCTCCTCCCTCCCGAAGATCAAGCCCGGATTTTCAATGAGACATACGCGGCAAGAATTGAGGCCCGCGGCTTAAACCAGCCCTTCCTAGAGCGGACGTTCACGTATACGGTCGACGCGCTCACGCTTCAGCTCGGACGCTCTCAGGCCCTCACTTCGACGGACGGCTCCCATTCGGTTGCTCTGATCATCGGCGAGCGCCTGCCGCGCACGCTCATCCTGTTCACGACCTCGACCGCGATAGGCGCGGTCTTGGGAATTTGGCTCGGGCTTCGGATGGCCCGCAAAGCTCTCTCCATCTTTGATCGCGGCTCAACGATCGCTTCGGTGACGACGAATGTCGTGCCACCGTGGGTCTTCGGTATTTTCTTCTTGCTTCTCTTTGCCTACTACGTACCCGTGTTTCCCCCCTTCGGATGGATTGGCGCCCCTGCCCCGCCGGCGGGGAGCGGGGCTTGGTACCTCGACGTCGGGTGGCACATGATCCTCCCGATGCTCGCTTTTATCGTCGCCTCCTTCGGCGCATGGTCCTACACGACACGCAACCTTGTATTGCAGATCATGGACGAGGATTTCGTCAGCGCCGCGAGGGCGCGGGGATTGCCAGAACGGATCGTGCTGCGAAAATACGTATTTCGCGCCGCCTCGCCTGCGATCGTCACATCGCTCGCTCTCGCCCTGATTGTGTCTTGGCAAGGTGCCATTATCACGGAGACCATCTTCCAGTACGAGGGAATCGGTCAGCTCTTTTTCGAGGCGATTGTGGCGTTCGATGCACCCGTAGTCATCGCCCTGACTGCAATCTACGCATACCTCCTCGGGGGAACCGTGTTCTTGCTCGAAGTCATTTACAGCTATCTTGATCCGAGGGTTCGGGCCCTCAACAGGTGACACGGTGCCGGCTTCGGCTCCGACGGTGGGAATGAAAGGAGCCTTCATCGAGGCCCTTCGCATGAAGTCGGGGCTCGTCGGGTTCGGCATTCTCGCATCGCTCCTCGCGGTCACGGTCATTACGCCGTTGTTCGCCCCGTTTGATGTCGTACGCCAGTGGTCCAACGTCGATTACTGGCAGGACAACCCGCGGTGGGCCGCCCCCGAGTGGGTTCACTACTTCACCGGGCGTAAGGACCCTACCAACACCTTTTTCGACCCATCCACCTTCCGGTCTGTTGTCACGCGGACCACGACCATTCTCCCCGATGGGACAACTTTCAACCTGACAACCGTCGAAGCCTCAAAAAAGTTCTTCTGGGATTTCGACGACTTCCCGTCCGAGCTTAGTGCTTACGTAACCGCGAGCTTCCCTGGCGCCACCCCCAACGTAACCGGCCAGAGCCCGTTCATCGTGATCAACTGGACCCGGCCGGATCAACAGGTCATCAACCTGGTCACCCGGTCGATTCCCGGCCGGGAGCAGAACGTTACGACAACCTACCACTTCTCATCGAGTACGGGCGCCGCTCAAGGCGTCATTCGGAAGATCCAAAACTGGGTCGTTCGCGAGGGAGTAATCCCCGAACCGATCGTCAATAATGCGTCCGTCCAACCTCACGTCGCGCTCTTCGCACAGAACGATTCCGCCCAGCTCGACCCCGCGAGAAGCGCACACCTCCTCCGCGGGACATACCAGCTCGTCGTTCGCTATACGGGGTTTGGCCTTACCGACACGATGAGCATCGGGCTCAAGATATACGGCACCGTCTTTGGTCTCGCGGGAACGGACGATCAGAGACGGGACTTGATGACGGGACTGCTTTGGGGGGCTCCGGTCGCCTTGGCTTTCGGTGTTGCAGCCGCTGTCGTCGTGGTCCTCATCCAGACCGTGCTCGGGGCCATCTCCGGATGGTACGGGGGCGGAATCGACGAAGCCATCCAGCGGTCCGCGGAAGTCTTCCTGATCATCCCGATTCTTCCCATCCTGATCATCATCCAGTTAGTATTCCATCGACCCGGAATAGTTGCGATTCTCTTCGTGGTCGTCGCCTTCGGGATTGTGGGGTCGACCACGAAGGTCGTCCGGAGCATTGTGCTCCAGATCCGCGAAGAACAGTTCGTCGAGGCGGCTCAGTCCTACGGGGCGAGTCGGCTACGAATCCTGTTCCGGTACATCATGCCTCGCGTGATGCCGTATGCCTTCGCCCTCGTCGCGCTCAGCGTTCCTGCCTTTATTTTCCTCGAGGCGTCCCTCAGCTTCCTGGGTCTCGGAGATCCGACGTTGCCGACATGGGGGGCGACCCTCGGCAATGCCTATAACGGAAGTGCTCTGTACTACGGCTATTGGTGGTGGGTCGCATTCCCGACCCTCGGGATCGTGTACACCGCGATCGGGTTCTCCCTGTTGGGTTATGCGTTCGACAAGGTCATCAACCCGCGACTGCGCGAAGAGTGAGGGGCGAAGGAGTCGATGGTCGTCCTAGAGGTCCGCCATCTTCGCTATTACTACCGGACGCGGCGGGGGGCTGTGAAGGCGGTCGACGACGTAAGTTTCTCAATCGACTCCGGGAAGACATTGGCGCTCGTGGGAGAAAGCGGTTGCGGAAAGACCTCCACGGCCACCGCAATCCTCCGGTTGTTGCCCCGCAACGTCGACACGTACGAGGGCCAAGTGTTCCTCGACGGCCAGGATGTCACCGCTTTCAGCAACGAGGAATTTCGCTCGAAGGTGAGATGGCGCGGAATCTCGATGGTTTTCCAGGGCGCGATGAACGCCTTGAGCCCGACGACGCGGTGCGGCCCCCAGATCGCAGAGCCTCTCAGGATCCACTACGACTCGAGCCAGGAGGAAGCCACTGCGGCGGCCGGCGAGGCGTTGAAGAACGTCGGGCTTCCTGACTACGTAAGTGAGCGGTATCCGCATGAGCTGAGCGGGGGGATGAAGCAGCGGGTCGTCATCGCCATGGCGCTCGTAATGAGGCCGCGGATGGTGATCCTCGATGAACCTACATCGGCCCTCGATGTGATGACTCAAGCGAACATCATCAATCTTCTGAAACGCCTTCAGAAGGAAATCGGCGTAGCCTACTTATTCATCACCCATGACTTGGGCCTTGCGAGTGAACTTGCCACGGATGTCGCAATCATGTACGCGGGACGAATCGTCGAAATCGGTTCCGCGTCCAAGGTCTATGCCGCCCCGAAACACCCCTACACTGAAAAGCTCATCCACAGCGTCCCGCGGCTTCGCAGCGAAGAGACGCCTGAATTCATTCCAGGGGCTCCCCCGGATCTGACGAACGCACCGTTGGGATGTCGCTTCCACCCGCGATGCCCGTACGCCTTCGAACTGTGTGGCTGGTCTTCCTCCGAACTTGCCGCGACACTTGCTCGGCAGGCTCCCGGGCTTGAGATAGAAGACGTGTCCTTGGCGGGTGTCGGCAAGTATGATACGGAGGATCCCTGGAAACTCGTCATTTGGCCCGGCAAAGGCACGCGCGCATCCAGCATCGCATCAAGCCTTCGCGAGTTGGCAGCCGACCGGCGTTCCTCTGTCCCATTCCTTCGCGCCATCGAGAAGATTGACGAACGTGATAGTCGCGTCGTTGTCAGGCTTCACCCAGGCCAGATGCCCGAACTCATGGGGGAGGACGATCAGCAGGCGGCATGCTGGCTACTCCAAAAGGAGGGAAGTGGATCTGGAACGAACTGACTTAACGCCGCCTGGAGGCGCGGGCGCCGAGCCGGATGGCGAGTACCCGATCATCCAGCTCGACGCGCTCCGGATGTGGTTTCAGGTAGGCGGTTCCGTCTTCCGGAAGTCGCTTGCAGTCAAGGCGGTTGACGATGTGTCCCTCACAATCTACCGCGGGGAAACGATGTCCCTGGTCGGTGAGAGTGGCTCGGGGAAGACGACGCTTGGCCGAACGGTCCTCCGGCTTCTCGAGCCAACGGATGGGCGCCTGCTGTATGCAGGCATGGACATCACGCACGCCTGGCAGCCCGAGCTCATGTGGCTTCGCCGCAAGGCTGCGATCGTCCCCCAGGATCCATACTCGTCCGTCAACCCGTCTTTCCCCATCTACCGCGTCCTGGAAGAGCCCCTTGCGATCCACAAAATGGGGACGCGCGCCGAGCGCGAAGAACGGATATTCCAGGCGCTGGAAAACGTGAAGTTGACACCTGCCGAATTCTTCGCGCAGAAGTTTCCTCATCAGCTAAGCGGAGGACAGCGTCAACGAGTCGCCGTCGCACGCGCCACGATCCTCGAACCGGAATTCATTGTGGCCGACGAGCCCGTTTCCATGCTCGATGCGTCTGTGCGCATCTCGATCTTGAGGCTGCTGGGGCAGCTCCAAAAGAAACTCGGGCTCTCCTTTCTGTATGTCACGCATGACTTGGCGACCGCGCGTCATTTTGCCGACCGGGTCGGCATCATGTACGCCGGGCGACTCGCGGAATCTGGTCCGATCGGTAGCGTACTCGCAGAGCCGTTGCACCCGTACACACAGGCACTGATGGAGGCAATCCCAGATCCGGATCCGGAGAACCGCCTGCGGGAGCGACCCACGTTGCCGGGGGAGCCGCCGAGCCTCATGTCGCCGCCCCCCGGTTGCCGGTTTCATCCGCGCTGTCCGATTGCGAAGGAGGGCCTGTGTGACGTCGTGGAACCCCAGCTCCGCGAGCTCAGGCCGGATCATTCCGTCGCCTGCCATCTCGCTAGCTGACATCGAACCCCGACACGAAAGATGATGCGCTTCGCCGATGCGTCCGTGGTGACTCGATTCACAGGTCGTCCCGCGCAAAGCACGCATGTTCTAGTACAATTCTCGAAGTCAAGGGGTTGTGCGGGAAAACCAATAAATAGTGTCCTGTGGTTCCTTGTCACCAAGTGACGCGCGCCGGTGAGGATGCGCGTCATCGTGGGAGTTCGGGGGAAGGTCAGTGAAAGTTGCATTGGTGTGTACAATCGTGATAGCGCTCGTACTCGCGGGGTTCGTTACGCTGGCCCCTCGAGTCGCGGCCGCAGTGCCCGCGGGTGGATACGTGAATACGATGACCTGGTACCGGGTGGCAAGCGGGACCCAAGCGGTCCTCGACATTGCACGTCCGGGAACAGATCCAAGCCATCTGGATCTCTGGTTATATAATCTGCTTACACCCTCTGACATCGCAGCCGCAAAGACCAACCCAGCCGTCCGCACGATCGATGTGGCGGGAAGTTGGGACAATCTCTTTGTGAACCCCCTTCCGGTCAACGCATCGCATTGCCCGTGTGTGCAGCCGGTGAACCCGTTCGCGAAGCGGGAACTCCGCGAGGCGCTGAACTACCTGGTCGACCGGGATTTCATGACTCGCGAGGTTACGCCGACCAAGAACAGTCCGATGTTCTCGATGTTCATGCGGGCGGATCCCGAGTATGGACGAGAGGCGGTATTCTACTCGGAAATCGAGAGGCAATTCGCCTTTAACGCGGCACTCGGCAAGAAGATGATCTTCGACGCCCTCAACGCGGATCCAGACTACTCGTTCGTCAGCGGCAAATGGCAGTGGAAGGGCAGCCCTGTGGTCATCAACATGGTCATCCGGATTGAGGACGAGCGCAGGAATGTCGGAGACTACGTCGCCGGCATCCTGGAAGGTCTCGGATTCACGGTCAACCGGCTCTACAACCCGGGGGGCCCCGCCTTCGGAATCGTGTACGACGGCCCGCCGGACACCGGCGCATGGCAAATCTATACCGAGGGCATCGCGACTCTTGCGACCACTGCATGGTCGGACAGCCAGCCGTGGGGCTATTTCGTCGGTGACTTCTTCGGGAGCGCGGTGTTCACACTAGGCGGGTACAAGCCCGCCCCGGCGTTGAAGGACGCGGCCGACAAGCTGTTCACCGCCAACTATGCGAGCCTCGCGGAGCGACAGACGCTCCTAAAGACGGCAGTCTCGGAAGCGATGAAGGACGGGACGCGGGTCTTCCTCGTGAACAACGCGGTATTCGCGCTGTCCACTCGTGCCGAGGCGTTTGTCTACGACCTCATCGGTGGTACGTGGTCTCCGTTCACGCTCCGTACGATACGGTTCCCGCTGACGGGTCCAACGGGTTCGTGCCCGAGTTATCCCTGCGGTGATTTGAGGGTCGGCCAGAGGCTGATCAACCTGGAAGGCTGGCAGCCGTGGAGGATCGATAACCTCTACGACGCGCTGGCCATGGCGCCAGGTCCGCTGACGGACGTGGGCGTGTATCCGAACCCACACACGGGTTACTACATGCCGGTTCGGTCGACATTCAACGTGAACACCGCGGGCGCCAGCGGATCGATGGCCGTTCCAGCCAATGCGTGGACATGGGACAACACGACGGGTGGGTTCAAGACGGTCACGTCGGGGACGACGGCCAAGAGTGCGGTCACTTTCACGTACACGTTTGGCAAATGGCACGATAACACGACGTTCGACATAACCGACGTACTGTACGAGACGGCCCTGGCGTTCCGGCGGGCGCGGGGAGACATCCATGCTGTGGACGGTGACGCGGCGGGCTCGGGCACGCAGCTCTTCGCCTCAACGTTCAAGGGTCTCACATATTCCGCGACGTCCATGACTGTGTACCTGGACTATTGGCACCCGGACCCGAGCACCATCGCGTCAACGGCCTCGATTTTCCCGGCGACACCTTGGACGGCGAGCGAGCTAGGCCTGTCGACGTTGCTGCTAGGGACGCGGCCTTGCCGGCTCAGCAGCACGACGGCCAATGCGGACGGCGTGGACCAGCTGGACATGACGAAGGGTAACTGCTTGACCGCAATGGATGGAAACCTGCCCGGCTACGTTGCCGCGAGTCACCGGCCTCCAGGATTCGACGCCTCGATGATCCCGGACACAACCGTGGCCACGAAGTGGGCAGCGCTCCAGACGTTCCGAACCAACTCCGGACACTTCTTCGTGAGCAACGGCCCGTACTACCTGAGTTCCGTGGACGCCTCGACTTCGCAGTACCGGATGACGCGCGACGCGAACTATCCGTTCACGGCGGACCACTGGGACCAGTTCCTCGTGCCGAAGATCCCGAGGGTCGAGTTCGAAGCGTCGCCTCCGGTCCTGATTGGCGCGCCCGCGACGTTCACCGTCAACGTGGCGGTGTCCAGCACGCCGTACGACGACTTCAACATGACCTGGCTGCTCGTGAACCCGGCGACGAGCGCCCTGCTGTTCCAGGGCGTGCCGACAAGGGTGGGAGCTGGACAGTACCAGATCACCCTCAGCCCGATCCAGACGGCCTCCCTCCAGGCGGGCGCATATGAGCTCCGCACGATCACGGTCGGTGCGGAGGCCGCTCCGCCGGTGTTTGCCACGCAGAGCTTCCTAGCGCTCCCGGACGTCGACAGAATCGTCGCGGAACAGAACGCGAAGATCCTGACGCTCGAGAACGAGCTCGACGCGCAGGAAGCCGCGCAGGCGAATGCCACGGCGGCCCTGCAGGCCCAGCTCGGGGCTGCGCAGACGACTGCCGCCATCGGGATCGGAGTCGCCGTCGTGGGCGTCATCGCGGCGCTCGTGGCCATCATGATGTCGCGCCGGAAGCCGCGGGAGCCGGAGGAAGCGCCGAAGCAGTCCGAGGAGTTGTAGCCGAAGGCGGCCCATTAAGTGGGCGCGACGAGCGCCCACTTTCTACTTTCTTTTTTGGAATCTTCCGGGGAGTCCCGTATATTCGGCGGCCAGTTTTTCAGTACCACGCCTGAACATCGTCGCCGCGATCCAAATCGTCGAGCTCAATCCGAGGAGCGTGCCTGGGATGGAAAGGAGTGCGTAGGGATGGCGTTCCGCAAAGAACTCCACGGTGATCGAATACGAAAGGTTCGACGTCCCCGGACTAACGACATACACGATGGCCATGTGGCCTATCCGAGATCGGACCAAAGCCTGCGTCTGGTTGCAGTCAAGCGTCGTGGGGGGCAATCGACCGTCTGCTAGAAACGTCGCGTAATCGGCATCCGTCAGAAGATGGAATGCGACGCCGCACGCACTGACCGCCAATGTGGCCCGGAAGAAGGACGTCTCGTTCAGAGGAACCTCTCGGGACGTCGTCCCGGGAGGGGCTTCACCCGCCACAACGGCGATGTCGACGGTCTCCACAATCGATGCCAACGAAGTGACGGCAAGCCCGGCCGCGAGGACAATGACGAGAGGGCCGAAACGATATGCGGGAGGCAGACGTCGAATGTAGCGAACGCCGCTCGACAACGATCCGCGGATGCTTGGCGCCAAAACCGCCCCGCGGAATGACGCTCCGCTGAACTTGAAGGTTTCGTCGTGCAACGTTGCATCCCGAAAGTTCTAAGATGCGACCGTCAATAGAGAGAAATGTGCTCATCGCTCTCACGGGGACGCCCGGCACAGGCAAGACCTCGGTGGGCAAGGTGCTCGAGGCCCGAGGGTACGTCGTGCTGGACCTCGACCAAGTGGCACAGGGTTATGGTCTCATCAGAGGCCGGGACGAGGCCCGCCAGGCGGACGAAGTCGATGTGGACGCGCTCAGAGAGCGTATCTGGGTTCCGGCAAAGCTGGCCTTCCTCAAATCCCACTACAGCCACTTCATGGACGTGAACATGGCGATCGTCTTCCGATGTCGGCCTGCCGTCCTCCGGGACCGTCTCCGGGCACGTCAATGGTCGGAAGAGAAGATCTCGGAGAATATTGAGGCGGAGGCCATCGATGTGATCACGCAAGAAGCGACTCAGAGAATTCCGTTTGTCTATGAGGTCGATACGACCGCGCGCCTCCCCACTGAGACCGCGGAGCAGGTTCTCGCGATTCTCCAGGGGAAGACGAAAGGCCACGAGCCGGGCGGCGTCGACTGGACATCCGAGGTGCTATCATGGTATTAGACCGGTACCGCTCTGCCGCCGACGGGCTCTTGGTGCCAGTCGCGCGACGCCTGATTCGCGTGAATCCCGACGCTGTGTCGTGGGCGGGGCTGGTCGCCGCTGTCGGCGCCGGAATCTCATTCTTCCTCGGAGGATCCGGTCTCCTGGGCCTCGCGCTCGTCCTCCTCCTAACGAACGCCTACCTCGACGCGCTCGACGGGAAGATCGCGAAGCTCGCGGGCACGGCGTCCGCGCGCGGGGAGTTCCTGATCGGTGGGGTCGCGTTCTCCGCGTACTGTCGTCTGTGGGTCGGCACCCTCGCCTTGCTCGGCGTCCTGCTGACCTCGTACATGGGCACACAGGCGCAGGCGGTCGGACAAGGCCGGAGGTACGCCGGCCTTCTGGGTCGGGCAGACCGGCTCGTCCTCCTCTTCATCGGTGGCCTCCTGCAACTGATTGTGTCCCCATCCGGTGGCGTGTTCTGGGGCGTCGCGCCGATCGCGTTCCAGCCGCTTGAGTGGTTCCTCGTCCTCTTCGCCGTCCTCGGACACGCGACGGCCCTGCAACGCGGCGTCTCGACGTGGCGCGGCTTCTCCGCCTAGGCCGCGGTCGACGCGTTCTCGCCTCGCGGCCGGCGTTCCCGGCCTTTGACCCGATAGTACGACAGCGGATGCCTGATCGTGAGGCAGATCCGATCAGGGCCCGGGCAGATGCCGTACGACTTCATCGTGGAGCATTCCGGTGGCGTGTACTCCGTCGGGCTCGACGTGCCCGTGATGTGCTCGATCTGATACCTCGTCACGTCCGCGGCGAAGTCCGGCACGTCCCCGAAGACCCGGAAGATCTCCTCGTTGCCCAGGCCGATGTGATGCAGGAACGCGACGATCGCGAAGCGGCCCATGTGCGGCACGTTCTCGTGGTTCTGGATCTGCGCGAGGAGGTTGTACATGCACGGCGGGAAGCGGGTGATGCTCACCTTGCCGATGTCTTCCGCCTTGAACGTCGCCTTCTTCGCCGCGAGGACCCCACGGATCTCCGCGAGGTCGCCGCGGAATGCCGTCAGGATGTCGTCGTTGACCGGAAGCGGGAGGCCTTGCTCGATGTGCCGCTGGATCGCGTTCCGCATGACCCGCAGCGCCTTCTCCCGCCGGAGGACGACGTAGCCGCCCTCGACGGGCTGGTTGATGAGCTTCCACGGCGTGTCGCGCATCGTGTTCGTGAAGCGGAGGAAGTCTGTGAAGTGGAGTCGGAATCCACCGTCCTCCCGGCGGAGGTCCATCCCCATCTCCGCGGCGAGGTGGACGACGAAGTCGTCCGGCTCCGAAGCGAGGCGTCCCTCCGCCGAAACCGCCTC
>WNGH01005889.1_pt1 | contig 13317 bp, 9 predicted proteins | sample 5400631 | NCBI WGS metagenome assembly WNGH01 (sample SAMN13153373, study PRJNA577476) | soil metagenome | isolation source: 115 cm soil or saprolite under Garry oak tree replicate 1 | place: USA:California | collected 2016-06-15
CGCCCATTGACTTCTCTCGCCACTGGTAAAGATCGGACGCGGCATCTCGAACTCCCGAAGCTCTCCAGCCAGTGGAACCAACCTATCGCCGATGGCTTCTCCTCTGGCCATCTCATTCAAGCCATCGCCCAGTGCCAGCAGCGTGTCGAGAGAAACTAAGCGCTGGCCGTCCAATACCGAACGAATTCTATCGGCCAGTTCGTGATGCACCTGGTTGCCTTCCGGACTCGTTTGATGAGGGCCTGCCAACAAATCGATGATTTCGTCTTGGGAACCATTGGGTTTGCCCGTTGCCGCAAGCAGTATTTCCCTGAGCGAGTCGCGGCCTGCATCAAAGAGCTGGGCAGAGGAGCGGATGTTGGCAAAAGGCCCGATAATGCTCTGCCAGGAGCGGTCCAGTCCGGCGCTTGAAATCTGGCCTTGGCGGGCCAAGATTTGCCAAAGCCCAATGTTGGCCTGGAAGATTCCCATGGCGTTGCCTCGCAGAATGTGGTTGGGAATCTTGTCAATCGCCTCGGCCACCTTCACAAAGTGAGCGATAGATGCATCGCTCAATTCTGGAAACTCAGAAAAGATCAAGTATTGATTGCTGAACTGCGCGAACTTGTCGGCCAGCAAGAGGACCGTCTGGGGACTGAGCCGTTTTTCAGGAGACCGTCTGCTGTCCAGTTCAGTCAACGTCAGATAGATTTGCAGCGGTCCCTCGTCCGTCTCCGCTCGCGAAATGGCGAACATTCCCTGCGCCAGTTGCTCGGGATTGGCCACGTGGCTGGCACGCTTTCCCCATTCACGAACAATCTTGGAATCGCTTTTCTGGCGCAGGATTTCTTTCCAGACTTGCAGATTTCCGGGAACGTATGGGTCGCCGTTGGGCTCCCACTGAAGACGAGTTGCCAGAAGCAAGAGGCCGGGAGCCGGACGAAACGCCGCCCTGGCGGCGTCGCTCGAAAGGTCGGGTGCACGAAACGCCTCGTAGAAACTCCGCAGGCGGTGAGATTCGATGAAGTGCATCTGCTGACGCTGATTAACACGCGAGAGGGCGTCAAAATAAGCCGCCAGCCAGCCCTTATCTTTTGCGAGCAACTTGGAAACGAATTCTGCGGGCGACGCTGGACTCGCTCCCACCAAATCCTTCCAGGCAGACTCCGCCTCCGTTCCCCCGGGCACGATCACGCGTCCAGACCGAATGCAAATGTGACTTCCGTAAAAGTCAAGGACAGAAGCGAAAGGAAGCAGTTTCCGTAACCCCGGAGACTGTCGTAAGGAGACCCTAGTTTCGGCATCGATCCGAGCCATGCCCCAATAAAGACGGGCCAAAGCGGGATCGCGTAAAAGCGCGTCGATTAGATCTTTGTCTTTGCTGCTTTGTTTGCTCGCTGAAGTCCAATCCCTCTCGGTGAAGAGCGCCGCCACTCGAGAAGCGCCGAAGGGGTAGACGAAGGGTTTGCCGCCTTGGAGCGTAGCTTCGAGCTCAGGCAGAGGGAATCCCGAGTCGATCGTAAGAAAGGCGCGTTCGGGATCGGCGGTCACCAAGAAAGTGCCGCTGGCTCCACAGTCTTGCCGGAGGCGGTAGCCGAGGATGCGCAGTAGGGAATCCGCCTCTTCGCAATTTGAAACATGGATAATGCCTTCTGAACCGGCAAGAGCCTTCAATTCTCTCGCTTGTTGCACGTAGCGGATTAGCAGGATCAGAAACTCAGTTCGTCCACCGCTGCCCTGCCAACCCTGATAACCCTGCGCAAACACGTTGCGAGCCAGCAACGGCAACACTTCCTCTGGCGAAACCTTTTGACTGATGCCGGCCATGCGCAGGAATGATCGCAGAGGGCCCGGAATGACCACATCAGATGAGGATCGGGGCATTACCACTTCGGAAGTCTGTCCGCCCTGCGGGTCTGATGGAGAAGAAGCAGCAGGAGCGGCGCTCCTGGCGTAAGCGAAGAACGGAGAAGATGTATACAGGGACAGCGCTACAAGAAAGATGCACAGAAAAAGAGGAGATTTCATGGCTGGAATCCTCTTCGAACCTTCGAGACATCTTGCAATCTTGGAGACGCCAAGGAGCAAGAAACAGAGTGACTGTCCACCTCACCTGAGCGGTTTGGCTGACCCGATTCCAGCCAAGATAAATCATCCATAGCCATAGGCCAAGACTTTTTCAAGGCTTCAGGTTCGCGGTTTGCGGTCAGCACCGAAAGCCGGCAGCTCTGCCACTTCGGTCACCAGGCAGGCAGCAATTATCAGGCGGAATCACTTGCCTACCTACGCGGGGCGCCAAAGGGGCGCGGGCCAGATTATAAGCTGAAAACCATCGCACAGCACATTCAGCCCCTAGCTGATCGGGACCAACGCGGTCGGAGGTTCCACTCCTCTCTCCCCGACCAATCCTTTCTCTCGCGGTGCTGTTTCATTAGTTGGTGGAAGCAGTGAAGCAAGAAATTCTTATTCGTCTGTTGGAACGCTGTGGTCCGCTTGGAATCGAATTGCAGCGAACAAGGTAAGAGCGCCGCTCCGGCCACGCAGCTTTCCTAAAATTCCAGTGCTATGACTCGCCAGATGCCTATTCAGCAGAGAATTTATACACTGTGCGCGAATTGTAGGTCTGCTCAGGCTTCAAAATAGTCCAGGGAAAGTTGGAATGGTTAGGCGAATCTGGGAAATGCTGGGTTTCGAGGCAGAGCCCGGCATGCTTGTTGTAGGCGTGGCCATGCTTGCCGGTGATGGTTCCGTCTAAAAAATTTCCGGTGTAAAACTGTACACCTGGCTCAGTGGTGTAAACCTCCAGTGCGCGCCCCGTCTGCTGTTCATGGACGCGGCCTGCCAATTCCAACCCACTGCCCTTCCGGCTCAAGACAAAGTTGTGATCGTACCCGTGCGCGATCGCCAATTGTTCGTTATTCGTGTCGATGCGCGCTCCGATCGCAGTTGGCTTTGTGAAGTCGAAAGGGGTCCCAGCCACTGACCGGAGTTCGCCTGCCGGAATAAGCGTGCTGTCCACCGGGGTAAAGCGGTCGGCGTTCAAGATCAGGTTGTGCTTGAGAATATCGCCATTTCCCTCGCTCGCAAGATTGAAATAACTGTGATTGGTGAGGTTCACTGGCGTGGCTTCGTCGGTGGTAGCTTGATATTCGATTTGCAATTCGCTCTGGTCTGTAAGGGTGTATGTCACCTTGGCTTTCAGGTTCCCGGGATAGCCTTCTTCACCATTTTTGCTGGTGTAGGTAAAGACCACACCAATGCCCTGATTGTTTTCAAACTGCTCCCCGCGCCAGAGGACCTTGTCAAATCCCTTCAGCCCGCCATGCAGAGAATTCATGCCGTTGTTCCTGGCTAGGCGATACTCGGCTCCGTTCAGAGTGAACTTGCCGTTAGCGATGCGATTCGCGTAGCGCCCGATGATGGCACCGAAATATGGCTTGTTGTTGAGATAGGCATCCAGAGTGTCAAAGCCGAGCACCACATCAGCCAGCACACCTTTCTTATCGGGAACCCGCAGCGAAACAATGATTCCGCCGTAATTCATGGCACGAACTTCCATACCACGCGAGTTCGTCATTGTGTAGAGGTCAACACGACCCTCTGGAACGGTGCCAAATGCTTGTTTCTTGATCACGTGCTTCCTCGGAGGCGAAGATGCTTGCAGCAAACAGAGTGGTAACCGATGAAACCAGCGCTAGAAAAATGATGATGATGTTCCGAGTTTTCATTGCGGACTCCGGTCTGCTAGCGCTTGCAATCTGAGATTTCCGTTTACCATCATGGTGCGCCCGGATTATATGCCGATCCGTCTGGCGAATGAGAGCTGACGAGAGCTTCTTTCAGTTGCAGTAAGCTATTAACTTGTAGGTGGAAGTGCGCTCTGAATGAGCGGGATGGCGCAGCCGATCCTTGACAGTGATTTTGTTCCCAGGCGACGCAACTCATCGCTGTACGTGCCAAAAGCAGGAGGCTGAATGTCAGCCGCCGAACATCAATGAAACCGATGTTGAAGACTGCACAGACTCAAAAGCGGACTGCGCACACGATCGCCGCGGGATTGCAAAACAAATTTCGCGAGCATTATGCCGCGCGGGCACGGATTTACCGTGCGCCGGGGCGTGTGAACCTGATCGGCGAACACACGGATTACAACGATGGCTTGGTGATGCCAGCCGCTATCGACTTTTATGTCTGGGTTGGCGTCTCTCCTCGAAACGATCGCAGACTGTTGGTCTATTCCGAAAATTTTTCCGAGAGCATCGAAATCGATTTGCGAAAAGATAAGCTTCGCCCGCGAAAACATTGGAGCGATTATGTGGCGGGCGTGGCCAGCATGCTGGAACGAGCGCAATGCCATCTGCAGGGCGCAAATCTTCTAATCCACGGGGACGTGCCGATCGGATCAGGTCTCAGTTCCTCTGCGGCTATCGAAGTCGCCGTAGGATTCGCGCTCCTGGAAAATTCTGGAATCTCAGTACACCGGCTCGATCTTGCCAGGATCTGCCAGCGCGCCGAAAACGAGTTCGTCGGAGCCAGGGTCGGCATCATGGACCAGTTCATCGCATGCTATGGCCACGCCGGTAACGCACTTAAGCTCGACTGCCGCTCCCTGGAGTACGACTTGTTGCCGCTGCCCGGCCAGGTTAGCCTCGTGATCTGTAATACCATGGTCAAGCACGAGCTTGCCGGCGGCGAATACAATACCAGACGGGCCGAATGCGAAGAAGGCGTGCGGTTACTTTCCCGTTCGTTGCCAAACGTGGGCAGCTTGCGTGATGTCAGCCTCGCTGATCTGGAACGGCACGCCAGCGGAATTCCCGAAGTCATTTATAAAAGGTGCCGGCACGTAGTCACCGAAAACGCCCGCGTGGCAGAAGCCGCGGATGCCTTGGAACGTGGCGACCTCCCCACCTTCGGCCGGCTCATGGCAGATTCCCACCACAGCTTGCGGAATGACTATCAGGTTAGCTGTTCCGAACTCGACCTCATGGTTGATCTGGCAAAAGCACAACCGGGCGTTTTCGGGACACGCATGACCGGAGGCGGCTTTGGAGGCTGCACGATTAGTCTTGTCGCATGTGAGTCGGTCGGCGAGTTCGCACAAAACGTTAGCGCTGGATATGAACGCCTCGTCGGCTTTTCGCCTCAGATATTCGCATCCGCTGCCGCCGAAGGGGCATGTGAGATTGAAGCATGAGCGAAGCTGGTCCTGCGACCGAGATCCTGCCGAGAACGCGAGTGCTCTGTTTCGACACACAATTACACGCCGAACAAAAGTTAGATATTCTCTTCAGGTAGCAATAGGCCTTGGTGCCTAGATCACAGAAATTATCCATTCAAAGACGCGCATGAGCTCATCGGATCTCAAGCAGCATCCGCATCGTCGCTTCAACCCGTTGACGAAGGAATGGGTGCTAGTTTCTCCGCATCGTACCCAGCGGCCTTGGCTCGGACAACTCGAGCAGTTGTCCAGTTCAGCGTCACCGGCTTACGATTCCACTTGCTACATGTGTCCGGGAAACCTGCGTGCCGCCCGAATTCGCAATCCCAATTACCGCGACACGTTTGTGTTCGACAATGACTACCCAGCCTTGCTGCCAGATACCCCAGATTGCAGCGTAAATCAGAATGGGTTGATTGTCGCGGAAGGCGAAGCCGGCATCTGCCGCGTGGTGTGTTTCTCGCCACGTCATGACTTGACGGTTTCGCGCATGTCCGCTGACGAGCTTGGGCGAGTGGTGGATATATTGTCCGCACAATATCGCGAACTCGGGGCATTTCCCTTCATCCACTACGTTCAGATTTTCGAAAATCGCGGGGCCATGATGGGTGCCAGCAACCCCCATCCGCATTGTCAAATTTGGGCCAATGCACAGCTGCCCAATGAGCCGGCGAAAGAGCAGATAGCTCAGCAGGAGTATCGTTCGGCACACAATTCCTGTCTGCTTTGCGATTACCTGGCGCTCGAGCATGAACTGGGGCAGCGAATAGTTTGCGAGAACCAATACTTTTCAGTGCTGGTTCCCTTTTGGGCGGTGTGGCCTTTTGAAACTTTGCTGATTCCCCGGCACCATCGAACTTCGATCAGCGAGTTGACCCACGAGGAAGCCGGCGCCTTGGCTTACATTCTCAAGCGCGTGACCTCACGATACGATCGTCTCTTCGAGGTTTCATTTCCTTATTCAATGGGCTTTCACCAGCAGCCCACGGATGACCAGGAACATCCCGAGTGGCACCTGCACGCTCATTTTTACCCGCCGCTGCTGCGCTCAGCGAGCGTTCGTAAGTTCATGGTTGGGTATGAAATGCTTGGCTCCCCGCAGCGCGACATCACGCCTGAAACAGCTGCCGCGCGCCTGCGCGAAATGGGCGAGCAGCATTAGCTGACACGCAGCACCGGGAGGATAAGCGGAGCAGGCAATAATTTCAGCAAACGTATTCTCGGCGTGCTAAGATGCGTCACGAGTCGCCTGTGAGTGCCGAAGACGTATGGATATCCGCGAAATTGCAAGGCGCGCCAAGGTTTCTACCGCCACAGTGTCACGAGCTATTAACCATATTCCCACGGTTGATCCTCAACTCGCCAAACGGGTATGGAGGGTGGTCGATGAACTGGGCTACTATCCGAACACCCAAGCACGCGCGCTGGTTTCTGGAAAGAGCCGCATCTTCGGCCTCGTGGTCTCGGAAATTACCAATCCATTTTTCCCGGAAATTGTTCAGACTTTTGAGAACCTTGCAGTCCAGCATAATTATGAGATCCTTCTAACCTCCACCGTACATGATCCCAAACGCATGGAGTCGTCGGTGCGCCGCATGATCGAGCGTAGAGTGGATGGAGTAGCCATCCTTACATTTGGCATGGAGGATTCGCTGATCGAGCATCTTCGGTTCCGCAAGGTACCATTGGTGTTTGTCGATGTCGGGCCGGACGTCCCAGGCATTAGCAACATCAGGATCAATTATCAAAATGGTATCCGGCAAGCGGTGCAACACCTGGCTGCTCTACGACATACCCGGATCGCGTTCGTTACCGGACCGCTACATCTGAAGTCGGCTGTGGCCAGACGAGACGCTTTCAAAACCTCGATGGAGGAAATCGGCTTGCCGATTGCGCCAGAACAGATCGTCGTGGGAGATCACACGATGGAAGGCGGCATGAGGGCGCTCAACGTGATCAGCACTCGTAACTGCCCGACCGCAGTCCTGTGCTCCAATGACATGACGGCGATTGGTCTGATGCGGGAAGCGTACGATCAGGGTATTAACATCCCACAAGACCTCTCGGTTGTGGGTTTCGACGATATTCGGCTGTCGCAGTTCATGATTCCGCCGTTGACGACAGTACAAATGTCGCAAACTGGACTGGCACAGATAGCATTCAAGGCGCTGATGAATGAAGTGGAGCGAGAGTCCCCAGCGCAGGGAAAGAGCGAGTACGAATTGAATACCCACCTAGTATTACGGCGTTCCACCGCCCTGGCTCCTGCCCACGACGGACGAGTAAAGTCCCTAAAAGTGAGCGGAGCGGCGAAGAAATCGTCTGCCCCTACCACGCAAAAGGGTGACTAGCGTAAGCGTTTGCCTGAAAATCAGGCCCCAGCCCAGTCTAAAAAAAAATATCTTGACAAATACCCACAAATAGCAGCAACATACTTTCGTTTTTTGAGTAAACGTATACTCGAAACCGCAGAATTAGATCCGTAAGCCCCAGGGAAACGCGCCAGCGCAAGCCGGCCACACTCGCGGACTCAGGTACCGCAACTTTCTGGAGGACATTGTGAGACGAGCGAGAATCGTTGCAGTCGTCATAGGCTCCCTGCTTTTTGTTTTGGTCTGCGCGCTCAATGTTGCGGCGCAGCAGTTTTACGGAACCATCACAGGGACAATTACCGATCCCAGCCGGGCCATGGTTCCGAACGCAACCGTAAAGGTGACGAATGTAGATACCAACGTCACTACCACTCTCAAAACGAACGGCGCGGGCGTGTACGTCGCCAGCAGCTTGATTGTCGGCACGTACCGAGTGGAAGCCGAAGCGGCGGGCTTCAAGAAGGCGGTAGCCGATAGGATTACTCTCGAAGTGGGTGCAACTCCCAAAGTGGATTTGTCGCTAGCCGTGGGGCAAGCCACTGAGGTCGTTGAGGTCACAGCTGCGAATGCTGCCATCTTGCAGACCGAGCAAACCGACTTAGGTCAGACCATGGACACGAGCCGGTTGCAGGAACTGCCGACATTCAGCAACGCCGGCCGGCGGCCCTACAACTTCCTGACGCTGGCAGCAGGGGTTACGCAGCAGACCGGTTGCACAGGCGCCGGGACCGGCGGCGGTGGTCTTGGTTCTTGCGGAAATGATGGCAATGTACGCATCAGCGGTAGCCGGCCTCGTACCGATGACAATATCCTTGACGGCGCCTCTATCACGCCACCGGTATTCGGCGGCCAAGACGTGCAGCCAACCGTGGAAGCGATCCAGGAATTCCGCATTGAGCAGAACAGCATGTCAGCGGAGTACGGCAAAGCCGGCGGACTGATCGTAATTCAGGTCAGCAAGTCTGGAACGAATCAGTTCCACGGATCTGCCTATGAATACAACCGCAATGAGAATTGGGACGCGAGGAATTACTTTGAAGATCCCAAGGTGCGTAAGAGCCCATACAACTACAATGAGTTCGGCGGCAGCATTGGGGGTCCGATCATTAAGAGCAAGCTCTTCTTCTTCACTGATTACGAGGGGATCCGTAATCATGGAGACACGGTAGGACCGAACACATTGGTCCCAAATTCCTTGTTTCGAAGCGGCAACTTGGGAACGTTGTGTACGGGTAATGGAGGCACATTTGATTCAGCAGGTAACTGCAGCAATGCGAGCAATCAGATCTTCGACCCGGTCACAAAAGCTGCGATTCCATTTGACAACGTGGCGAATGCCACTACCCCGATCAGTGCTGTTTCTCAAGCCCTACTCGCCGTTTGGCCCAGCGGCGGCTCGGCAATTGGGACCGGGACGAACGAGCTGACCATAAATCCGCCGTTTAGTAACACCACGAACCGATTCAATCCGCGCGTGGACCTGAGTCTTTCCCAAAGCGACCATTTGTTTGCCGCGTTTCACACCGATTATGGCTCTGGTTTTAGTTATGACATCATTCTCGGGCCTGACGGCAAGTCAATCTCGCGGGGAAGCAATTATGCGGGCACAGTGGGATGGACACACACCTTCACTCCCACTATGCTGAACGAATTTCGTTTTGGCTCGGGCCACCACAAAGGCGACCGCATGCCCTTTGGTGTGGGCGCCGTTTCACCATCCTCATTCGGAATCAGCGGCATTCCCAATTGTCTCTCCAGCGTACCTGACACCAAAAGTGGAGCGGCCTGCGGCACGCCCGGAGTTGCCGTCAATGGCTACAACGACTTCCTTAACTCTGGAATGCTGTACGAGCCCGCTACGACCTTGCATTTCAGCGACACGCTCAGCAAGTCAGTGGGCAGACACAGCCTGAAGATGGGAGGTCAAGCCGACCACTATTCTATTGACAACTACCAGCCGAATGACGTGGTCGGGAATTTCCATTTCACCGGATCCGTGACGGGCAATGCCTTCTCGGACTTCCTGTTTGGGGTAATGAACAAGGGTAGCGTCCAAGTGCAACCCAAGTTTGTCTCCTCGCGCGCTTGGTCGTATTCCTTTTTCCTCCAGGATGACATCAAGCTGACACCGAAACTGACTCTGAACGCTGGCCTCCGGTGGCAATACGACCAGTCGTTCCATGAGCTCCATCATGGCGATGCCTTCTTCGATCCGTGCGCAACTCTCTATTCGGGGAAAGAGTCGTCCTGTGTTCCGCATTGGGAACAGTTTGGCGTAGGTGGCACGCCCGATACGACGCTTGATCCTTCTAAGCATCAATTTGAGCCTCGCATCGGATTGGCATGGAATCCGCGGGGCGGGTTCGTGGTCCGCGCCGGTTATGGCATTATGCACCCCGGATATGTCGGCCACGGCAGAGCCGGTGATGGTCAGCCCGGACCTAATTTGTTGTTGGGCTCGAGCCTTGGCAAAGGAACACCGTGGGATAGCGCCTTACCTGTGGCCGTACCCCCGTCGGACACAACGGCACCCATACCGGTGAATTTCCAGGTGAGTTTCAGTTCCTGGGCGCCACGAAAGCAGTATCCAACCTACACTCAACTATGGAACCTGACGGTACAAAAGCAATTCGGCAGGGACACCACTGCCCAGATCGGGTACGTGGGCAGCAAGGGCACGCACTTGCCTATCAACTATGCATATAACATCTGCCAGCAAACGCCGGCGAGCACTGCCCAAGAAGGCAATCCGTTCGATTTCGTCGGCCCCACAAGTACTCCCTACTGCCCGGCGGCGGCAGCAGCGGTAAATGCCAACTCCGGCTTCACCGCAGTTTACTGCTGCCTAACCATTAACCCAGGGTGGTGGGGGCTCTCCAGCTCTATTTATCATTCGATGCAAGCGCAATTCGACCATCGCTTCTCGCGCGGGTTCTCTATGCTGGCGAACTTCACCTGGAGCAAGCTGATTGACGACTCATCATCGGATTGGGGCGGCTTCTGGTCGCTTGATGTGCTAGGCCAAGATTTTTACAACCGCAAAGCAGAGCGATCGGTAAGCGCGGGGGACGTACCAGAACGCTTCACGCTTGCGCCGATCGTTGAGTTGCCCTTTGGTCCAGGCAAGAAGTGGTTAAACAGCGGTGTTGCCAGTGACTTATTGGGTGGCTGGCGAGTGAGCACGATCTACACCATCAGCGCTGGTACTCCCTTTGGAATTACCGATAACAACTATGGATTCTGCAACGGCGCCGGCGTGCTGGAGGATCGCCCTATGCTCATTGGCAATCCGGCTTCCATATCAGGATCTCGTCGCAGCCCGAATCTTTGGTTCAATAACCAGGCATTCGATTTCGCGGGCACATGTCCGAAAGCAGGGTTGGTCAATTCCGCCCCGGCTCCGGATTTTTGCTGTGACGTGACCAAGGCATTTGGCAACGCTCCGCGTTTCTTCTCGAATGTCCGGAACCCAGGGGTTGACAACCTCGACTTCTCCCTGCAAAAGGACTTCAAGATTCCAGCGGGAGAACAGACTCGGCTCGTGTTCTCGGCGGACTTCTTTAATCTTCCGAACCACGCTGAATTCGCGGAACCGGCAGGCGACCCGTCGTTGGGTTACTTCCCAGCCGCGAATGGCAATCGCGCCGCTGGATTCGGCGCGATCAGCGGCACGTCCTTCTATGGCAACCGTGTCATTCAGCTCGGACTGCACCTGTACTTCTGAGCTGTTTAGCACGGCTCGGTATTGGGAGCGGCTCGCCCCAAAGTCGCTCCCCTCCCCCGCTGTGATATTGGCGATGAAAAACAGAACAAAAGGCGCTGCTTTGCGTGTTGTCTGCTGCATAGGTTTAGTGTGTGCGGTGAGTTGCGCCGCCATAGTGCACGCAAACGGCATCATTGTTGAAATCAATCTCCGTGCGGAAGGACCGACATCCTGGTCTCCTCGACTGCTCGGAGAGACCTTCGTTCCAGATCCGATTTTCGTGTACAACAATTGGTCCTCCTACGACGAGCTTTCCGATAACGTACAACTGACCGAACATCTCGCAATGAAGGAACTCGATGAGATCATTCGGCTGCGCGGCCTCATTCCCGGCCTATGGTTCGGCACGAATACTCTTGTGAAAATCGACCCCGTTCCCCAGTGGGAGGACTCGCTGAATCGGCAACGGCGGGCGATGTCTTTCTATGAAGGTGGATTCTTGCAGGGTTTTATAGATGTCTTGCAGTATTGGTACGAGCGCGGAATTCGGATGTTCAAGTTTGATTTTGTAGATTTCACGGCTGCAACTCCCAAAGCGGAAGAGACACAGTCGCGGGGAGAGATTTATTCCCGGAACGTCGACGCCTTCCGCGCCGCGCTCAAAAATTTCCGGCGAAAAAATCCTAATGTGGTGCTCGTAGCCTTTAATGGTTTCGGCGGCGATATCGAATCTACGGCTAACCCCTTCCCATTCCAGCATCCTATTGACCTGCGCTGGTTGGAAGTCTTCGATTCTTTGTACTCGGGCGATCCCCGGCCGTCCGACGTACCCGAGATGAATTTCTGGCGTTCCATGGATATTTACAGCGATCACATGGTGCGGCGCTACGAACAAAGTGACGTGCCGCTTGAACGCATCGACTCGACCGGCTTCATGGTCGGGAACACTGGAACTGTCTACTACAGAAAAACCAACGCGTGGAGAGGGGCGCTAGTACTGATGCTCGCTCGCGGAGGGTGGCTGAACACTGTGCATGGGAATCTGGAGTTCATCTCTGACGAGGACGCACGCTGGTTTGCCAAGGTGCAGTCTCTCTATCTGCGCCTCGAGGCAACGGGTCGAACCAAAACATTCGGTGGAATCCCACGAGAAGTTAAGCCGTACGGCTTTGGGTCTGTGGATAGCGGGGGTGCAGTTTACACAATTCTGAATCCGACAGAAAGTATCGCAGAGATTGAAATGCCACTCCTTTCTCGTCTGCAGGAGCCTAATGAGGAGGGCCGCGTGCTCTTTCGGGACGCGGGCTTTGTGCCCGTGTTAACTGGCAGCAAAATCAAACTAGGACCGGGACAATTAGCCGTTGTGGGGCTCGCCAGATATGCCAATCCCGAATACGATTTGGGTATTCAGGAGGATGTGCGAATTCCAATCAGAATCCAGCCACTTGCGGCTAAATTCATACCCGACGGCAAAAATGCGATTAAAGCTGAGCTATCAGCACCAGAACGCGGCGACCTCCGAATCGTAATGCAGCAACGAGGAAGTGACGGCCGTATCCGGCGTAGTTCGGGTGGCGCTCCACCGAATGGAACTACCATGGGCAAAATCTTGATGTTGCGCGCCTGGCAAAGTGGCCAGCCACTTCCGATTGAAATCAACTATGACAAGGCGATCTGGAGTGGGCTTTCCTGGGCAGTTGGCGAGATAAAACATTCCGCAATGACAACCGGAGAGGCAGTGACTATACGGTGCTCATCTAGTGAGAAAGATTCGGTCGCTCTGGACGGGCATATCCTTGAGGTTGAGTACTAGTGTCAACGAAGTTCGAATAGACTTTCGGGCGCAGTGGGACATCGGTCACGTGAATTGGCGCGGAAGGTTGATTGACAAAAGGAGCCAAGTACTCTAGTTTTTTCTTGCACGTCAGTAAACGATTACCCACTCGGATTTACTGGACATTCTCTCTAAATGGCGACCAATGGCGAAGCTGCTGTTACAGGAACTACGTGAAGAGGTGCTCCAAGCCAATCTTGAACTGGTA
>WNGH01004494.1_pt1 | contig 13316 bp, 9 predicted proteins | sample 5400631 | NCBI WGS metagenome assembly WNGH01 (sample SAMN13153373, study PRJNA577476) | soil metagenome | isolation source: 115 cm soil or saprolite under Garry oak tree replicate 1 | place: USA:California | collected 2016-06-15
GCGAAGGCGAGCGTCAGCGTGAAGCTCGTTTCCGAGGTGGGTGTCGGCACCATCGCCGCGGGCGTGGCCAAGTGCAAGGCCGACCATGTGGTGATCGCCGGGCACGACGGCGGCACCGGCGCGTCGCCGTGGTCGTCGATCAAGCACGCGGGGACACCATGGGAGCTGGGCCTTGCGGAGACGCAGCAGACGCTCGTGCTCAACCGCCTGCGCGGGCGCATCCGCGTGCAGGCCGACGGTCAGATGAAGACCGGCCGCGACGTCGTGATCGGCGCGCTGCTCGGCGCGGACGAGTTCGGCTTCGCGACGGCGCCGCTCGTGGTCGAAGGCTGCATCATGATGCGCAAGTGCCACCTGAATACCTGCCCGGTAGGCGTCGCAACGCAGGACCCGGCGCTGCGCCGCAAGTTCGAGGGCAAGCCCGAGCACGTCGTCAACTACTTCTTCTTCGTCGCCGAGGAAGCGCGCGAGCTGATGGCGAAGCTCGGCATACGCAAGCTCGAGGACCTGATCGGGCGCACGGAGCTTCTCGACACGAAAAAGGGCGTCGAGCACTGGAAGGCGAGGGGGCTGGACTTCTCGAGGATCTTCGCCATGCCTAATGTGCCGGCAGCTCATTTGGGTGGACCTGCGCGCTTCCATTGTGAAAAGCAGGACCACGGCCTGGAGAAGGCGCTCGACAACCGTCTCATCGAGCTCGCCGGCGCCGCCCTCGAGCGCGGCGCGAAAGTGACCATCGAAACGCCGATCCGCAACATCAACCGCACCGTGGGCACGATGCTGTCGCACCAGATCGCGAAGCGCTACGGCCACGAGGGGCTGCCCGACGACACGATTCACATTCGCTTCGCGGGCTCGGCCGGGCAAAGCTTCGGCGCGTTTCTCGCGAAGGGCGTGACCCTAGATCTGGTGGGTGACACCAACGACTACTGCGGCAAGGGCCTGTCCGGCGGCCGCATCTCGGTGCAGCCTTCGCCGAAGTTCCGCGGCGAGCCGACCGAGAACATCATCACCGGCAACGTGGTGCTGTACGGCGCCATCGCGGGCGAGGCGTACTTCCGCGGCGTCGCCGGCGAGCGCTTCGCGGTGAGGAATTCGGGCGCGCAGGCGGTGGTGGAGGGCGTCGGCGACCATGGCTGCGAGTACATGACCGGCGGCAGCGTGGTGGTGCTCGGCACCACCGGCCGCAACTTCGCCGCCGGCATGTCGGGCGGCCTCGCCTATGTGCTGGATCTCGACGGCGACTTCGCCAGGCGCTGCAACCCCGCGATGGTCGACCTCGAGCCGCTGCAGCCGGAATCCGAGGACGAGGCCGTGGTCAAGCGCTTGATTGAAAACCACGCGCGGCATACGAACTCGAAAAGAGCTTCGAGCATTCTGGAAAAGTGGCCCGAATACCGCGGCCGCTTCGTGAAAGTCTTTCCGAAGGAATACCGTCGCGCGCTCGCCGAGCTGGCAACGAAGAGCAGAGTGGCCGCGTAGATGGGGAAGATCACCGGTTTCCTCGAGCACGAGCGGCTCGAGGAACCCCACGAGCCGATAGAAGCGCGCAGGAAGCACTACCGCGAGTTCTACCTGCGGCTGTCGGACGCCGACGCGGCGGTCCAGGGCGCGCGCTGCATGGATTGCGGCATCCCGTTCTGCATGTCGGGCTGCCCGGTGAACAACATCATTCCGGACTGGAACGACCTGGTGTACCGCCAGGACTGGAAAAGCGCGCTCGAGACGCTGCACTCGACCAATAATTTCCCGGAGTTCACCGGCCGCATCTGCCCGGCGCCCTGCGAAGAGGCCTGCGTGCTGCGCATCAACGAGGACGCGGTGGGCATCAAGTCGATCGAGCACGCCATCATCGACAAGGCCTGGGAGGAAGGCTGGGTGCGGCCGCAGCCCGCCCCGCACCAGACCGGCAAGAAGGTAGCGGTGGTCGGCTCGGGGCCGGCAGGGCTCGCCTGCGCGCAGCAGCTCGCGCGCGCCGGGCACGACGTCACGGTATTCGAGAAAAGCGACCGCATCGGCGGCCTGCTGCGCTACGGCATTCCCGACTTCAAGCTCGAAAAAGGATCGATCGACCGGCGGCTCGAACAGATGCGCGAGGAGGGGGTTAAGTTCCGCCCCGGCGTGTTCGTCGGCGTGCATTCGCCGGGCAAGGGTATCGTCAGCGACGCCCGTGAAAGTGTTTCTCCTGAAAAATTAGGAGCTGAATTCGACGCCGTGGTGCTCGCGGGTGGCGCCGAGCAGCCGCGCGATCTGCCGATCCCGGGGCGCGAGCTCGACGGCGTGCACTTCGCCATGGAGTTCCTGCCGCTGCAGAACAAGCGCCTCGCCGGCGACCAGGGCGTGCGCGACCTGTGGGCGACCGGCAAGCATGTCGTCATCATCGGCGGCGGCGACACCGGCTCCGACTGCGTCGGCACGTCCAACCGCCACGGCGCAAAATCCGTGACGCAATTCGAGCTTTTGCCGATGCCGCCGGATGTCGAACGCAATCCGGTCTGGCCGTACTGGCCGACGCGCCTGCGCACGTCCTCCTCCCACGAGGAAGGCGTCAACCGCGACTGGTCGATTGCGACCAAGGAATTCCTGGGGCAGGGCGGGAAGCTGCGCGCCCTCAAGACGGTGAAGCTGAAGTGGAAGGATGGCAAGCCCGCCGAGGTCGCGGGATCGGAAACCGAGGTGCCGGCCGACCTGGTGCTGCTGGCGATGGGCTTCGTGTCCCCCCTGCAATCGATGCTCGATGAGTTCGGCGTGCAGAAGGACGCCCGTGGCAATGCCAAGGCGGCCACCGACGGCGAAGGCGCTTACGCCACCTCGGTGCCGAAGGTCTTCGCGGCGGGCGACGTGCGCCGCGGCCAGTCGCTGGTCGTCTGGGCGATCCGCGAAGGCCGGCAGTGCGCCCGCGCGGTGGACGAGTTCCTGATGGGATTCTCCGAGCTGCCCCGCTAGGGCCCCAGGATTGCCACAAGTAGCGCGCTAGAATCACGCGCGATGTCACTAGAAGTCATTGTTCTGGCTGCAGGTCTGGGCAAGCGGATGCGCTCCGACCTCCCCAAGGTCCTGCACCCGCTCGCCGGCGAGCCGCTGCTCGCCCATGTGCTCGACGCAGCGCGGGCGCTCGGGCCGCGCCGGATCTTCGTAGTGCACGGCCACGGCGCGGAAAAGCTGCGTGCGGCCGTCGCCGTGGACGCGGGCATCGAATGGCTGCTGCAGGCCGAGCAGCTCGGCACCGGCCACGCGGTCCTGCAGGCCCTGCCGCGCATCGCGCCCGATTCGCAGGTGCTGGTACTGAACGGCGACGTGCCGCTCGCGCGCGCCGACACCCTGCGCAAGCTCGAGGCGGCGGCCGCCAGGGGCCTCGCGATCCTCACCTCGGATCTTTCGGATCCTTCTGGCTACGGCCGCGTGGTGCGCGATGCGCGCGGGCGCGTCCGGCGCATCGTCGAAGAGAAGGACGCCAGCCCGAAGGAGCGCCGCATCCGCGAGTGGTACTGCGGTTCTCTTGCCGCGAAGGCAAAGCCGCTCGCAGGCTGGCTCGCGAAAATAAGCAACAAGAATGTTCAAAAAGAGTATTACCTCACCGACGCGATTGCTGTTGCCGCCTCGGCGGGAGCGACGCTCTCGGCGATCAAGGCCTCCGACCCCTGGGAGGTCGCGGGCGTCAACTCCAAGGGCGAGCTCGCTGCGCTCGAGCGCGTGGTCCAGGCGCGCGAAGCGCAGCGGCTGCTGGAAGCCGGCGTGACGCTCGCCGACCCGGCGCGCATCGACGTGCGCGGCGCCTTGGAGTGCGGGCGTGACGTCTCGATCGACGTGAACTGCGTTTTCGAGGGCCGCGTGCGCCTCGGCGACCGGGTGCGTATCGGCCCGAACTGCGTGCTGCGCGACGTCTCCATCGCCGCCGGGACGGAGGTTTTTGGGTTTTGTCATTTTGACAATACGGAAATAGGCGCGAACTGCCGCCTCGGCCCTTACGCCCGCCTGCGGCCCGGCGCAAACCTGGCGGAAGACGTGCACATCGGCAATTTCGTCGAGGTGAAGGCGAGCCGCATCGGCGCGGGCTCCAAGGCGAACCATCTCGCCTACATCGGCGATGCCGAGGTCGGCGCACGTGTGAATGTCGGCGCCGGAACCATCACCTGCAACTACGACGGCGCCAACAAGAACCGCACCGTGATCGAGGACGAATGCTTCATCGGCTCGGATGCCACGCTGGTGGCGCCGCTGCGCATCGCGCGCGGCTCTTACATCGGCGCCGGCTCGACCATCAGCAAGGACACGCCGGCCGGGCAGCTCACCGTGGCGCGCGCCAAGCAGGTTTCGATTCCTGCTTGGAAGCCGCCGAGGAAGAAGGGCTAAGGCCATGTGCGGCATCGTCGGCGCGGCAGCCAAGCGCGATATCGTCCCGCTCCTGATCGAAGGGCTGCGGCGGCTCGAGTATCGCGGCTACGACTCGGCCGGAATCGCGGTGCTCAACGGCGCGCAGGCGAGACCGCATCTGAGCCGGCTACGCGCCGCCGGGCGCGTGGCCGAGCTCGCCGCGCAAGTGAACGCAAAGGCGCTATCGGGGGCTGCCGGCATTGCACATACTCGGTGGGCCACCCACGGCGCGCCGACCGAGGGCAATGCGCACCCTCATGTGTCGGGGAACCTGGCGGTGGTGCACAACGGCATCGTCGAGAACCACGAGGCGATTCGCGATCGGCTCAAGAAGGCCGGCTATACCTTCGTTTCCGATACCGACACGGAAGTGATCGCGCATCTTGTCGCCGAGCACCGCAAGAGCGCGCCCGACCTGCTTGGCGCGATGGTGCGCGCCGCGGCCGAGCTCGAGGGCGCGTTCGCCATCGCGCTGGTTTCGGCCGATGACCCCGACAGCGTGGTGGTGGCGAGGAGGGGTCCTCCGCTTCTCCTGGGCCTGGGTGAAGGAGAGAACTTCGCCGCGTCCGACGTTTCTGCGCTGGTGCAGGCGACGCGGCGCGTCATTTATCTCGACAACGGCGACTGCGCCGAGATCCGGCCGGGCGGGGTGCGTGTGGTCGACGCCAAAGGCATGCCCGCGGAGCGCAAGGTGCACGTCTCGCAGCTCTCTTCCGAAGCCACGGAGCTCGGGCCGTATCGGCACTACATGCAGAAAGAGATTTTCGAGCAGCCGGGCGCGGTCGCCAATACGCTGGAGCTGCTCGGTGGGGCCAATACCGTGGCGCCGCAACTCTTCGGCGTCGAGGCCGCGGAGGCGCTCGCGCGCGCCACCTCGGTGCAGATCGTCGCCTGCGGCACGAGCTACCACGCCGCGCTGGTCGCGCGCTACTGGATCGAGGAGCTCGCCGGCCTGCCCTGTAACGCCGAGATCGCGAGCGAATACCGCTACCGCGTGACGGTGCCCGACCGCTCGGGACTGCTCGTCACCATCTCGCAGTCCGGCGAGACCGCCGACACGATGGCGGCGCTGCAGCACGCGAAATCGCTCGGCTATGCGAACGCGCTCTCGATCTGCAACAGCCCGGAGAGCTCGCTGGTGCGCGCCTCGAATCTGCACTTCATGACGCGCGCCGGGCCGGAAATCGGCGTCGCCTCGACCAAGGCGTTCACCACCCAGCTGGCGGCGCTATTCCTGCTCGCGCTCGCGCTCGCGAAGAGCCGGCGCCGGCTGGATGCTCCGCGCGAGCGCGACCTGCTGGCGAGCCTGCGCCATCTTCCTGCCGCGCTTTCGGCCATCCTTTCGATCGAACCTCGGGTGAAACCCTGGGGCCAGCGTTTCGCCGGCAAGCAGCACGCGCTGTTTCTCGGACGCGGCATTCACTACCCGATCGCCATGGAAGGCGCCCTCAAGCTGAAGGAGATCTCCTATATCCATGCCGAGGCGTACGCCGCCGGCGAGCTCAAGCACGGGCCGCTCGCCCTGGTCGACCGCGACATGCCCGTGGTGGCGGTGGCGCCGTCCGATGCGCTGCTGGAAAAGCTGAAGTCGAACCTGCAGGAGGTGCGCGCGCGCGGCGGCGAACTCTATGTTTTCGCGGACCAGCAGACGCGCATCGAGGAGAGCGAAGCGGTGCACGTCATCCGGCTCACCGATCACGCCGGGCTGCTCTCGCCCATCCTCCACGTCGTGCCGCTGCAGCTGCTCGCCTACCATGCCGCGCTCGCCCGCGGCACCGACGTCGACAAACCGCGCAATCTGGCCAAATCGGTCACAGTAGAATAATCTTTTCGTCCTACATTGGTCGCCTTCTGAGGAGGGGGTTGCAATGCTGATCAAAAGAATTGCCGTAGCCGCGCTCAGCGCCGGATTGATCTCCGGTTCCGCGCATGCCCAGGTCGAGATCCAGTGGTGGCATTCGATGACCGGCGCGCTGAACGACCGGCTCAACGACATTGCCAACGGCTTCAACGCCAGCCAGAAGGACTACAAGATCGTTCCGGTATTCAAGGGCCAATACCCCGAGTCGATGACCGCGGCGATCGCTGCATTTCGAGCCGGCAACGCGCCGCACATCCTTCAGGTCTTCGAGGTCGGCACCGCGACGATGATGTCGGCGAAAGGCGCCATCAAACCGGTCTACCAGATGATGAAGGAGGCGGGCGAGCCCTTCGATGCCAAGAATTATGTGCCGGCGGTCGCCGGCTACTACACCGACAGCAAGGGCAACATGCTGTCGATGCCGTTCAACAGTTCGACACCTGTCTTCTACGTCAACAAGGACGCGTTGAAGAAAGCCGGGCTTGACGGCACGGCGCCCAAGACCTGGAAGGAGTTCGCCGTCGCTTCCGGCAAGCTGAAGGCTTCCGGACAGCCGTGCGTCTACACCACGGGCTGGCCTTCCTGGGTGCACGTGGAGAATTTCAGCGCCTGGCACAACCTGCCGATTGGCACGAAGGAAAACGGCATTGCCGGCACCGGCACCCGTTTCACGATCAATTCCCCAGCGCACGTGAAGCACGTCGAAATGCTCGCCGACTTCGCGAAGAAGGGCTGGTTCACCTACTCGGGACGCAAGAACGAGGCGGAAGCCAGGTTCTTCAGCGGCGAATGCGCCATGCTGACGTCGAGCTCCGGGGCGCAGGCGAACATTCGACGCAATGCCAAGTTCGACTTTTCGGTGAATTTCCTTCCTTACCACGACGAGATCAAGGGCGCGCCGCAGAACTCGATTATCGGCGGCGCCACGCTGTGGGTGATGAGCGGCAAGAAGCCCGCCGAGTACAAGGGAATCACCAAGTTCTTCAGCTATCTCTCGTCGACCGCCGTGCAGACGGAGTGGGCGAAGGGGACGGGCTACGTGCCGATCACCAACGCCGCTTTCGAAGCGATGAAGAAAGAGGGCTATTACGAGAAGGTGCCCGGCGCGGACATCGCGGTGAGGCAGCTCGGATACAAGGCGCCCACCGCCAACTCGAAAGGCTTGCGCTTCGGCAACTACGTACAGGGCCGCGAGGTGATCGAGGAGGAGATGGAAGCCGTCTTCGCCGGCAAGAAGGACGCCAAGGCAGCGATGGACGACGCAGTAAGGCGCGGCAACGAGATCCTGCGCAAGTTCGAAGCGGCCAATAAAAGTTAAAAAATCAGAAGCTGAAAAATAAAGTGGAAAAGCGGGTCGTCTTTCGATCGGCCTGGCTGCCGTATGCGCTGATCGCGCCGCAGATCGCGGTCACCATCGTCTTTTTCTTCTGGCCGGCGGCACAGGCGTTCTGGTTCTCGTTCCAGCTGCAGGACGCGTTCGGCCTGCACACCGAGTTCGTCGGCCTGCGCAACTTCGCCGAGTTGTTTCAGGACTCGAACTACCTGACCTCGTTCAAGACCACCGCGGTTTTCAGCGTGGCGGTCGCGGCGAGCGGAATCGCGATATCGCTCGCGCTCGCCACCATGGCCGACCGCGTGGCACGCGGCGCCCTCGCCTATAAGACGCTTCTCATCTGGCCCTACGCGGTGGCACCCGCGGTCGCCGGGGTGCTCTGGGCGTTCCTGTTTGCGCCCTCGGTGGGCATCGCGACCTACGCGCTAAGGAAAGCGGGCATCGACTGGGATTGGGCGCTGCAGGGCGACCAGGCGATGCTGCTGGTGGTGATCGCCGCGACCTGGAAGCAGATCAGCTACAACTTCCTGTTCTTCCTCGCCGGCCTGCAATCCATTCCGCGCTCGCTGATCGAGGCGGCCGCCATCGACGGCGCGGGGCCGGCGCGCCGCTTCTGGACGATCGTGTTTCCGCTGTTGTCGCCGACGACTTTCTTCCTGCTGGTCGTCAACATCGTCTACGCCTTCTTCGAGACTTTCGGCGTGATCGATGCCATTACCCAGGGCGGGCCGGCGGGCGCTACTCAGATCCTGGTCTACAAGGTGTACTACGACGGCGTCAAGGCGGCCGATCTCGGCGGCTCGTCGGCGCAGTCGGTGGTCCTGATGCTGATCGTCGTCGCGCTCACGGTGGCGCAGTTCCGCTTCATCGAGAAGAAGGTGCAGTACTAAACGCGATGGTCGAGAACCGGCCCTGGCTGACTTTCCTCGCGCACGCGGTGCTGATCGCCGGCATCGCGGTCATCGCTTTTCCGCTCTATGTGACCTTCGTCGCCTCTACGCTGACCCTCGACCAGATCGTGCAGGTGCCGATGCCGCTGACCCCGGGCGATCATTTCTGGGAGAACTACGCGCAGGTGCTCACCGCCGGCTCGCAGCGCGGCGCCTCTGCGCCGGTGGGGCGGATGATGCTGAACAGCCTGGTGATGGCGGTCGCGATCGCCGTCGGCAAGATCGCGATCTCGCTCATCGCCTCGTTCGCGATCGTCTACTTCCGTTTTCCGCTGCGCAATTTCTTTTTCTGGATGATTTTCGTCACGCTGATGCTCCCGGTGGAGGTGCGCATCATCCCGACCTTCAAGGTGGTGTCGGACCTCGGGATGCTCAACTCCTACCTCGGCCTGACGCTGCCGCTGATCGCCTCGGCGACCGCCACATTCCTCTTCCGCCAGTTCTTCCTCACGATCCCGGAGGAGCTCGCCGAGGCTTCGCGCATCGACGGCGCCGGACCGATGCGCTTCTTCTTCGACGTGGTGCTGCCGCTCTCCAAGACCAGCATGGCGGCGCTGTTCGTGATCCAGTTCATCTATGGCTGGAACCAGTACCTTTGGCCGTTGCTTATTACGACGGAAGAATCGATGTACACGACCGTGATCGGCATCAAGCGCATGATCACCGGCGGCGATGCTCTTACAGAGTGGCACCTGGTGATGGCGACCGCAATGCTCGCCCTGCTGCCGCCGGCGGCGGTGGTGGTGCTGATGCAGAAGTGGTTCGTCAAAGGCCTGGTGGAGACGGAAAAGTGAGAGAGCATTAATGGCCCGCGTGCATCTGCGCGACGTGAGAAAGACCTATACCGACCTCCAGGTGATTCACGGGGTGAGCATCGACATCGCCGACGGCGAGTTCGTAGTGATCGTCGGGCCGTCGGGCTGCGGCAAGTCCACGCTGCTCAGGATGGTGGCGGGCCTCGAGACCATCAGCTCGGGCGAGATCGTCATCGGCGAGCGGGTGGTCAACGACCTGGAGCCGAAGGACCGCGACATCGCGATGGTGTTCCAGAACTACGCGCTGTATCCGCACATGAGCGTGTACGACAACATGGCTTACGGCCTGCGGATCAAGGGATTCTCGCGACCGGAGATCGACGCCCGCGTGCACAAGGCCGCCGACATTCTGGAATTGAAAAACTTTTTGCAAAGAAAACCCCGGGCGTTGTCGGGCGGGCAGCGCCAGCGCGTGGCGATGGGGCGCGCCATCGTGCGCGAGCCGGCGGTGTTCCTGTTCGACGAGCCGCTCTCCAACCTGGATGCCAAGCTGCGGGTGCAGATGCGCGGCGAGCTGCAGGCGCTGCACCGCCGCCTGGCCACGACCAGCCTGTACGTCACCCACGACCAGGTCGAGGCGATGACCCTCGCGCACCGCATGATCGTGATGAACGCGGGGCGCGCCGAGCAGATCGGCGCGCCGCTCGAGGTCTACGCCAAGCCCGCCACGACCTTCGTCGCCTCCTTCATCGGCTCGCCGCCGATGAACCTCATCCCGCAGGAGCGCAACGGCAAGCCGGTGCTGCTCGGCATCCGGCCCGAGCACCTCGAGCCCTGCCCCGAGAAGGATGCGATGCTGGTCGCGGAGATCGACTTGATCGAGCCGTTGGGGGCCGATACGCTGGTATACGGCCACCTCGGCGTGAAAAGCGAGGCGCGCATCGCGGCAAGAATGCATTCCTCGATGGATGCCCGCGCCGGCAAGCTGCCGCTGCGCTACGACCCGTCGCGCGTACACTACTTCGATCCGGAGAGCGGCAAGCGGATCGATTGATGAAGTACGACGCGCTCATCGTGGGCGCAGGCCACAACGGCCTGACCTGCGCGTGCTATCTGGCGAAGGCAGGGCTCAAGGTAAGGGTGCTCGAGCGGCGCGCGGCGGTCGGCGGCGCCGCGGTCACCGAGGAATTTCATCCAGGCTTCCGCAACTCGGTCGCGGCGTACACGGTAAGCCTGCTGCAGCAAAAGGTGATCCGCGACCTGCGGCTCGCCGAGCACGGCCTGCGCATCGTCGAGCGGCCGCTGTCGAATTTTCTGCCTCTGGACGGAAACTACCTCAAGATCGGTGGCGGGCTGGAGGCGACGCAGCGCGAGTTCGCCCGGTTCTCGGCGCGCGACGCCGCGCGCGTGGCTTCGTATTGGGCGAAGCTCGACCGCGTCGCCGATGTCCTGCGCGCGCTCGCGCTCGAAACCCCGCCCAATGTCGGTGGCAGCGTCCTGGACCTTTTTCGCTTTTTCAGCTCGGGGATGAAACTGAAAAGCCTCAGCATGGAGGCGCGTCGTGATCTGCTGAGCCTGTTCACGCGCAGCGCGGCGGACTGGCTGGAGGACTGGTTCGAGTCCGGTCCGGTCAAAGCCGCGTTCGGTTTCGACGCCGTGGTCGGCGCTTATGCGAGCCCCTATCACCCCGGCACCGCCTATGTGCTGCTGCATCACTGCTTTGGAGAGGTGAACGGCAAACGCGGCATCTGGGGCCACGCCATCGGCGGCATGGGCGCGATCAGCGAAGCGCTCGCCGCCGAGGCCCGGCGCCTGGGCGTCGAGATCGAGTGCAATGCGGGGGTCGAGAAAATTCTTTCTGGAAAAGTGGTGCTGGAGAACGGCGCCGAGCTGGCGGCACGTGCCATCGTCGCCAACGTAAATCCCAAGCTCCTTTTTCTGAATTTGATGAACAAAAAAGACCTCCCGGAAGACTTCGTCGAGAGAATGCAGCGCTACAAGTGCGGCTCGGCGACATTCCGGATGAACGTCGCACTCTCGGCGCTGCCGCGTTTCTCCTGCTTGCCTGAAGCGGGCCCGCACCACGCCTCCGGCATCATCATGGCGCCTTCGCTCGGCTACATGGACCGCGCCTACCTCGACGCGCGCGCCGAAGGCATCGCCCGGGCGCCGATCGTGGAGATGGTGATCCCGAGCACGCTCGATGACAGCCTCGCGCCCAAGGGGGCGCACGTGGCGAGCCTGTTCTGCCAGCACTTCGATCCCGGCGCTGACTGGGATTCGAGAAGGAACGAAGCCGTCCAGCGCATCTTCGAGGTAATCGAATCTCACGCCCCCGGGTTCAAGGCGAGCGTGATCGCGCACTCCGCGCTTTCGCCCGCCGACCTCGAGCGGGAGTTCGGACTGACCGGCGGCGACATTTTTCATGGCCAGCTGTCGCTCGATCAGTTGTGGTCGGCGCGGCCGCTGCTCGGCTACGCCGACTACCGCGGGCCGATGAAAGGGCTCTATCTGTGCGGCGCCGGCGCGCATCCGGGCGGCGGGGTCACGGGTGCCCCGGGACACAACTGCGCGCGCGAGGTACTGCGCGACTTCGGCAGGAAATTCACGGGCTGAGAGGTAAACTAGCCGGCAAGAGGTGATTTCATGACGATCTACATGCAGACGTCGGCGCGCGCGGTTCGCGAGCCGCCGATGACCGACGCCGAGCGCAAGGCGCGCGTCGAGCTTGCCGCCTGCTACCGCGTGTTCGACATGCTCGGCTGGACCGAGATGATCTTCAACCACATCACGCTGCGCGTCCCGGGACCCGAGCGGCATTTTCTGATCAATCCCTTCGGCCTGCATTACCGGGAAGTCACGGCCTCCAATCTCGTTTTGATCGACATCGACGGCAACCCGGTGCGCGAGACGCAATGGCCGATCAACAAGGCCGGCTTCGTGATCCATTCGGCGTTGCACGACGGCGTTCCGAGCGCGCATTGCGTGATGCATACGCACACGACGACCGGCCTGGCCGTTGCCTGCCTGAAGGACGGGCTGTCGCCGACGAACTTCTACGCATCGCAGCTTCACGGGCGGGTCGCGTATCACGACTTCGAGGGCGTCTCCACCGACTTGGGAGAGCGCGAGCGCCTGGTGCGCGACCTGGCGGGCAAGCCCGCCATGATCCTGAGGAATCACGGCCTGCTCGCCTGGGGCCCGAGCGTGCCGGAAGCTTTTACGATGCTCTGGACGCTGCAGCGCGCCTGCGACGTGCAGATCGCTTCCAGCGCCGCCGGCGCCTTGAACCCGATCCGTCCCGAAGTCTTCGAGCGCACCCTGCGCGAGTCGGGGCCGGGCGAGAAACGCACCTGCGACGACGTGTTCGCCGCCATGGTCCGGCTGGTGGACGCGCGCGACCCTTCCTATCGCAACTGACCGGCGAGATTGACGTTTACGTAAACGTCAACTAGGCTTGCCTTCTCATGACCGACCTGTCCGACTCCGGGAAGCTGGTCTACAAGGCCAGGCACAAGATCCGCCTGGTCACCGCGGCGAGCCTGTTCGACGGCCACGACGCGTCGATCAACATCATGCGGCGCATCCTGCAGGCCTCCGGCGCCGAGGTGATCCATCTGGGCCACAACCGCTCGGTCGACGACATCGTGACGGCCGTGCTGCAGGAAGACGCGCAGGGCGTCGCGGTGTCCTCTTACCAGGGCGGCCACGTCGAGTTCTTCAAATACATGATCGATCTGCTGCGCGAGCGCGGCGGCGCGCAGGTCAAGGTCTTCGGCGGCGGCGGCGGTGTGATCGTCCCGGCGGAGATCAAGGAGCTCGAGGCCTACGGCGTCACCCGCATCTATTCCCCGGAAGACGGGCAGCGCATGGGGCTGCAGGGGATGATCAACGACATGCTGGCGCGCTGCGACCTGGATCCTTCGCAAAAGGATCCCAAGACGCTTGCGCAGGTGATTACCGCTCTTGAGCTGAATGTCCTGGATAAAAATAAAAAACAGAAAATTCTGGAAGAAGCAAAAACCAGGAGCGCGCCCGTTCTC
>WNGH01004495.1_pt1 | contig 13315 bp, 16 predicted proteins | sample 5400631 | NCBI WGS metagenome assembly WNGH01 (sample SAMN13153373, study PRJNA577476) | soil metagenome | isolation source: 115 cm soil or saprolite under Garry oak tree replicate 1 | place: USA:California | collected 2016-06-15
GCTCGAGCGCGGTCTCGAGCTGACAATACGCTGGTATGTGGAAAATCGGGCGTGGTGGGAACCGCTGCGCCGGAACGTCTACCGCGGCGAGCGGCTCGGCCTCGTTGATGTGCAGCGCTGAATGTCCATGAGACCGATCCTTGTCGCCGGCAGGTCCGGCCAGTTGGCGCGCTGCCTCGTGGAATCGGCGGCGCGGCGCGGAACAAACCTGGTGGCGATCGGGCGCCCGCAACTCGATCTGGAGCATGCGGGCAGTGTCGAGCAGCTGGCACGCGCGATCGAGCCCAGCGCCGTGGTGAACGCGGCCGCATATACGGCTGTCGACCGAGCCGAATCGCAGCCCGAGCGCGCCTTCGCGGTCAACCGCGACGGAGCCGGGCAGCTCGCCGCGCAAGCGCAGAGGATGGGCGTGCCGTTGATCCACATTTCAACCGACTACGTGTTCGACGGTCGAAAATCATCCTCCTATGACGAAACAGATGCCGCCGCCCCCCTCGGAGTCTATGGGCGCTCGAAGCTCGAGGGCGAGGGCGCCGTCCGCACAGCCTGTCCGGCAGCGGTCGTGCTTCGGACCTCGTGGGTTTACAGTCCCTACGGGCGCAATTTCGTAACCACGATGCTGCGGCTTGCCGAGACGCAAGACCAGGTTCGGGTCGTCGATGACCAATCGGGCGCGCCGACCGCCGCAAGCGATTTGGCAGACGCGATCCTCGATATCCTGGGCCAGGTGGACGGTGACGGTTTCGGACCTCGCGCCGGCCTCTATCACCTGGCCGGCCAGGGCGAGGCCACCTGGCACGTTCTTGCCTCCGCGATCTTCGCGGGATGGGCAAGGCGCGGGCGCAGAGTGCCCAAGCTCGTCGCGATCAAGAGCGCGGAATATTCGGCGCCCGCGCCTCGACCGGCCAATTCCCGGCTCGACTGCGCCAAGATCGAAGGCGAATTCGGCATTCGGCTGCCACCCTGGCGGCGGTCGCTCGATGCATGCCTCGATCGTCTGTCCGTGGAGGCCGAGCTGCAGCGATGCTGAAAGGGATCGTTCTGGCCGGCGGCAGGGGCACCAGGCTCTACCCGATCACTCGCGGGCTGAGCAAACAATTGCTTCCGATCTACGACAAACCGATGATCTATTACCCGCTATCGACGCTGCTGCTGGCGGGAATCCGCGATATTCTCGTGATCACGACGCCGGAGGACGGCTCGCAGTTCGTGCGGTTGCTGGGCGACGGCAGCCAGTGGGGCGTTCGGATCTGTTACGCCGAGCAGCCAAAACCGGAAGGGATTGCCCAGGCATTTTCGATCGGAGCGGATTTCGTCGGTTCCGGTCGCGTTGCGCTCGTGCTGGGCGACAACATCTTCTTCGGACACGGACTGCCGCAGATGCTCGAGCTCGCGGCGGGTCGGGACGGGGGAGCGACGGTGTTCGCCTATCAAGTGCGGGATCCGGAGCGCTACGGAGTGGTATCGTTCGACACGACCGGAAAAGCGATCCGGATCGACGAAAAGCCGAACGATGCCGGCTCGAATTGGGCAATCACCGGCCTGTATTTCTTCGACAACAAAGTCATTCACTACGCGGCCGAGATCGAACCGTCACGGCGCGGCGAGCTGGAGATCACCGACGTGGCCAATTGCTATCTCGCTGCTGGCGCCCTGCACGTGGAAAAGATGGGCCGAGGGTTTGCCTGGCTCGATACCGGGACATTCGAATCCTTGATCGATGCCGCCAGCTTCGTGCAGACGCTGGAGCAACGCCAGGGCATGAAGATCGCTTGCCCGGAGGAAATCGCCTATCGCATGGGGTTCATCAGCCGCTCGCAACTGCTCGAGTTGGCCCGATCCATGAACAAGAGCGGCTACGGAGACTATCTGTTGAATCTCGTGGACTCCGAGCCGGGCTAGCCGAGCGAAGGTACGCGGGGCCCATCTTCGGAAAAACGACGCGGCCCTCCGACCGGTGCTTGGAGCAGGGCAGAATGCCGCTCGTCTCCCGCCGGGCCGGCCGAGGTTTGCATGAACCCGGGTTAAGTAACGGCAGTCTGCGGGTCTACCCGGGAGTGGGTCCCACCTTCGTGACTTGACTGCGACCGCTTTCCCCGCAAGTAAACTGCCGCAATACTCCCAATCGCACAATGCCGCTCGCGGACGGGTCACGCTCCGGGTGCGCGCCTCGCCGCAAGATGGTGGAGTTGCAGCATGAGATCGAGGCTTGTGGTGATCGCGATTTCGGCGCTGCCGACGCTCGCCATGAGCGCGGCGCTCGCGGCCACGAAGCATCGCGAACACCATGATCGCCCGGCACCGGCTCGAGTTGTTGCTCCGCCGCCCGGGTACGTGCCGGGCGTGCAGCGGGTGGCGGAGCCGCTCTACATGTACGAAGCCAGGCCGGGATGGTGGATATCCAGCTACGATTGCGTTACCGATGAAGGACAGGGGCGCTGGCTGCCTTGCTCCGCGCTGGGTCAGCGCAATTGATGTCCCGCCGCGTGCTCGAGATGGCGGGGCGGCAAGCGGTTCTTAGATGAGCCTCCACGATCCGCTGAACCTTCCACCGGATCTGCCGGTGCCGCGCGATGACGGCGGCGCCCGGCACCTCGCCGGCATGCGGGCGCCGGATCTGGCGCTTGCGGCGACCGACGGCGGCTCGGTCAATCTTTCGCGATTGCCCGGCCGGACCGTGGTTTACGTCTATCCGCGCACCGGCCGGCCGGGCGTTCCGCTGCCGGACGGCTGGGACGCAATCCCGGGCGCGCGCGGCTGCACGCCCCAGAGCTGCGGCTTCCGCGATCATCTCCGGGAACTCGAGGCGCTGGGCGTGGCGCGGGTCTTCGGGCTTTCGACACAGGATAGCGAATACCAGCGCGAAGCCGTCGAGCGGCTGCACTTGCCGTTTCCGCTGCTTTCCGACGCCGGGCTGGGATTGCAACGCGCCCTGCGACTGCCCAGCTTCCAGCTCGATGGCATGACGTTGCTCAAACGCCTGGTCCTGGTGGTGGACGATGGCACCATCGTCCACGTATTTTATCCGGTATTTCCTCCCGACCGCAGCGCCGAGGAGGTCATCGCCTGGCTTCAGGCTCGCTCGTCGAGTTGAGCGCGGATCTCGGCGAACACCGCGCCGAACATCTCCGGGGTGAGCCTGCCCGTGTTGGTGTTCAGTCGCGAGCAATGGAAGCTGTCATAAAGCCTTAGATCGCCGATCGGGTGGATCCGGCCGTGTCCGAAGCCCGCGGCCGAGCCCCGCACGCCGAGCGAGGCAAGCACGCTGTCGTGCGCGATCCGACCCAGCGCCAGGATCGCGCGCAGCTGCACCATCTCGGCTATGGTGTTCCTCAGGAATTCGCGGCAGTTGGCAATTTCCAGGCGGCTCGGCTTGTTCTCGGGCGGAACACAGCGCACCGCGTTGGTGATGCGGCAATCGAGCAGGACCAGGCCGTCATCGGCTCGCGCTTCGTAGCGCCCGGCGGCGAAGCCATAGCGTTGCAGGGTCTCGTAGAGCAGGTCGCCGGCGTAATCGCCGGTAAAGGGCCGGCCGGTGCGGTTGGCGCCCCGCAGGCCCGGCGCCAGTCCGGCCACGAGCAGACGTGCCTCGCGCGGACCGAATGACGGCACCGGCCCGTTGAACCATTTCGGCTCGAGCTTGCGCCAGCGCGTGCGGAATTCGACCAGCCGAGGACAGCGGGGACAGTCGTGGTCGGGTTCCGCGGGCGCGCCCGACACGATCGCGTTTGTCAATCTTCCTCGAAGTCGTCGTCGTCGCCGACGCGTTGCGGGGCCGGCGAACGTTGCAGGAATTGCGGCGTGTGCCGGGGCTCGCGGGCCTCCCGGGCAGCGCGTTCGGCGGGATCGCGGCCGATCTTCGGCTGCAGCTCGACGATGTCCACGAATATATCCGCCTGCCGGCGCAGCTCGTCGGCGACCATCGGTGGCTGGGTGGTCACGGTGGAAACCACGGTGACCCGCACGCCGCGGCGCTGCACCGCTTCGACCAGGGACCGGAAGTCGCCGTCGCCGGAGAACAGCACCATGTGGTCGATCGCCCCGGCGATCTCCATGGCGTCCACGGCGAGCTCGATATCCATGTTGCCCTTGACCTTGCGCCGGCCGGTCTGGTCGATGAACTCCTTGGTCGCCTTGGTCACGACGGTGTAGCCGTTGTAGTCGAGCCAGTCGATCAGCGGGCGAATCGAGGAATATTCCTGGTCCTCGATCACTGCGGTGTAATAGAACGCGCGCAGCAGATATCCGCGTGACTGGAATTCGCGCAGCAGCCGCTTGTAGTCGATGTCGAAGCCCAGCGTCTTGGCGGTGGCGTAGAGATTGGCGCCGTCGATGAACAACGCGATCTTCTCTTGCGGAGGGGACATGCGGGTTCTCTCGTGATCAAAACCAATTCGGTTTGCGTCCCGCCGAGGGCGACCGGCGGATCAATGGCAGTCGGTCTTCGGGAGCGATCGCAGCCTTGCGCCAATTGCAAAGCCGGGCGAGCGCAACCCTCGTGCCCGGTCCGGGAAAAACGGCGGCCCGATCGGCACGGCTTCCCGTCGGTTGCCTAACAGAGGCGGGGCTTGGCGCCAAGACAAATTTCGCCCTTGCGCTTTGCCCTCGCCAGGGCTAGCTAACGGCAGGATTTCCAAAGACTTGACGCCAGAGGAGTGACGAGGCCATGGCCCGTGTCACCGTGGAAGATTGTATCGACAAGGTCGAGAACCGTTTCGACCTGGTGCTGCTGGCGAGCCATCGGGGGCGCATGATCTCCTCGGGCGCGCAGATCACCGTGGATCGCGACAACGACAAGAACCCGGTCGTGGCCTTGCGCGAAATCGCCGACGAGACGATCTCCCCCGGCGATCTCAAGGAAGATCTCATCCACTCGCTCCAGAAGTACGTCGAGGTGGACGAGCCGGAGTCCGAGACGGTGCCGCTCATCGGCGGTTCCGGCGAGAGGGTCGATGCCGATGACACCGAGGTTGCGGCGGACCGCATGACGGAGGAAGAGCTGCTCAAGGGCTTGGAAGGCCTGACCCCTCCCGAGCAGGAGCCCGAGCAGCCCGAGATCGAGGAAGAGGAGTGAACCGCGGCCCGCCCTTCGAGCGCCGGCCGTCCGCGAAACTCCACCCTTCATGGTGAGCCAGCCGTCCTTCGAGGGCCGCGCTGTCATGGTGAGGCGCGAGCGCCGTCCTTCGAGGCTCGGGCCTGCGGCCCTCGCACCTTCAGGATGACGGCTGGCCCTCGAATCACGAGCCCGTTGGTGTTTTGCCAAGCATTCCCGCGAATTGCTTGCGAAACGGCCGACCAGGCGTGATATCGTCGGGGCGAGCTTACTGGAGCGGCCCCAATGCGGCTCGCCGGGGTTAAGCCATGGCCCGGTCGCGTACCGATCCGTCGCGGATGCAGCATGAGCCGTTTTCTGCTGCCGTCTTGACGCGCGCTGTCAAAAGCCAACCCGAACTAACTGAAATCAAGGGCAAATCCCGCAAGCCGCCGATCATGCGGCAATATGACCTGATCGAGCGCGTGCGTCGGTACAATCGCAACACCGACGAGGCGTTGCTCAATCGGGCCTACGTCTATGCGATGAAGGCGCATGGCTCGCAAAAGCGAGCCTCGGGCGACCCCTATTTCTCCCATCCGCTGGAAGTCGCGGCAATTCTCACCGACCTCAAGCTCGACGATGCCACCATCGCCGCGGCCCTGTTGCACGACACGATCGAGGACACGCCGGTCACCCGTGCCGAGATCGATCAACTGTTCGGGCCGGATATCGGCAGGCTGGTCGACGGCCTGACCAAGCTCAAGAAGCTCGACCTGGTCTCGAAGCAAGCGGCCCAGGCGGAAAACCTGCGCAAGCTGCTGCTCGCCATCGCCGACGACGTGCGGGTCCTCTTGGTCAAACTGGCGGACCGGCTGCACAACATGCGCACCCTCGACTTCGTGCCGCCGGAGGCGCGGCGGCGCATCGCGGAGGAAACGCTCGACATCTATGCGCCGCTCGCCGCCCGGATGGGCATGCACGGGATGCGGGAGGAGCTGGAGGACCTGGCGTTCCGCGAGCTCAATCCCGACGCCTACAACGTGGTCCTGGCGCGGCTGCGGGCGCTCGCCGAGCGCAATCGCGACCTGATTTCCGACATCGAGCAGCAGCTCACCAGCAAGTTCGCCGACAGCGGCATCCAGGCGGAGGTCGACGGCCGCCAGAAGCGGCCGTACTCGATCTGGCGCAAGATGGAGCGCAAATCCGTCGGCTTCGAGCAGCTCTCCGACATTTTCGGCTTCCGCGTCATGGTCGGCGACGTGCAGGAATGCTATCGCGCGCTCGGCATCGTGCACACCACCTGGCCGGTGGTGCCCGGCCGTTTCAAGGATTACATCTCGACCGCGAAGCAGAACGATTATCGCTCGATCCACACCACCGTGATCGGGCCGGGCCGCCAGCGCGTCGAGCTGCAGATCCGTACTCGACAGATGCACGAGATCGCCGAATACGGCATCGCCGCGCATGCCCTCTACAAGGATGCGCGTGGTTCGCCCACCGAACTGCTCTCGCGCGAGTCCAATGCGTATGCCTGGCTGCGGCGCACGATCGAGCTGCTTGCCGAAGGCTCCAATCCGGAAGAGTTCCTCGAGCACACCAAGCTCGAATTGTTCCACGACCAGGTGTTCTGCTTCTCTCCGAAGGGCAAGCTGATCGCATTGCCGCCCAAAGCGACGCCGATCGATTTCGCCTATGCGGTTCATACCGACGTCGGGAACAACGCGATCGGCTGCAAGATCAACGGCAAGATCGCGCCGTTGGTCTCCGAGCTCGCCAACGGCGACGAGGTCGAGATCCTGACTTCGCGGGCGCAGCTCGCGCCGCCGGCGGCATGGGAATCGATCGTCGTCACCGGCAAGGCGCGAGCGGCCATCCGGCGCGCGACGCGGGCCGCGGTGCGCAAGCAATATGCCGGGCTCGGACGTCGCATCGTCGAGCGGCTGTTTGTCCGCGCCAAGAAGGAATACAGCGACGAGAAACTCCAGGGAGCATTGCCGCGGCTCGCCCGCGCCTCGATCGATGATGTCATGGCGGCGGTCGGGCGCGGGGAGATGAAGGCCTCGGACGTCGCCCGGGCGATGTACCCCGACTACAAGGAGGAACGCGCCGCGCCGATCCCGCCGCCGAAGGAAAGCGGCTGGTTCGGGCTCAAGAAGGCCAAGGCCGTGAAATTCAAGGTGCCCGCCGGCCCGGCGGAAGCCACGGCCATCCCGATCCGCGGCATCACCGGCGAGCTCCCGGTGCGCTTCGCGCCGGAGGGCGGAGCCGTGCCTGGAGATCGTATCGTCGGCATCCTGACCCCGGGAGAAGGAATCACGATCTATCCCATTCAGTCGCAGGCGCTGAAGGATTTCGAGGATGTCCCGGAACGCTGGCTCGACGTGCGCTGGGACATCGAGGATCAAAGCCCGTACCGGTTTCCCGCGCGCATCGCCGTCCATTCGGTGAACGAGCCGGGCACGCTCGCCCAGATCGCGCAGGTCATCGCCGAGCACGACGGCAATATCGACAATATCCGGATGACCCGTCGCTCGCCGGATTTTACCGAGCTGCTGATCGACCTCGAGGTCTACGACCTCAAGCACCTGACCGCCATCATCGGGCAGCTGCGCGCCAAGGACGTGGTCGCGCAGGCCGAACGCGTGAACGGGTAGGGTCCCCAGGCGATTCGGCTCGGCCCAATCGGTGGATCTGGGCGTCGTGCCCTCGTCAAACCGGCCTTCGCCCGCTATGAAGCCTCGCGGGACCGCGAACATCGTTCCGGCCCAACAATGTTCGGGAACAATCATTTGCCGGAAGTTCTTCATCTGCGCCTCGGGGTCAATATCGATCACGTCGCGACGCTCCGGAACGCGCGTGGCGGAGCCCGCCCCGATCCGGTCCAGGCGGCCCGGGCCGCGATTGAAGCCGGAGCCGACGGCATCACCGCGCATTTGCGGGAGGATCGCCGCCATATTCGCGACGAGGATATCGCGCGGCTGAAAGCCGAGATCCCAAAACCGCTCAATCTCGAAATGGCTGCGACGCAGGAGATGCTCGCCATCGCGCTCAAAACGCGTCCGCATGCGGCGTGCCTCGTCCCCGAGCGGAGGGAGGAACGCACGACCGAGGGCGGTCTCGATGCCGCTGCCCAATACAACACGCTCGAGCCGGTCGTTTCCGAACTCAAGAAGGCCGGGGTAATGGTCGCGCTGTTCATCGCCGCCGAGCCGGCGCAGATCACGACCGCAGCTCGCATGGGTGCCCCGGCGATCGAGATCCACACCGGATCCTGGTGCGAGGCAGTTGCCGCCGCCGACCAGCGCCGGGCGGCAGCCGAATGGCAGCGCATCGCGGAAGGGGCGCGCCTCGCCCGCCGGCTCGGCCTCGAGGTCCACGCCGGACACGGCCTCGATTACCAGACCGCGGAACATATCGCGAAGCTCCCCGAGATCGTGGAGCTGAACATCGGTCATTTTCTCGTCGGCGAAGCGGTCTTCGTCGGCCTCGCGCAGAGCATTCGGACCATGCGGGCGGCGATGGAGCGCGGCCGCGGTAACGCCGTCTCATGATCCTCGGGATCGGGTCCGACATGGTCGACATTCGCCGCGTCGAGCAGGTGATCGGCCGGCATGGCGAGCGGTTCCTGAGCCGGGTGTTCACGCCGACCGAGCGGGCGCGCGCGCAAAGGCGAGCGAACCAGGGCGCCACTTATGCCAAGCGATTCGCCGCCAAGGAGGCCTGCGCCAAGGCACTCGGGACGGGCGTGCGCAAGGGCGTGTTCTGGCGCGACATGGGTGTCGTCAATCTCGCCTCGGGCCGTCCAACCATGCAGCTGACCGGCGGCGCGCTCGAGCGGCTCCAGGCGATCACCCCGCACGGAACCGAGGCTCGCATCGACGTCACCATCACCGACGAATGGCCGCTCGCGCAGGCCTTCGTCGTCATTTCCGCCGTTCCCGCGCGCGTGGCAGAGACGTAGCGGACCGAGAATCGTAAGCGACAGAGCAGCGCAAAGAAGCCGCCCGACCGGATCTTTGGCTTGTCCCCTCTGTCCACAAGCCTGCGACCGGAACCGGCAAGGAAAACTTCGCGCCGATCGCGCGACTCAGGTAATCTTTATTTGCCCCTCTTGGGGCGTTTCCTCCCTGACTTGGGCCCCGCTTCGGCGGGGCTTCTTGTTGCCTGGTTCGGGCGCGGTCGCGTTCCCGGATCCGGCGGCGCCCCGGTTTGCCGTTTCCGGCGGCCTTCCCGTGCGAGAAAGGGCCCCGCTTGACCGGGTCGCAATCGCGCCTATTTGCGCTTTGAGCATTCCATCGGCGAGCCGAGCCGTGCCGGGGCTCCTGGTCTCGCAGGAGCACTTGCCGGAGCGCGGCGACCGACGATATGCGGCCGAAAATCACAATTGCGACAGCAGGGCAGGGGCGCCGCGGCGTTCGTTGCGCCTCCGGTTCCGAGCCGCTACAAGGGCGGCGGCCAGCAGTTGCGATCCTCCCCACCGGATGACGAATGCCCCTTCCGGATCGCGGATGGGGCCGCACTCGCCCGGCGAAGCGGGCGCGGCGCATCGAACCAATGGAAAACCCCAGTGGCTGATCGTGGCATGAGAGGGCAAATGAGCGTGTCGAGCGAGCCCAAGCGCAAGGAAGGCGGTTTTGCCGAGACCATTCGGGTCATCTTTCACGCGCTGATCATCGCCGTCGTCATCCGGACGTTCCTGTTCCAGCCCTTCAATATTCCCTCGGGCTCGATGGAAGCGACGCTGCTCGTCGGGGACTACCTGTTCGTCTCGAAATATTCCTACGGCTACAGCCATTACTCGCTGCCGTTCTCGCCGCCGCTGTTCTCCGGCCGCATCCTGGCGCGGGAACCCCAACGCGGCGACGTCGTGGTGTTCCGGCTGCCGAAGGACGATTCGGTCGACTACATCAAGCGCGTCATCGGCTTCCCCGGGGACCGCATCCAGATGATCGGCGGCCTGCTCCACATCAACGGCGAGCCGGTCAAGCGTCAGCGGATCGAGGATTATGTCGATACCGAGGATCCCGGACGCCCGGTTCGGGTCAAGCGGTGGCGCGAAACGCTGCCGAACGGGGTGAGCTACACCACGCTCGACCGGGTCGAGAACGGCGTCTACGACGACACCCCGGTCTATACCGTGCCGCCCGGCCATTATTTCATGATGGGGGACAATCGCGACAATTCGACCGACAGCCGGGTGCTGTCCCAGGTCGGCTACGTCCCCTTCGAGAACCTCGTCGGGCGGGCCGAGATCATCTTCTTCTCGATCGGCGACGGCGCGCGTGCCTGGCAGATCTGGCGCTGGCCCTGGGCGGTGCGCTGGGATCGGCTGCTCTCGACGGTTCGATGAGCCGCAAGTCGAAGGCCCAGAAAGAACTCGAGCTGAGGATCGGTTATTCCTTCGGCAATCCGGCGCTGCTCGACCGTGCGCTGACCCATATCTCGGCCCTGGCCGGAGCCAAGAACCGCGCCGGCAGCTACCAGCGGCTCGAGTTCCTCGGCGATCACGTGCTCGGGCTCGTCATCTCCGACATGTTGTTTCGCGCCTTCCCGGATGCCGAGGAGGGGGAGCTGTCGCGGCGCCTCGCCGACCTGGTGCGCAAGGAGACCTGCGCCGACGTCGCGAGGACGATGGAGCTCGGGCCGGCCATGAAGCTCGGCGCGTCCGAGGTCAACGCCGGCGGCCGCCGGCGCATCGCGATCCTGGCCGACATCTGCGAGGCGCTGATCGGGGCGGTGTTCATCGACGGCGGCTATGCGTCGTCCGCGGGCCTGGTCGAGCGCTTCTGGCAAGAGCGCATGCTCAAGCCGACGCAGCCGCTGCGCGACGCCAAGACCATGCTGCAGGAATGGGCCCAGGCCCGCGGCATGCCGGCGCCGCTCTACCGCGAGCTCGAGCGCTCGGGACCCGATCACGATCCCGAGTTCCGGGTGGCGGTCGAAATCGCCGATTGCCGGCCGGCGGAAGGGGTCGGCCGCTCGAAGCGGGCGGCCGAGCAGGCCGCCGCCGCGGCCATGCTCATGCGAGAAGGCGTCGAGGCGGAGCGGGCCGAGGGGTGAGGCGCTCGGATTAGGTTGGGCCGCGCCGAACTGTCGGAGGCATAATTGCCGGTCGCACGATTTGCATTCGCCTTCGGTAGTCGACGGTCGGAGCTAGGGCGTGAACTCATAAACAAGCATCGATCGAAGCTCTGCGCTATCCGGTTTCGGGCTGATACCGGCCTTTCGTCCGCCGTCGGGGAAGGTCGCATAAGTGCCCAACGGCGGTCATTTGCCCGGTGATCAGACAGCGCGAGACTGCGAACGTCGGCACAGCGGACCCGCTATGGCGATCTCGGTTCCCGCTTGGGCCGCATGTAGAGGCTGGCGCGGCGTCAGCTGCGGACCGGATGGCGGCGCACCCGCCGGAAACGACAGGCCAAGCACCTGAATCCGCGCGTTCAACAAGAGTCCGGACATCCCCATTCCGCGGGCGTAATCCCCCGGAGGCCGTTCAAATTCCGGTGCTCTCTGCGCAATTGACTGATGTCTATGTTGGGATGACCTTTGAGAGCCTTTGCGACGCAAGTGTTGACGAATTTTCGTCCCGCGATCCACCTGACCTTCTTGCCCCTCGCTTCCGCCTTGCATGCGACAGTGGCCTCTTTCAGGGCAATCTTGTCAGCCTTGGACATCTTCGCAGCCTCGGCGGGCATCGGCATGAATGCAGGACCGCCGATAAGGGCCGTGGCGATAATGCCGGCAAATAAAGCTGTGGCGAAATGAGACATGATACGCTCCCCTAAGTCGCTTCTGCGCTACCGTTTAAAAGTATGCATTATTATCCAACCGCAGCGAAGACAAATTATTAAAAAGGACTGGTCCCCGCCATGTGGCCCAATACCTCCGACCCGCATGCCGAGGCGGGTTTTCCCATCGCTTCGAGGTCATGAGCGTCGCTCCCGCTTTCGAGATGATCTCGATGACGACGGACGGCTATGGCCGCTGAAACCTGTGAATACCGGCAAGGGACCCGAACATGAACGACTGGCTGCACAATCTCCCAGTTCTATGGATGGCATTGGTAATCTTCGGCTTTACGTACCTCGTCTCGGGGATGATCTATGCAACCGTGATCGTCCTCGCCGCGGGCAAGCGGGCGCGTTCGTTCAAGGCGGTCTCCCCGGGCATGCTGCCGCCGCTGGGTATAATCTTCGGTCTTTTCGTCGCGTTCACTGCTGCCCAGGTCTGGAGCGATAACGATCGGGCCAGCGCGACCGTCAATCGCGAGGCCAGCGCGCTGAGAGCCGTCGTGGTCCTCGCCGCCAGCTTTCCGGGCGAACCCGAAGCGCGCTTGCGCGGCCTGGTTCGTCGCTACATCGAAGAAGCCGCAACGCAGGAATGGCCGACGATGGCCCGGCGAACCGCCACCCTGAGGATGACCCCGCGGCCCCTCGCGGAAGCGCTGGAGCTGACCCTTGCTCTAGCGCCCAGCGGCCAAGGCCAACAGATCGCGCAACGTGAAATCGCTACCGCGCTCGAAAACGTATTCGACGCGCGTCGGCAGCGCATCATCATCAGCGGATCGCAAGTCAATTTCGTCAAATGGTCATGCCTGTTGCTGCAGGCGGTCTGCGCCCTGTTGGCGATCGCCATGGTCCACAGCGATGACCAGCTAACTGCCGTCATCACGATGGGGATCTTTGCAACCGGGGTGGCCGCGTCCGTGTTGCTGATCGCCGCTCACGACCGGCCATTCATGGGGGAGATCTCGGTCGGGCCTGACCCGCTGCTGCAGGTTATGCCGGAGGCGGAAGCCAGTTAGCAAGGGATGGGCAACGCCCCGCGATATGTCCGGTTGGCGGGTAATTCCGGAAATGCCGGTTTCCTGTTGATGGCGTCGCGCTAGCCATGATTCAAGCTCCCGACCAGGGGCCTCGAATCATGCGGTATGAATCGGGCGACTATGAGTGGAGCGTCATCAGGCCGAGTTCCGGGTCGTTGTCGAGGCTGGCTCGTGTCGATCCTAGGGGGAGGACTGGCCGGCGATTCCGGGCGTTCTGGGAAGGCGTGAGTCAGGCGCGAGGGTGTGACCGGCGTCACAGGTACCCCGACTCGGCTCAGGCTACCTTAGTGGCATCGGACGTGGAGGACACCATGCCTAAGATCATCCTGCTCATCGCCGCAACCGCCCTGATCCTTTGCAGCGTCGAAGTCTGGGCCGGTGGTTCACGGATTGCCACTACCGACGATGCTGCGGTCTTCGTCCTAAGCAACGCACTCTGAGGGCCGGAGGCTTCT
>WNGH01016123.1_pt1 | contig 13312 bp, 9 predicted proteins | sample 5400631 | NCBI WGS metagenome assembly WNGH01 (sample SAMN13153373, study PRJNA577476) | soil metagenome | isolation source: 115 cm soil or saprolite under Garry oak tree replicate 1 | place: USA:California | collected 2016-06-15
AAGCCGCTGGAGATGGCCAGGCCGGCCGGAGTCGAGAAGCGTTCGGCCAGGGTGCCGACGAGGAGGCTGCCAAAAGGTGTAAATCCCAAGTAAGACATGGTGTGCATGCTGAGGACCCGGCCGCGGATGCTGTCGGGGACGTTGGTTTGGATGAGGCTGTTGATGGTGGCCACGGAGCTCATCATGGCTCCGCCGACGACGCCGAGAAGCAGCATGGAAAGCAGCGGGATGCGCGAGAAACAAAACAGCAAAATGGCGGCGAAGAAGACCAGCGCGGCGATGAGAACCACCGGTCCGCGGCGCTCGTGGGACTTCATGTGGGCGAGCTGAATGCCTCCGAGCAAGGCGCCGAATCCGGCAGCGCCCTCGAGGTAACCGAGGCCTTTGGCGCCAATGTGCAGGACGTCGCGGGCGAAGGCCGGCATCATGACGATGTAGGGCAGCCCGAACATGCTGATCAGGGCGACGATGGAGATGAGCGTTAAAATGTCGCGATGAGCGCGAACGTAGCGGAGGCCTTCGGCCATTTCCTCTTTCCAGTTGGATTCGACGCGGGTCTGGCGCGGGGGAAATGCGACGCGGGCGATTACAAACAGCAGCGGAACATAGCTCAGGGCATTGAGGTAAAAGCACGCGGCCATGCCCAGACCGGCGATGGTGAAGCCGGCCAGCGAAGGGCCAAGAACACGAGAGCTATTGTACTGAATGGAGTTGAGGGCAATGGCGTTCAGAGTGTCTTCGCGAGGAACAAGATCGCGGATGGCCGACGCGTACGTGGGGGCGTTGAGCGAGATGATGATGCCCGCGAGAAAGGCGATGACGATGATCTCGTGGACCTTGATGACGCGAAACTGCGTGGGGATGGCGAGAGAAAGCGCGAGAACCATCATGCCCGTCTGGGTACAGAGCAGCATGGTGCGGCGCGAAGAGCGGTCGGCGATGACTCCGCCGAACAGCGAGAACACCAGAGCAGGAATCTGTTGCGCGAAGCCAACCATACCGAGCCAAAACGGGGAATTGGTGAGCTGCAGGACAAGCCAGCCCTGCGCCACGTTTTGCATCCAGGAGCCGATGTTGGAGACCAAATTTCCCGACCAGAAAAAGCGGAATTCGCCGTGGCGGAGGGCGCGGAACCAGCCGCGGCCCGGCGCAAGAAGGAAATCGAATGGCGCGCGGGAAACGGCGTCTCCGGGAGATTCCACCGGCGGCGGAATGGCGGGTGCGTGGTCAGCCATCGTCAGCAGGGAGCCGGGAACTTCAACCCGGCGTGACTGTGAGGAAATCGGATCATCTAATCTCCGCCGGCATCCGAAGTTATCAGTATAGCATCCACTTCTAGAGTGGACGGAAGGCGCTCGAAAGAGTAAGCGCAGGGAAAGTGGTTTCGGAAGAAAAAGATGCAGCAAGAAAGGCAAACCAGAACGGTTTCCGGACGCATGGCCGTGAATCGAAGGCGGCGGTTTGCTAAAATAAACCGCCTTTTCCCGGGCTTGGGAAACCATACAAACCATCACAGAACGAGCGTCACGCCAGACACACGCGCCGCTTTGACAGGCGGAGACTGAGACATCGAAGAATGGACTGGAGATTTATCAAGCGGCGGTTCTGGATCGGGCTCATCTTCGTGTCGCTGCTGGTGTTTGTGCTCATCAAGCTGAGCGGGCGGCAGCCGGTGGCGCAGATTGCGGCGGTCGAGCCGAAGCGCGCAAACCTGAGCGCCTCGATTTCGAGCAACGGGAAGGTCGAGCCGATTACGCCGTATGCGATACGCGCGCGGTTGCAGACGTTTGTGGAAAAGGTGTACGCCACGGAAGGGCAGCAGGTGAAGAAGGGGCAGTTGCTGCTGACGATGAACGTAACCGACGCGCGGGCGCAGCTGGCGAGCGCGCGCGTGCAGCTTCTCAGCGCGCAGGATGCGGTGCGGGCGGCGAACACCGGTGGACGTCCGGACGACGCGGCGCGAGTGGCGAGCGATCTGGCAAAAGCCCAGGCAGAACGCGACCGCTTGAAGACGGACCACGACACGCTGGCGCGGCTCCTCGCAGGCCAGGCGGCGACGAAAGAAGAGCTGGCGGCCAACGAACTGGCGCTGGAAAAGGCCGAGGCGGAACTGAGCCGGGCGCGGGCGGCCAAGGAGGAGTTTGACCGGCGCGTGAAACTGAATGTCCAAGAGGCCGCTCTGAAAGCCGACCAGGCGCAGCACGAGGTGGCTTCCCTCGAGGAGAAGGTTGCGTCGGCCGAGGTACGGGCGCCGGTGAATGGAACGCTTTATTCGCTGCCGGCAAAGGCGGGGGCCTTCGTCAGCGTGGGCGAACTGCTGGCAGAAATGGCGGATCTGCACAAAGTGCGCGTACGGGCATTCATTGATGAGCCGGAGCTTGGGGCGCTCGAACCGAACCAGGTCGTGTTGATCACCTGGGACGCACTGCCGAACAAGACCTGGCGGGGAAAGACCGAGGTGATTCCCAAGCAGGTGGTACCGCACGGAACGCGAAGCGTGGGCGAACTGCTCTGCTCCGTGGATAACGACAAGCTCGAGCTGCTGCCCAACATCAATGTGAATGTACGGATCAATTCGCGGGAGCGAATCGGGGTGCTCTCCATACCGCGCGGAGCGGTGCAGATCGACGGCACACACCGCTACGTATACGTGATTACAGACGATGCTCTGGGGGTAAACCGCAGCAAGCTTGAGAAGCGCGAGATTCGCGTGGGGATCGCCAGCGCGACGGACTACGAAATCCTCAGCGGGTTGATCGAAGGCGATAAGGTGGCCCTGCCGGGCGACGTGGAATTGAAAGACGGAATGGCCGTACGCGTCGTGCAAACGCAATAGGGCGGACCAGCCAGTCCCTCCATCGGAATCCTGCCGGGCAGCAGCAATAAGCGGAACCAGGACGAGATCAAAAAGGCGGGCTTTGTGTGGCATTGGCGGCGGGCAGGACGCGGGTGTGCTATCGTTTTCCGGGGAGCGGGTGAAGACGCATGAAGTTGCGGCGAGAAACGCTACTGGTGGCGCTCGACGCGCTGCGCGCGAATAAGCTGCGGGCGTTCCTGACGGCGCTGGGCGTGGTGATTGGCAGCGCGTGCATCGTCCTGGTGGTGACGGTGGCGCTGACCGGACGAAAATTCGTCATCGGCCAGATTGAAGGGGTGGGATCAAACCTGGTCTGGGCGCAGTACGTCGAGACTCCGCAGCAGGCGCGCGCGCTAAGTTACGAGCTGACGCCGGACGACCTGGAAGCCATTGAGAAAGGCGTTCCGCAGGTCGCCGAGGTGGCCGGCACTCGCGACACGCCGGAGTCGGTGGTGCAAGACGGCATCGAGCGGGGCGTCACCTTGATCGGCGTGACGGAGGGGTTTCAAGCCATTCGCCGGCTGGTGATCCTGCAGGGCCGTTACTTCGATCCGCAAGACATGGAGGCACGCAGCAAAGTTTGCCTGATCACGAAAGAACTGGCTGACCGCATCTATCGTTATGAGAACCCCGTTGGCAAGATCATCCGCGTGGGCGAATTCACGTTCACGATCATCGGAGTCTTCCGGGAACGCGTGACGACATTCGGTATTTCCGAGATCCACAAGGAGTCGGCCATCATTCCGTACACGCTGATGGCGGATTACACCGGACAGGACTATTTCCGCACGATTTATGCGCAGGCGAAGACCCCCGACGACGTGGCAACGGTAACGCGCCAGGTAAGCTGGATCCTAAAGAGCCGCCATCCGGCAACGGCGGTCTATGACGTGCAGAATCTGACCGCGATTCTGGATACGGTGCGGAGAATCTCGCTGGCGCTATCGGTGGTTCTGATCGTGATTGCGTTCATTGCGCTGCTTATCAGCGGCATCGGGATCATGAACATTATGCTGGTCACCGTGACGGAGCGGACGCGGGAGATCGGCATCCGCAAAGCCATCGGGGCGGCGCGCCATGAAATCCTCTACCAGTTCCTGATTGAGGCGCTGAGCGGGCGCGATCATTGGAATCGTCATCGGCGTGGGGATTCCAGTCATTATTCAGTTCTTCCTGCCGGGAAACTTGCGTGTGCCGGTGTCCGGACTGTCCGTCGTGGTGGCCTTTCTCGTTTCCTGCGGGACAGGGGTTTTCTTCGCCTACCTGCCGGCGAGTGAGGCAGCGAAACTTCAGCCGGTAGACTCCCTTCGGTACGAGTGACATTCCCGAGGATAGGCCGAGGCTTTACCGGGCCGAACATGGGAAGCCGAAGCGGCGGGGTTTGCGTTACAATCGCATTGCGCATCAAAGCGAGAGTGGAAACAGAGAAAGGGAAGGACTCTTATGCGAAATCTCAATGGCAGCGGCTGGCGCGGCCCAGCAAATCCTCGGACGACAGGGCACGGCAAAAGCCGGTGGCGCGGGCTGACTGCGCGCTCGCTGGGGGCGGCAGCTCTCTTGCTGGCGTTCACGGGCGCGGGTGCGGCGCAGGCGCCTGGCCCGGCTTCAGCGGGGGAGCCGCTGACGCTGAAGCGGGCAATCGAGCTGGCGCTGCGGAACAGCCATGAAATGGCTCTTGCCAGGCTGCAACAGAAGGTTGCAGAAAAGTCTGCCATGATTTCCAAGGCGGACTTCCTGCCGAACCTCTACGCGGGGTCAGGCGCGGCCTACACGAACGGAATCCCGCAGACCCCGGGCGGATCGGCTCCTTCCGTGTTCGATGTCTCGTATACGCAGCAGATTTTCAACCCACCACTGAAGGGACAGGCGCGCGAATTGCAGGAACGCATCAGCGCACAAAAGTTTGAGGTGGAAAAGGCGCGCGACACGGTGATTCTCAATGCCGCGTCGGCCTATCTCGAACTGGGGAAGGTGCGGCATTCGCTCGAACTGCTGGGGAAAGAGCGGCAGAGCGCGCAGCGCATTCTGGATGTCACCAGCGAACGGCTGTCGGAAGGGCTGGAGCTGCCGATTGAAGCGACCAAGGCGCAGCTCTCCACGGCGCGCATCGAAAAACGCATCCTGGAACTGGAAGGGCGCGAAGATTTCTTGGAGACGAACCTGCGCTCGATGACGGGCCTGCCCGAAGACCAGCCCATCCAGGTGAACACGGAAGAGTTGCCCGCTTCGGCGGAACAGCCCGTCGCCACGCTGGTCGGCCAGGCGCTTGCCAATAACGCCAGCCTGAAGGAGGCCGAGGCCGAGCGCCACGGGCGGGAACTGCGATTAAAAGGGGAGCGGGGCGGGCGCTTGCCCTCGCTTCAGCTAGTGGGAATTTACAGCTTGCTGTCGAAATTCAACAACTACGGCCTGTTCTACAACCATTTCCAACCGCACAACGTCAACTTCGGCGTGCAGATCCAAGTCCCGCTTTTCAGCGCGCACACCATCGCGGCGATTTCGCTGGCGACCACCAACCTGAAAGTCGCGGAAATGGATTTGCAAAATCAGCGCTCCGAACTTTCCGCCGAAGTGCGGCGGCAAGTGCACCTGACGCGGGAGCTGGATGCCGGGCGCGAAGTGGCGCGGCTCGAGCTGCAGCTCGCGCAGCAGAACCTGAGCGTGCTGCAAGCGCAATATCAGGAGGGCCGCCTCAGCCTGCGGGACCTGGAAAAAGCCCGGCTCGAGGAAAGCGATCGCTGGCTGGATTTCCTCAATGCGGGCTTCGAGCGCCAGCGGGCGGAGCTGGAATTGCTGCGCGCTACCGGCCAAATCGCCCAGGTATTTCAGTGAGAGCGGCGGGGTTCACAGCGGGCAGTGTCCGCAATGCTCTGCGACCGCCAGCCCCCTGATTTAAAAGGAGTGTACTGATTGAAGGAAAGCCTGGTGAAGGAATCGTTTGGGAAGAGGCGGCGAATTCGAGTACAATTGATAGGTTAGTTGTCGCGGGATAACCCGGCCCCAGCTGGATCTAGAAAACAGGGGGAGAAGTATGCCTTCGGTGATGAAGACGCTTTTGTTGAATCCGCCGAGCTTTGAGAATTTTGACGGCGGAGCCAGTTCGCGCTGGCCATCCACACGCGAAATCGAATCCTACTGGTATCCGGTGTGGCTGACGTATCCGGCGGGGATGCTGGAGGGCAGCCGGTTGCTGGATGCTTCGCCCCACAAGGTCTCCCGGGCGCAGACCGTCGAGATATCGCGCGAGTACGAGTTTCTCGTGCTGTTTACTTCCACGGTTGGGTTCGAGAGCGATCTCCAACTCGTCCGGCAGATGAAGGAAAAAAACCCGGGGCTTAAAGTCGCGTTTGTCGGGCCACACGTGCAAAACCGTCCGGAGGAAAGCCTGCGGGCGAGCGAGGACATCGACTTCGTGGTGCGCGGCGAATTCGACTACGCGGTCGTGGAGTTCGCGCAAGGGAAGCCGCTCGACACGATACTCGGCATCAGTTACCTGGAAAACGGACAGGTGGTGCACACGGCGGCGCGGCCGCAATTGCACACCGAGGAGCTCGATGCGCTGCCCTTTGCGACCGAGGTGTACAAGCGCGACCTTCAAATCGAGCGCTATACCGTGCCGTTTCTATTGCACCCGTTCGTGGCCATTTACACGACGCGCGGCTGCCCGGCGCTGTGCACCTTCTGCCAATGGCCGCAGACGCTTTCCGGGCATGCCTGGCGGGTGCGCTCCGCCGACAATGTGGCGCGCGAAATGAAGCAGGCCATCGAATGGTTTCCGCAAGCGAAAGAATTCTATTTCGATGACGACACCTTCAACATCCGCAAGGACCGCGTCCTGGAAATCAGCGCGAAACTCAAACCACTGAAGTTCACGTGGTCGGCGAACGCGCGCGTGCACAGCGATTACGAGGCCATCAAGGCCATGGCCGATGCCGGCGCGCGGCTCTTCATCGTGGGTTTCGAGTCCGGCGACGCGCAGATCCTGAAGAACATCAAGAAAGGCGCTACCGTCGAGATGGCGCGGAATTTCATGAAGCACTGCAAGAAGGTCGGCATCCGCGTTCATGGCGACTTCATTATCGGCCTCCCGGGCGAAACCAAGGAAACCATCCAGAAGACCATTGATTTCGCCAAGGAGCTCGATTGCGAAACGATTCAGGTGTCCCTGGCGCATGCCTATCCCGGCACGGAGATGTATAACGACCTGGTGAAAGGAGACTTTCTCCGGGCCGAGGCGCTGGCGGACTCCGGAGGGCACCAGTTGCCGCATATCGAATACCCGCACTTGTCCCGCGAAGAGATGATGGCGGGCGTCAACCGTTTCTACGATGAATATTATTTCCGGCCAAGAGTTGCCTGGCGGATTGTGCGCGAGGCCCTCTGGGATTCCCACGAGCGGAAACGGCTGTATAACGAGGCCGTAAGTTTCCTGAAGCTGCGCTCGGAGCGTTTGCAGTGGGCCAAGCGCGGCCCGGAGAAGAAACCTGTCGTTGCGGTCCCTGCCATCGAGACCGGCTCCGGACCTTTGGCGCAGAATTAGGCACAGAAGGAATGAACCCGACGGGGAACCTGCGCGTAAGAACGCTCGCTCTGGTTGTTCTGATGGTGCTTTGCAGTTCAACCGGCGACATTTTTTTGAAGAGCGGGATGCGCACAATCGGGCCGGTGCAATTCGCGCCGGCCGCCCTGGGTACCTCCTTTATTAGAACAGTCACCAGCGGAATGATCTGGCTGGGGATTGCTTTCCTGCTTTCGGCCATGACGTGTTACCTCATGCTGCTGTCCTGGGCGGATTACAGCTACGTCATGCCTGCCTCCTCGTTTGGGTATGCGGTGGTCGCGCTGCTGGGCGTGCTGGTGCTGCGGGAGAGCGTGACTTCCGCGCGCTGGGTCGGCGTGGCACTGATTTGCGTGGGCGTGGCGCTGGTGGGGCGAACCGAGCCGCGCACGACGAGGGCAAGCGGATGATGCGCATGATGTTGTTTCTCGGCATTGTGGTGTTCGCCAGCACGGGCGGCGAGATCAGCATCACGCATGGAATGAAACTCGTCCACGAGCCGGACAGTTTTCATCCACGCGCCGTCCTGGCATTCCTCAGACGGGCGCTGCGGAGCGGCTGGTTCTGGCTGGGGATTCCACTATTGGGGCTTTCGTTCTACTCCACGCTTGTATTACTGTCCTGGGCGCCCGTTAGCCTCGTAGTCCCCGCAACAGCGCTGAGCTACGCCGTTGGCGCGCTGGGCGCAAAGTTTATCCTGGGTGAGCATGTAACATTGGGGCGCTGGGCCGGCGTCCTCTTGGTCTGCGCCGGAGTTGCGCTCGCGTGGGCGGGACAATGGTAAGTTGATAAGTTAAGGACCACAAATTGTTGCTGACTTCGTTGCAGTGGCTCGTGCTGTTGCTGGCCCTCGCGCCGTTTGTCTACTACCTGGTCTGCATCTATTGCATTTACGCCTTTTTCTCGAAGAACGCCCGGCCTCCTTCGCCCGGAGCATTTGCTCCACCCATCAGCATTCTCAAACCCGTGCGGGGAGTGGACCGCGAAGCCTACGAGAATTTCGCCAGCTTTTGCCGCCAGGATTATCCCGAGTACGAAGTCCTGTTTGCCGTGGCAGACGTTGACGACCCGGCCATCCGAATCATCGTGCGATTGATCCGCAATTTTCCGGAGCGCTCGATTCGCCTGTTGGTGGGGGCGCCGCCGCTCGGTGCAAACAGCAAAGTGAACAAACTGTGCCGGCTGGTGCGGGAAGCGAAATACGATTTGCTGGTGATGAACGACAGCGACGTCCGGGTGGACAGCAATTATCTCCGGGACGTTGCGGCTCCGTTTGCCAAGCCGGAGGTGGGTGGCGTGACCACCTTCTACCGGGGAATGGCCGAAGGGAGCATCGCCGCCAAATTGGAAGGGCTGGCCCTTGCCACGGAAACGGTACCGAATGCACTGGTGGCGCGGCAAATGGAAGGGAAGGTTCAGTTTGCTTTTGGGTGGACCATGGCCACCACCAAGCAGCATCTGGCTCAGATCGGGGGCTTCGAGGCAATGGCCAACCACCATTCCGATGATTTTGAGCTTGGGAACCGCATCGCAGCACAGGGGCTGCGCATTGAATTCGTCCGGCATCCGATTTGGATGGTGTTTCCCAAAGAAACGATCCGAGAGTATCTCCGGCACGAACTGCGATGGGCGATCGGACTGCGAAATGTCCGGCCTGCGGGGTATTTTGGGCTGGCACTCACCTTCGGGATGCCGTGGGCCTTGCTGGCAGCAGTGGCTTCGCCATCGTTGGGAATCGCAGCCGCATACTTCCTGGCATATGTGGCGCTGCGGTTGGGTCAGACGTGGGCAGCCGGCGTTTGGGGGCTTGGCGATCCGTTAACGCGGAAAAACCTCTGGCTGGTACCCCTCCGGGACGCGTTGAATTTTGCCGTCTGGACGACGGGGTGCTTCTCAAGCAGGATCAAGTGGCGAGGGCTGGATTTCCAGGTAAAGAAAGGGCTGCTGATTCCCCTCGTGGGCACGAAAACGGCACGGACCTAAAACTGCCGGGCGCTGTTTTCCAAGCGCACAAGAAGGAAGCTTACGAGATGCGCGCCCGTGCAGTTGACGGAGACCCGGTTCCCGGCTAACCTAGAAACAACGAATCGCAGCGCCCCGTTTTTTTCCGGAGCTGCTGCGATTCGTTTCTGCTTCCTTCGTCTGGGAGGTCGTCCAATCGGTAGGACTTCAGACTCTGGATCTGAATATCCTGGTTCGAGTCCAGGCCTCCCAGCCAATTTCCTTAGTTTCGGAAACTCTTTCTGCAGCTCCCCCTAAGTTAGAAACTCAAACGGGCGCCGAACTGGAGTTGCCGCGTCGGGAAAGCCGAAGTGAAGCCCAGCGGAGCGCTCGCAGGTCTGGCGCCGCTACCACTAACGTTAAACGTCGTAAACCCCGGGGTAAGGCCGAGATTAGGGCCTACCACGTTGTTTACGCTGGCGAAGTTGGTGCGGTTGGAGAGATTGAATCCTTCGGCCATGAATTCCAGCTTGGCCTTCTCGCCGAGTTTGAATTTCCGGCTCAAGCGCATGTCGAAGGCGATGAAGTCCGGCCCAAGTCCGGTGTTGCGAGCAGCCCCGATTGCACGGTCATTGGTGGAATGGCGGTCGTTATTCACGTTCGTTCCAGCCAGCAGATTAAACGGGTGCCCGCTGTTGTAACGGACAATGGGAGAGAACTGGAAACCGGAAAAGACTGCATTCTTCCAGGGGCTGTCCAAAACGCCGGCAAACACTACCTTGTGCCGCTGGTCGAAGTTAGAAAGCGCGCGTTCTGCGGCTAAGTTGGTTTGGTCAGCCGGTCCAAAGTCACTGTTGAAATCGCTCGTGGTGTCGAATGCCTTGCTGAAAGTGTAGTTTCCAAACAGTGTGACGTGATTGCTGAAGCGCTTCTTGACTTCCAGAATGGCCCCCTCGTAAAGAGCCGACGCCACGGACGAATACTGGTCGTTCTGGAGAAGCAGCCGATTTGCAAAGCAAGCATTGCTCAGGCCCACGTTGCACACCGCCGACCCCCACTGCCGGAAGGACACGGTCTGCCCGTTCGCCAGGAGCACGCTCTGGAGCGGTGCGCCCGGCAAATTGTTGATGTCAATAGCAACCGGGAGGTGGAGTGTATGAGCGTAGATGCCGCTGACGGAAATGGACGTGCCGCCACCGATGGCGCGCTCGATTCCAAACTCACCCTGTTGCGAATAAGGGTTCTGGTAGTTCGGCTGGCCGCTGAAAACCACACTCAGCGGTGGAATCGCTCCGGTATGAGTAATGGCGATACCGAACTGGGCCAAATCAGCGGGCGTAATGCAGGCAGCTTGTCCAGGGGCCGGGGTTGTGCACCCAATCTTCCCGCCAGACGAGGTTGCTCCAAACAGCGTCTGGAAAATGTTATTCGCGCTTGTCACCACTGCGGGATTGAGATTAAAAGTTGTAAACACCTGTGCGATCTGCCGGACTCTCACTTGGTTGCCACTGGAGTCCACAACGCCTAAAGTCTGCGCTACGTCGGCGATCTGGCCATAAACCGCAGAGTAGAAGATCCCGTACCCTGCCCGAATGACTGTCTTGTGGTCTTTGAACGGGCTCCAGGCAAACGAAACGCGCGGAGCAAAATTGTTCTTATCGGTGTTTAGCGGGCCATATTGGGAGTCAAGCTCGTACCGGACGCCGAAGTTCAGTGTGAAATTCGGCCGTATGGCCCACGAATCCTGCCAATAGGCTGCCGTGAACGGACGCGGGTAGTTGTACGTCGGGTTGTCGAAGCCCTGCTGATAGAATTGTGGCAAGCCCAGCGAAACAGATTGAATCGAATTGATCGTCGCGGGTTGGGTAGAAAGTCCGCACGCCGCGGGCACCTGCAAGCATGTGCTGAGAATCCCTCCCGGGAGCGAGCCAAACACAAAACGCCCCGGGAAAAACGTGTGCGATTCGGTGTGATTGCCGCGGTTGAGGAACAGGGCGCCAAATTTCATGGTATGGTGGCCGCGGATCACCGTAAGATTGTCCGCAACCTCCGGGCGCCGCATGATGGTCAGGCTGGGCAGGAAAATCTGCGTTCCAAGGTTTGCGAAGCCGGGGATATCGAGTCCTACCTCCCCGGGCTCATTGGGAATGACGTTGAAGTTCGTGTAATTCCACTGACCCCGAAGCTCATTCTGCGTTCTCGCGCTGAATTGGTGGAACCAGGCGCCCTGGATTGTGCTGTCATATCCCTGGATCGAGCTGCCCCGGGAAAAGCCGGTCAAAGATTGGACGTCCGGATTCTGCTCGTTATCGTGAGCAAAGCTGTAGCGCAGGTAAGCCTGATTTCTGTCGCTGAACTGATGGTCCAGGCGCGCGGACGCAAAGTACGTGCGAGTGTTGTATGGAAAAAGTCCGCCGTTGTTTTCGAACTGGTTGACGAGGAACGTATTGCGCGCAGTCTGACCCGGACTCAGACCCGTGGTCGGAGATACGGTCAAAGCGCTAGTCAGCGCGGCGGCACAAGCGTCGAAAGTCGTCTGACCCAGGCAAGACACACCTACGGGCAGCGGAGCGGCTCCTTGGGCAGCCAGCGCGGCGAGAATCGCCGCCTGATTATTGCCCGGCTCAAAGAGTCTTTGGTGTGCTGGCCAAAGGAATCTAGGCCGGCAGGATTAAACGTCTGGCCCGGCTGCAAGGCTTGTGTGAAAGAAAAGGGATTGCTTGCATCCAACGCATCGTTGCGGAAGAAACCGTACAGGCTCCCGTGCGCGTCATTGGTGCCCGTCTTCGATACGATATTGATAGAAGCGCCGCTGGCGCCGCCCAGCTCCGCACTATAATTGCTGCGGTTGATCTGGAATTCCTGCACAGCATCCTGGCTCAAGGTGAGCCGCACGCCTCCGGAATCGTCATTGGCTTCGCCACCATCCACGGTCACGCTGTTGCCGCGACCATTGCTTCCGTAGAACGAGAGGCCGCTCTGAGGAGTCTGTTTGACGCGGAAATCCTGGTCCCCAGAGAGCCGCGTGGAATCATTGACGCCCGGCGCCAGCAGGGTAAAAGTGAGATAGTCGCGGCGGTTGATGGGCAGATCGCGGATGTATTGCTCATTGATGGTGTCCGCCTGGTGGGACTTTTCCGTTTCCACCACAGGCGGTTCCGTAGTCACCTCAACCTGCTCGGACGTCTGCGACACTTTCAGGTGAAAGTCCAAGACAACAGTCTGCCCCACATTGACAATCACGCCCTTGTAAACCGCTGTTTGAAAACCAGAGATTTGTGCGCTCACCTCATACGAGGCGGGGGGCAGCGCCGTGAAGTGATATTCGCCTCTATTGTCAGAAAGCGAGGTTCGCTTGAGACCCTTCTCGGCCTCAGTCGCTGTCACCGTGGCATTCGGCACGACCGCGCCCGAAGGATCCGTCACCGTTCCGCTGATGTCTCCCGAGGCGCCCACGCCCTGGGCATGGGCCAGAACAGAAGTCCCCAGCATGCACAAAAACGCGGCCAGCATTGACCTCAATGGCTTCATAAACCCCTCCGAAGGTCTTTGAGAAACACCCAAACCCCAATGACTTCTGTCCCTGCCGTATATCAAATCCGTTTAGTGATAGTCAAATGTTATTTCCTACCGTATTTCAACCCGGCCGGAGGGAAGGAAGGTTGTCCGTGATTGTGCCGAATGTCGGCAGTTCTTCAGGCCCGCTTGCGCATCGAACCGTTTGGCTATTATGCGGTATGCTTTGGTGGCTCGCATGTTCGGAACTTAAGTACTTGCCGTCGCGAGCCCTTTTCAAGCGTGAGAGCATTCTGCCCGGGAAATTTGTGGAAAGCGGGAAATGGCTCGAATTCAGTCCGCGGAAGATAAGCGTCTCGAAGAGTCCCGGCTGCGGAAGGTTCATTGGAAGCGCTGGGGACCGTACCTCTCCGAGCGGCAATGGGGCACAGTCCGCGAGG
>WNGH01006265.1_pt1 | contig 13300 bp, 13 predicted proteins | sample 5400631 | NCBI WGS metagenome assembly WNGH01 (sample SAMN13153373, study PRJNA577476) | soil metagenome | isolation source: 115 cm soil or saprolite under Garry oak tree replicate 1 | place: USA:California | collected 2016-06-15
CGCCGCCGAAGCCGGCCCCGCGGTGCCTGCCGACCGCGTCGATCTCGTCGACGAACACGATCGCCGGCGCGTTGGCCTTGGCCTGCTCGAACAGGTCACGGACCCGCGAGGCGCCGACGCCGACGAACATCTCGACGAAGTCCGACCCGGAGATGGAGTAGAACGGCACGCCCGCCTCGCCGGCCACTGCGCGGGCAAGCAGCGTCTTGCCCGTTCCTGGCGGGCCGTAGAGCAGCACGCCCTTGGGGATCTTGGCCCCGATCGCCTGGAACTTGGCCGGGGTCTGGAGGAACTCCTTGATCTCCTCGAGTTCCTCGATCGCCTCGTCCGCGCCCGCCACGTCGGCGAACGTGGTCTTCGGTGTGTCCTTGGTGATCAGCTTGGCCCGCGACTTGCCGAAGTTCATCACCCGCGAGCCGCCGCCCTGCATCTGGTTCATGAAGACGAAGAAGAGCAGGAAGATGACGATGAACGGGAGCCAGCCCAGCAGGACATTCAGCAGCGAGTTGCCCTGCGGGTTCTTGACGTCATAGCCGCCGGGGAGCTTGCCTATGTTGTTGTCGTGCTGCAGGATCCCGGCGATCTGGTTCTGCTGGTTGCCCACCCACGTGGCCTCGAGATTGCGGCCGTTCTTGGTAGTGACCTGGACCACCTGAGTCGGGACGTTCAGGATCGCCGACTTGACCTGGCCGGTCTGGACGAGCTTCATGACCTGGGAGGTATTGACCTCGTGGTACTGGTTCGACCCGGTGAACTTGAGCACCACGACGAGCAGCACGAAGACGAGCAGGATGACGAGCATCCAGCTACGGAAGATGCGCTTCAGATCCATCGGTTAGCGGCCCCGGCGAGCCGGGCCGGTACCTCCTGCCGAGCCTCGTGTCCCGCCGCCATCCGGCAGGAGCGCAATACGTCCGAGCATTCCATGCGCGGTATTCCCTCTCTCCCGCGCATGACGCGAGAAATCTGACGGTACACCGCGCCGGCTCGCACCGGCATGTAGGCGGCACCTCAGGAAGCCGCTTGCCCTATGCTCCGCCTCTACCCCAAGTAAACGCTAATCAACTTCCGATGTGTTCCCCTCGGCGGCGACCAAACCGCCGTCGGCGTAGGCGTGCGGGGCGAGCGTGCCGATGAACGGGAGGTTCCGGTACCGCTCCGCGTAGTCCAGGCCGTAGCCGATCACGAACTCGTCGTCGATCTCGAATCCGGTGTACGCCACGTCGACGGCCATCTGCGCCGCCGCCCGCTTCCGCAGCAGCACGCAGACCTCCACCGAGGCCGGATCTCGTGACTCCAGGTTGTGTACCAGGTACGACAGGGTGAGGCCGGAGTCGACGATGTCCTCGACCACGAGCACGTGCCTGCCGCCGATGTCCGCGTCCAGGTCCTTGAGTATCCGCACCACGCCGGACGAAGTGGTACCGGATCCGTACGACGAGATCGCCATCCAGTCCATGCTGACCGGCAGGTGCATCGCGCGCGCCAGGTCGGCCATCACCATGACCGCTCCCTTGAGCACGCCGACCAGGATCAGTTCGCGGCCGGCGTAATCGGCGTCGATCTGCGCCGCGAGCTCGGCGATCCTGCCCTGCAGCTGCTCGGGGGTGATCAGCACCTCGAGCAGATCCGCACCCATGTCTGTGGCGTCCAACGCGGTCTCCGTTCACGAGCGAGTCGTGAAGTGCAGCCTGCCATAACGCCGCTCGCCCCGTATTCCGCCCGGCAGGTCGGCCCACCGCTGGCCATGCCACGCGGTGACCATGTCGTCGAGGCTGCGCACGTGCACCGAGCTGAGCGATCCGGCCGGGGCGCCCGCGGCTATCGCCGCCCGCTTCAGCAGCCTGGTCCTGATCGCGGCGGGAAGGTCGGTGAGCGCGGCGGCGTCAAGTGTCAGCTCGCTCCCGGCCGCGGCTCCGGCCGCTGCCGCGGGCGCCCAGCCTGGCATCAGCCGCTGCACCGCCTCGTCGGTTACCGCGTCGAGGGCGTCGGCGTCGGCGCGCAGCCGGTCGGCCGTGCGGGCGAGCGCCTCCGTGACGCCTGGGCCGAGCAGTTCCTCCATCAGCGGCAGCACCTGATGCCTGACCCGGGTCCTGGCGTAGGCGGTGTCGGCGTTCTGCGGGTCCTCCCACGGCTCGAGGCGCTGCGCGGCGCACGCGGTGCCGGTCTGCTCGCGGCGCAGGCCGAGAAGCGGGCGGAGGTAGGGGCCGGACGAGCCGCGCATTCCGGCCAGCGACCGCGCCCCAGAGCCTCTGGCGAGCCCGAGCAGGACGGTCTCTGCCTGGTCGTCCATCGTGTGACCGAGCAGGACCGCCGCGGCGCCGCACTCGACCGCGGCGGCCTCGATCGCCGTGTACCTGGCCTGCCGTGCCGCCGCCTCGGGTCCTGGATAGCCCGCCGCGCCGCCGCGGGCGGCTACCTCGACCCGCAGCCGGTGCACCGGGTCGAGCCCGAGCCCGCGCAGCGTCGCCACGACGCGTTCTGCCTGGCCCGCCGAGCCGGGCTGGAGCCCGTGATCGACCGTGACCGCGCCGGCCCGCAGGCCGAGCCTGGGCGCCTCGAACGCGAGCGCCGCCGCCATGGCCAGCGAGTCAGGTCCGCCCGAGCACGCCGCGAGCGCGAGCGCCCCGCGATCCAGGCCGGCCAGGCAGCGACGGACGGCGAGCCTGACCGCGGCCACCGCGGGAACCGGGCCCATCGCCGGTCAGCCAGCCTGCTGTTCCGCGCCGTTCGCTCCGGCCTGGTCCGGCCCGGCCAGGCTGCGTGGTCCAGGGGGCCGCGCGCCCGTCCCGGTCACCCGCTCGAGCCAGCCGAGCGGATTGGTCAGTTCCTCCTTGGCCGGAAGCGTCTCCGGTGAGGTCCAGACCCGGTTGAACGTCTCCATCCCTGCCTCGTCCACGACCGTCCGCACGAAGGCGGCGCCCTGCTGGTACTGCCGCATCTTCAGGTCGATGCCGAGGATACGGCGGATCGCCTGCTCGACCCGGTTTCCCGAGGTGCGGCGGGCGTTGAACTTGGCCCTGATCTCCTCGACCGAGGGGACCACCGCCGGGCCGACCGCGTCCATCACGTAGTCGCCGTGCCCTTCCACCAGGGTCATCACGGCGGTCAGCCGATCGAGGATCTCCCGCTGGCGCTGGCTCTGCATCGCCTCGATCAGGCTGCCGCCGTCACCGCCGCGCACCGCGCCGCTGACCGCGTCGGCGGCCGCCCTGATCCGGTTCAGTATCGACGCGGGATCCAGGTCGGAGGCGAGCAGGAAGTCTGTCATCTGCCGCTGCACGTAAGGCCGCAGCCAGGGAACGGAGGTGAACTGGGTCCGGTGCGTCTCTTCGTGCAGGCAGACCCAGCGGCGGAAGTCGCTCGGGTCGACGCGGAGCTCGCGCTCGACCATCACGATGTTGGGTGCCACCAGGGTCAGCCGCCCGGCGGGTGCCTCGTCGGCCGGGCGGTCGGGGTCGGGCGGCAGGAAGAGCTCGTACTGGCCGAGCACCCGGCTGGCCAGGTAGGCCAGGATCAGGCCCGCCTGCATCCCGGTGACGCGCGACCCGACCGCGGTCAGCACCGACCCGGGCGGCGGCGCGGCGCCGATCTCCTGCATGTGCTCGACCAGCGGGTCGAGCACCACCTCGAAGCCGGTGATGTTGGCCTTGATCCAGCCAGGGCGGTCGACGACGGCCACCTTGCCGCCGTCTCCGTCGCCAGGCAGGCCGGTCACCTCGTGCACCGGCTCGGCGACCGCCGCTGCCTGCTCTCGAAGCTCGGCCACGACCTTCCTCGCCTCTGCCAGGCTGACCTGCGGGCCGGGCCTGACCCACCGGCTGGCGGTCGAGGCTGCTACGTTCCAGTCGATCATCTGGGAGCTGCTCACCCCTCCACCGTACGTGGCCGGGCCAGCACCCGCGTCAGGACGGCGCGGCAAGAAGCCTTAGCCGCAGCCGCAGTCCGCCAGCGCGGTCGCCAGCTCGGCGAGCGTGAACTCGGGCAGGGTGGCCAGACTCTGCGAGATGTCGTTTCCCATGAACGCGAAGGCCAGCAGCTGGCCGCCGGCTGTATAGGCGACTCCGGCCATGGTCGCGACGTGCGTCAGGTTCCCGGTCTTGGCCCGCACCGTGCCGAGCGCGTCCCGGCCGAACGGCCCGAAGAAACTTCCAGGGCCGAGCGTCCCGGAGAAACCGGCCACGGGCATGCCGGTGATCACCGGTCGCAGGCTGCGCGGTCCTGACCGCGCCGCCAGCCCGACCAGGCTGACCAGCGCCTGCGGCGAGATCCTGTCCATCGGCGAGAGCCCGCTGCCGTCGACCAGCCGCAGGCCGGTCACGTTGAGCCTGGCAGCGGCGGCCATCACGGCAGCGGCCGCGCCCTGGAACGAGCCCGGCCTGCCGGTCGCGATCGCCGCCTGCCTGGCCAGCGTCTCGGCGATGACGTTGTTGCTCTCCGACAGCATCTGCTGGACGATCTCGGCCAGCGGCGGCGAGTGCACCGCGGCAAGCGGGCTGCCATCCGCGGGTGCCCGCGCGGGCGCGGGCGTGCCGCGCACCGTGATGCCGTCCTTGCGCAGCATGGCGGCGAACGCGTGCACGGCGTCCCTGCTGGGCGTCACGGACCGCGGGCGGTAGTTCCCCGGATCGTCGGAGTCGTCGGGGGTGCCGCCCGAGGTGAGCCTGCCCTGGTCGACCTCGAGCCCCGTGATCGGGGTGATGTTGCCGCTCGAGAAGTAGTTTCCCGCCGAGCCGAACGCCTTCCAGCCGGGAGCTACCTGCGGGCCGCCGAAGCGCGAGTCGTCAAAGTTCACCCGGACCGCGGTGATGCCCCTGGCGCGCAGCGCCTTCGCCGTCGCGTCGGCGAGTGCGCTGAGCGTCGCCGGCTGCGGGTAGTCGCCGCGCGGATACCGGTGCGCGGCCAGCACCGGGTCGCCGCCGCCGGTCAGGACGATGCTCGGGATGCCGGCGGCTGCCCGACTGCCCTGGGTGCCCGGGCTGCCCTGGGTGCCCGGGCTGCCCTGGGTGCCCGGGCTGCCCTGGGTGCCCGGGCCGCTCTGACCGCCGTGGCTACCCGGTCCGCCGGTTCCTGCCGCCCTGGGCCGCATCGTGACCCTCGTGGTGAACCTGGCGCCGGGACCCATGGTCTTGAGCGCCGCGATCGCTGTCGCGATCTTGGTCGTGGACGCCGGGGTGAACCCGGTCGCCGGGTTCAGCTCGTAGAGCACTTGGCCGGTCGACAGGTCGGTCACCAGCGCGCCGACGTGCGGCCCGAGGTCACCCGACGTGATCAGCCCGCCCAGGCTGGCCGAGACACCGGCGGCCGTGGCCTCGCCGCCCCGGCCGGCCGACGGCGATCCGGTGGCACCGGGCAAAGCCGAGCCCGACCGCGCCAGGCCGGCGGCCGATACCCGCGGCATCTGGAACAGCGCGAGCCTGGCCGGCAGCAGGCGCGCCACCGCGGCTCCCGCTCCGATCGTGAACAGGCAGAGCAGCGCCACCGTCAGCGCCGTCATCCGCGCCAGCCGGTTCACCGTCTGCACTCCTTTACCAGATGCCGGTCCTTCGACAGGCGCTGTGACCGAGGGTATACATCACAACTGGGGTACACACCAAGGCAGTGAGCCAATCATTCCATCGGGCAGGGAGACTAGGCCGTGGAGTTCGATGTTGTCATCGAGATCCCGAAGGGTCAGCGCAACAAGTACGAGATGGATCACGAGACCGGGCGCATCAGGCTGGACCGGATGCTCTTCACCTCCACCAGGTATCCCGCCGACTACGGGTTCGTCGAGCACACGCTGGCGGCGGACGGCGACCCGCTCGATGCCCTCGTCCTGCTCGACGAGCCGACCTTCCCCGGCTGCCTGATCCGCTGCCGTGCGATCGGGATGTTCCGGATGCGGGACGAGAAGGGCCGTGACGACAAGGTCCTGTGCGTGGCGGCGACCGATCCCCGCGCGGCGCACCTGCTGGACATCTCCGATGTCTCCGAGTTCGACCGCCTGGAGATACAGCACTTCTTCGAGGTGTACAAGGCGCTCGAGCCCGGCAAGGAGGTCGAGACCGCCCAGTGGGTAGGCCGGCAGGCAGCCGACGAGGAGATCGAGGCCTGCAGGAAACGGCTGGCCGGGACCGGGAGCGCGCACGAACACGGCCATGAAGGACGGCCGGCCGACGCCGGCCGCCTGGCCGGTCCGGGCGGAGGAGGTCCAGATGGCTGATCAGGACCACACGGGCGGCCGGCTCAGGCAGCTGGAGTTCACTGACGACGACGCCCGCACGCTGGCCAAGAGCCCGCTGCTGCGCGAGCTCAGCGACGACGACAGTGCCACGTTCCGGCCGCATACGCACGTCGTGCTGCTGCCCCGCGGCGAGCGGCTGTTCAGCGAGGGCGACCTCGGCGACTGCCTGTACCTGGTGATCAGCGGTAAGATCAAGCTGACCAGGACCGCGCCGGACGGCAGGGAGAGCCTGGTCAGCGTGCACGGTCCGGGCGACATGTTCGGCGAGCTCGCCATGTTCGACCCCACCTACCGCACGTCCACGGCGGTCGCGGTCACCGACGCCCGGCTCGCCGAGATCGCTCATCACGACCTGCGCGAGGTGCTGACGACCCGCCCCGCCGTCTCGCTGCTGCTGCTCAAGACGCTGGCGCAGCGGCTGCGCCGGGTCACGGAGACCAACACGAACCTCATCTTCACCGACGTGCCGGGACGGGTCGCGAAGGCGTTGCTCGAGCTGGCCGACAAGTTCGGCACCACGACCGACGAGGGAATACAGGTCAACCACGACCTCACCCAGGAAGAACTCGCCCAGCTCGTCGGCGCGTCCAGGGAGACGGTCAACAAGGCCCTGGCCGACTTCGCCACCAGGGGCTGGCTCCAGCTGTCGGCCAAGTCGGTGCTGCTGCTCGACCCCAACCGGCTTCGCCGCAGGGCGCGCTGAGGTCCCCGGCCCCCGAATGGGCCGCCAGGCGCCGAAGGGGCCGCCAGGCGCCCGTGCGCCCGGGGCATTAAGCGGCTGAATGCGTGGTTTGCCAGAAATCCAGTCCGCGAGCCCGCGCCACCGGCGGCGCCACGCGCCATCCGGCCCCCGCGCCACCGCGCCACCGCGCCACCGCCGGGTCTAGGCATCTATGAGCCCGATGCGCGGTTTCCCCGGCCCTGGTTCGCGGCGCCCCGCGCGACGGAAGTGCCATCCCCATCCGGGGTTTCGATGATGGATGGCACTTCCATCGGGGACTGCGCCCGGGCGCACCAGCCAGGCAGGCTACGTCTGGTGCGGCAACTCGCCGAGATCGCCCAGGTAGGCGAGCTGTGCGCGGACCGAGGATTCGGCGTAGGGCCACAGCGCGCGGTCCACCTCGGCGTACACCCTGGCCACGATCTGCTTCGGGGTGCGGTCCCCGGCGGCCAGAGCGGCCCTGATCTCGGCGAGCCGCTCCGCGCGGTGCGTTAGATAGAAATCAAGAATCGTCACCGGGCTGGCGAGCAGCGGACCGTGGCCAGGCAGCAGCGTCCGCAGGTCCGCGGCATCGGCGAGGGCGCGGAGCCGGCCCAGCGAGCCCAGGTAGTCGCCGAGGCTGCCGTCCTCCGCGATCACCGCGGTTCCGCGCCCGAGCACGGTGTCGCCGGTGAGGACCGCCCGGTCGCCGCGCAGGTACAGGCTGACCGAGTCGGCCGAATGGCCCGGCGTCGCCACGACCTCAAGCTCGCTGCCCCCCTCGCTGACCACCGCGCCGGGCGGCAGCCCTTCGCTGCCGAGCCGGTGCGCCACGTCGACCGCGCGCACGCCGGCCCCAGTCAGGCCGGCCATGGTCCGCGCGCCCGCCGAGTGGTCGTGGTGCCCGTGGGTCAGCACGATCGCAGCGATCCGCCGGCCGGCCTGCTCGGCGACCGCGATGACCCGGCGCAGGTGCGCCGCGTCGTCGGGTCCTGGGTCGACGACCACCGCGGTTGCCGAGCCTGGCTCGGCGACCAGCCAGGTGTTGGTGCCGTCCAGCGTCATCGGCCCTGGGTTGGGGGCCAGGACGCAGCGCGCCCGGTCGGTGCCAGACCCGTCGATCGGCGCCGCCGGCCCGCCCGCCGCCGGCCCGCCCGCCGCCGGGTCCCCGGCCCCTGGCCGGCCAGCCGTCACAGCGGGTACTCCCGCTCGCCGGGAACCTTCAGCCACGTCGCGCCCTCGGCGATCACGATCTCGGGGAGCAGCGGCTGCACGTCGCGGTCTGCCGCGAGGACCGCGTCGGCGTCCGGGTACTCGGCAAGCTCGGCGAGCGTCATCGCGGTCGGCAGCCAGAGCTGGATCTGCCCCGCCCGGCCGGCGCCGAGCGCCTGCGCGGGCGAGATCCACTGCACCGCGGCGGCCTCGCCGCCGACGTCCCTGGTCCGCTGCCCGGCCGGCAGCGCGGCGGCGAAGAACCTGGCGTCGAACCGGCGCGCTTCGACCGCCGGCGTGATCCACCTGGACCAGGGGCGCAACATGTCGGAGCGCAGGGTCAGGTTCCGCCTGGCGAGCATCTCGGCGAGCGACAGCGACCGGTCGAGCAGCGCCTGCCGGTCCGCCTCCCAGTCGTCTCCCGTGGTGTCCGCGACGACCGATCCCGCCGAGGGTCCCGCTAGCAGGATTCCGGACTCCTCGAACGTCTCCCTGACGGCCGCGCAGACCAGCGCCCTGGCAAGTTCCGGCGGAGCGTCGAATACCCGGCCCCAGTGATCGACCCCCGGCCCGGCCCAGGCCACCGCGTCGTCGCCGTCGCGCTGATCGACCGAGCCGCCAGGGAACACATAGGCGCCGGGCGCGAACGCCATCGACGGCTTGCGCCTGAGCATGTAGACCTCGAACCCGCCGGCGGCCGCCGCAGCACCGGCTGCCGCAGCACCGGCTGCCGTCGCGCCAGCTTGCCCGGCGGCCGGGCGCAGCAGCATCACGGTCGCGGCGTCTCGCGGCGTGGCAGGCTGGACCTTGCCCTCGAGGACGGCGCGCGCGGCCGCCGCGATGTGCTCGGGAACCCTGACCTGACTCACTGCGTCTCTGCTCTCGCTCGATCCCCGTCGATCTGCCGGCCAAACGGCCGACCGGCTCAGTCGCCGACCTCCGCGATCAGCTCGACCTCGACCGGCGCGTTGAGCGGCAGCACGGCGGTTCCCACCGCGCTCCTGGCGTGCCGGCCGGCCTCGCCGAACACCTCCAGCAGCAGCTCGCTCGCCCCGTTGACCACCTGGGGCTGCCCGGCGAAGTCCGGGGCGCTCGCTACAAACCCGGTCACCTTCACGATCCGCCTGATCGCGGACAGGCTGCCGGTCACCGAGACGACGGCGGCGAGCGCGTTCAGGGCGCAGGTTCTGGCCAGCGCGGCCGCCTCATGAGCACCCACCTCGGCGCCGACCTTGCCGGTGGCCAGCAGCTGTCCCTCGACCACGGGCAGCTGGCCGGCAGTGTAAACGAAGGCGCCCGACCTGACCGCGGGCACGTAGGCAGCGAGCGGCGGCGTCACGGCCGGCAACGTCAGGCCGAGCGCGGCCAGCCGGTGCTCGGGCGAGTGATCATCGCCCCCCGTCATTGCCTGGGTCGCTTCAGGTAGGCAACGAGCTGCTCGGCGTTCGGTCCTGGCACGACTGCGACCAGCTCCCAGCCGTCGTCACCCCAGTTGTCGAGGATCTGCTTGGTCGCGTGCACGAGCAACGGCACCGTCGCGTATTCCCACTTCTGCATGGGCGTTACCTTAGCCGTCGGCGGCCAGCGCCATCGGCGAACCTGGGCGCCGACGCAGCCCAGGGGGCCCGCCGCCTCAGGTGTCGCGGGCCTCGGGGACCTGCGGCTCGGGGATCACGGGATCGGGAATCTCCGGTTCGGGGATCGCGGCGCTCGAGGCCGGCGACTCGGGGATCGGCGCGACCGGCGGGATCTGCGGGATCGACAGCGCCTCGTCCTGCTCGATCGCGGCCGCCTCGGGCGGTACCGGCTTCTTCTCGATCGCCGCCTCCGCGGCGGCGACCTCGGCGTCCCCGGTGTCCGCGTCCTCAATGTGGTCGCCCGCGTACTGCGAGACCTGACCTGAGCCCCGGTCGAAGAACCGCAGCAGCTCGACCGGGATCGGCATCACCAGGGTGCTGTTCTTCTCCGCCGCCACCTCGACCACGGTCTGCAGCAGCCGAAGCTGCAGGGCGGCGGGGTCACGTGCCATCACGTTCGCCGCTGCCGCCAGGCGCTTGGATGCCTGGTACTCGCCGTCGGCGACGATGATCCTGGCCCGGCGTTCACGCTCGGCCTCGGCCTGCCGCGCGATCGATCGTTTCATGCCCTCGGGCAGCGAGACGTCCTTGATCTCGACGCTCTCGACCTTGACGCCCCACGGGGCCTCGGTTACCGCGTCGATGATGAGGCACAGCTGCTTGTTGACCCGTTCGCGCTCGGAAAGCAACTCGTCCATTTCGGACTGGCCGATGGTCGACCGCAAGGAGGTCTGCGCCCGCTGCGACACGGCGAACATGTAGTTCTGGACGTTGATGGTCGCCTTGATCGGGTCGACCACCCGGAAGTAGACGACGGCGTCGACCCGCACGCTTATGTTGTCCCGGGTGATGCCCTCCTGGGCGGGCACGGCCATCGCGATGATCTGCTTGTTGACCTTCTGGATCTTGTCGCCGATCGGCCGGATGAAGGTCAGTCCTGGCGGCCGTGTCCGCGGCAGCACCCGGCCGAAGCGGAACACTATGCCCTCTTCGTACTGCTGAACCTGCCTGACGCTGCGTCCGAGCATGATCAGCCCGCCCGCCGCGACAAATGCTACGAGCCCAAGCAGTGCTTCCATGGCCGGCACCCCTTCTCACCCAGTTTCCCGGGACCTAAGGACCTGCCCGCTTCGCGAGTCTGCGGTCAGTACTCAGACTAGTCACGCCGCACCGTGTCGTGCTAACGCCGGGATGACGGGCAGGCCACGGTACGGCGTCGGCTGCGTTCACGGATAGCCTTCTTGCTCGTGAGCGTGCGGGACACGGACTGGGACGGCGTGCGGCTGCACGTGGTCACCGGCAAGGGCGGGACCGGGAAGACCACGGTGGCCGGCGCGCTCGCACTCGCGCTCGCCTCGAACGGCAAGCCCGTGCTGCTGATGGAGGTCGAGGGCAGGCAGGGCATCGCGCAGCTGTTCGACGTGCCGCCGCTGCCGTACGAGGAGCGCCGGGTGGCCGTGGCGCCTGCCGACCGCGACCGGCCGGGCGGCGACGTGTTCGCGCTCGCGGTCGATCCGCAGTCGGCGCTGATCGAGTACCTGGAGATGTTCTACAACCTGCGGCAGGCGGGCCGTGCGCTGACCAAGCTCGGTCGGCCCGGTCCGCGGCCACGCCGACACCGTGCAGAGCGTGATCCGCTCGCCGCAGACGGCCGTGCACTTCGTCACCCTGCTGGAGGAGATGCCGGTGCAGGAGACCCTGGATGGCATCGCCGAGCTGCACGAGGTCAGCGGCGGCGGGCTGCAGCCGGGCGGCATCGTGGTCAATATGATGCGCGAGGCCGAGCTGGCCGGCCGCAGGACCGCCGGCCGGTCCTCGCTGGGCAGCAAGGCGCGTGACACGCACGCACTCGAGATGGCGATCAAGGCCGCGGGCCTTGGTGATGACGCCGGGCTCGCCGCTGACCTGGCCGACGAGCTCGCCGACGAGGCCAGGACGGCTCGCTCGCAGCGGGCCCAGCGCCGCCAGCTCGACGAGGCCGGGCAGCCCTGCTACGAGCTGCCCCTGATCACCGACGGGATCGACCTGGCCGCGCTGTACCGGCTCGCCGAGGCGCTGCGCGAGCAGGGCGCAGCATGAGCGAGCCGGAGGGGCGGCCCCGATGAGCAGCAACCCGACCCCGCTGGTGCTCGACCGGCTCATCGACGACCGGCGGACCAGGATCATCGTCTGCTGCGGCTCGGGCGGCGTCGGCAAGACGACGCTCGCGGCCGCGGTCGGGCTCAGGGCGGCCGAGCGCGGCCGCCACGTCGTCGTGCTGACTGTCGATCCGGCCAGGCGACTCGCCCAGTCCATGGGTCTGACTTCGCTCGATAACACACCCCGCCCGGTAACTGGGATCCGGACGGGCGGCTCCCGGCACGCGCATCCCGGCGAGGGGCGCGACGAGCCGGGGGCGGCCGGCCATGCCGGTCATGCCCGTCACGCCGACGGGGCCGCCCGCGGCGGCGGGAGCATGCACGCGATGATGCTCGACATGAAGCGGACCTTCGACGAGATCGTCGAGTCCCACGCCGACCCCGACCGCGCCGCCCAGATCCTCGCGAACCCCTTCTACCAGTCGCTGTCGTCCAGCTTCGCCGGGACGCAGGAGTACATGGCGATGGAGAAGCTCGGCCAGCTGCGCCGCGCGGACGAGTGGGACCTGATCGTCGTGGACACCCCGCCGAGCCGGTCGGCCCTGGACTTCCTCGACGCTCCGCAGCGGCTCGGCCGGTTCCTCGACGGCAGGCTGCTCCGGCTGCTGGTGGCGCCGGCCAAGCTCGGCGGCAAGACCGGGCTCAGGATGCTCAACGCCGGCTTCGGCATGGTGACCGGCGTGGTCACCAAGATCATCGGGAGCCAGCTGCTCCGCGACGTGCAGACGTTCGTGTCCGCGATGGACACCATGTTCGGCGGGTTCAGGGAGCGGGCCGAGTACACCTACCGGCTGCTCCGCGCGCCAGGAACCGCGTTCCTGGTCATCGCCGCGCCCGAGCCCGACGCGCTCAGGGAGGCGTCGTACTTCGTGGAGCGGCTCGAGCGCGATGAGATGCCGCTGGCAGGGCTGATCATCAACCGCGTGCACCGCTCGCCGGCGGCGCGGCTGTCGGCCGCGCGCAGCCTGGCGGCCGCTGAGACGCTGCAAGGGCTGGACGAGAGTGAGTCGACGGCCCTGGGCATCGCCGCGCTCCGGCTGCACGCGGAAAGGATGCGGCAAGCCGAATCGGAACGCCGGCTGTCCCGGCGATTTACCGCCGCGCACCCGCTCGTGCCTGTCGCCCAGGTGCCTGCCCAGCCCGATGACGTTCACGACCTGAACGGCCTGCGCGTCATTGGCTCGGCGTTCGCGACGCACTAGGGCACCCGGCGGGCAGCAAACCCGCCAGGGAACGCGATGACTAGCCAATCCGCTCTGAAGCTGCCGAACGGCCCGGCGCCATTCCCGTCCGCTGGTGTACGGACAGGGCTGAGCAAGAACTGGAATAGGCAGGACAGCCAGGAGCTAGCTGACACAGCCAGCACCGTTGCGGTGGCAGGCGGAAGCTAGCTGGCGACCAGTTCCGTCGAGGTGCTCTCGTACTTGTCCCTGGCGCTCTCCAGGAG
>WNGH01004506.1_pt1 | contig 13299 bp, 7 predicted proteins | sample 5400631 | NCBI WGS metagenome assembly WNGH01 (sample SAMN13153373, study PRJNA577476) | soil metagenome | isolation source: 115 cm soil or saprolite under Garry oak tree replicate 1 | place: USA:California | collected 2016-06-15
GGGTAATCAATGAGGTCAAGAACAGCAATGGTTACTCTTTCCAGACAAAGGGTGACGCGAATGGAGGTCCCGACTCTTGGGACGCCCGATGCGGCACTGCACTGTCAATGATCTCAAGTTCGCAGGTTGTTGGGGTCTACCAAGGAATGGTTCCCGTCCCCTACCTTGGCTCGGCGATTCTCGATATCAGGAGTTTCATGTACGATGATACAACAGGACAACCAAGGCCGGAGGGTATCCTGGTGATAGTAATATTGATCATAGCCTTGTTTGCCTTCGAAGTGATCGAGCCATCGAAGAAACCCAAACTAGACGCAGCAACCTCCGATTCCGACGCGCAATCAGCCTCGACGCAAACCCAGAGTTCCTAGAACTCCAGAGCAAAACGGTAAGAAAGAGGAGCTAACGGTTTGCTCGGTGAGTGGAATGCCTCTCTACCAACTAGGCTCGAAGAAACCGAGAGTCCATCCGAGGGCCATGATTGCGCCCAATGCGAGCATCATAGGCGACGTTGTGATTGGTGCTCGCACCAGCATCTGGCCAGGGGCCGTTCTCCGCGGTGACTACGGCAAGATTCGCGTAGGGGCAAACTGCAGCTTGCAGGATAATGTTGTCGTTCACTGCTCGTCCGAAAATGCTGGAATTATTGGTAATGGGGTTACAGTCGCTCACAGCGCCATTGTTCATGCTTGCAGAATCGGCGACGAATGCCTCATCGGAGCCGGAGCGATCATTTTCGATGGAGCAAAAATCGGCACTCACTCTATCATTGGCGTTGGCACAGTGGTTCTCGAAGGCAGAACGATCCCTCCACGCTCGGTCGCAGTAGGCGCACCTGCCAAGGTGATCAGGAGGGCAACCGACAAGGATGTTCGGATGATAAGAGAGTCGTACCGAGCCTACGTGAAGATGGCGGAAAAGTATACACGGACAGGAGCTTTCAGCCACTCGATCGGTTGATGGCGGAGGGCGTTTCGGGTTTAAGGATTCTAGAAGACTAGGGCGGGTCTACGTCGCGAGACACGCATGCATACCTTGTTTTTCTAGATGCTGTATTGCTAGCCGGATCGTAACAGGGACCCATCAATAACGCCATTTGCATCTCTTTGTCGTCATGCTGATCTTATCATCGACTTGCTTCCTCAGGCGTTTTCCAGGCGATTTCCTTGGCACCCTCAGGGCGCCTGCGTTGTCCCGCGAGATTTTGGGGCCCTACCCCGGGTGGTCGACTGTTTTTTCGTCGATTTCGTTGAGGAGTGTATGGAAATGTCGTTGTCCGACGTTTAACGTCTTTCCGATCTTTCTAGCGTTCGAGGGTTAGACTTTTTTCTACACTGGACCGAATCTTGCTGGATCGGACATGCTCGCTAAAACGCGTTAACTGTTGCAGGTGCCAGTGCCTATCTAGCCTTGGAAGTCGCTGAAGCTTAACTCCCGGCCGATCATAACGCCCTAGCCAAGCCTGCTCAGGACCTGGAGAACTCGCTCAGCGATCATAGCGTGACCCGAAGATAATCGACTGACCCCAGTCAAAAGCTGAAATGCCCTTGGAGGATTCGCATCCGACCAAAATGAAAGGATCGAGCTGTCGATTCGTCCTTTCCAAGATCATCGAAGACGAAGTTACACACGAGTACGCTTATGATATCTTTGAGCCAACGGTGGGCCTAGAGATAGCCGGAAGGAATATTTTCAAAGAGTTGGGGCTTGATGGCACTGACAGAGTGGTAATCATGCACTTCCTTGAGGTTGCTCTGGGAAAGACCCTCCGATTGATAGACGACCTTTCCCGCAATCCAAACGGCGAATACGAATTTTGGCTCTTAGGCAGTGAATATGGCATTGAACTCCAGCGTCGCGGCAATATACTTGACGTAATGTTGCAAGTTGGCTATCGACATGGCTCAGAGCTGGACTGGACGGAAGGAGCAGGGAAAACCCGTGCGGGTCCAATCACGGTTAATGATTGGGTTGAGGCCGTAGTTCGATTGGGCAAGGACTTGAGCGATATCTTTGAGCGTTTGAATCCTCGCAAGGTTCCCTCGCCGCTCGAGTCAAAACGCAAAGCCCTCGAACATTGGCTGAAACTGCGCGGGAGTGGTAGAAATCCATCGTCAGGTCTGACCGAAGGTTAAGTCCAAGCTCTTTGTTTGGCTGACGCGTCCTACAACTGGCACATAGAATCCAAGAAGAAGGATATACTCGCACCGCGCGCCCTCGGGCCCCCTAAACTTGGCTACCTATCTCTACAGGCCAAGCAAGATCCTTCCTGGCTCGACTACGAGTCAACCTATCCAATTGTTGCCCAGTCAGGTTCCGTCACATTCACCTGAGCGTTGTATAGATTGATACCTTCGCGTAAGGCCTTCCAGATTAGTCCTCTCTCGATTGCTTCTAGCCTTCTCTTGTGCTCCTTGTCTGTAACATTAGCCGCCGTAGGAACTGGATGGAAAGTATTGTATGGACCTTCGAAGGTGCGCTTGGCGAAACACTCGGCCTTGTTGATTCTATCTACACCAAGATATGCCGTTCTCGTCATTCGTTCCAGTTCTTGACGATGAAGGCACCGGTCGGTCGATTTTGGCGGATTTCGGTGCCATACCGAGCTACGATTTGGAGTTGCTTGGGTGCACTGTGGGAGCGGTCAGGTTTGTTTGGTACCATATCTCTTGTAGTAGGTCTTGCTAATAAGCTGGCTTGGATTTTGGGACCAAAAACACTGCCGGGTTCTCAGAATTCCCCAACCACGCAAAGATAGAATTTGTACTCATGTTGAGTTGATGCGTACCGGCTTTTCAGGTTCCCGTGACATCCGTACATTTTTATATAATCAGCTGGTTGGCGATAAATCTGGCAATTTTTCATGTTCGTGAGCCTTCGTCCATCTTCGGTTTGCCGGGAATCATGCGACCGCAGTCTTGAGCTGCTCCGTTCAGTCGGCGATTCCACAGCGTGAGAACATGAGGGCCCGATGGTTCCTTCTTACCCTATTGCTATTGTCCAGTTTTGTCTTCGGTGTACCTGGAGGCAAAGCGTTCGAGAAAGGCGCTGGTTTGGGCACTCATGTAGACATCACTCTCAGGGCACTGTGGTTCCTAAAAGATGACGTTATCACTGCTCTTCAAAGAGCGGACATTGCCGTCGACGAAATCCCGAGTAATGATGTCGGCTACGCGTCGCTGTTGGGTCAACTCATGGCATGTCTCGCATCTCCCGGTCCTTCCTGCACCACACTGAGTTTGACGGGTGGACCGCAGTGGTCTTCGAAGAATCACTTTGACTCGTGCGACTTTACTGGTGGGACCGCCGTGATCAGGAACCACTACAGTCGCGCCGTGGGGAATGCAATGCGGGGGAATTCTTTAGGAGCGATGAACGAGTTTGGCAATTTGCTCCATACAGTTCAAGACTTCTATGCACACTCGAACTGGGTTGAGTCCCTCGGCTTCACGAATGAATCTCAATCATGGGTACCAAACGAGCAAACCGACATCTTGGATGATGGGCTCTCAGAGTTCCCTTGGTTGACACCGTTCAGCCAGATCTCGAATAAGCTCATTATTCTCGAGGGTACCGACCAGCAAGCCGGTCTACACAATATCCAGATTCAGCCCCGTACCGGCCACGTGGTCAAGGTCAAGGTCAAATCGCCCGACGGTACTGCCACTGATAGGCTTGGACTTATCAGCGGGACAGCTTACTGGTCCAACCTCTGCCCTCTCAGTGTCCAGTTGGGCCATTGGGATACGGCATACACATCTGAAGAGCCAAATCCGCCTTTTCTTCCAGGCTCTTTCCCTGAACAAATTCAGTTAGACGTCGTTGGGACCATACCGGTTGACCCTCCGGAACGCGGATTGAACAAGGACGATGACGCTCGGCCGGGGTTCTGGGCAGCGATGAACTTAGCAATCGTACAGTCCCGCCACGAGTGGTGCCGACTTCGGAGTTTAGTAGCCACCACGGGCGACCAGCATGCAAGCGACCTGCTCGCCAGCTGGGTTGCCGACCCACTGGGTGAACGAATAAGCTGCGGCTTCAGTCTTCCCTCCGCAAGCGCAGGCTCCGACCAGACGGTCAGTGGAAGCAGTGTTGTAGTGCTTGACGGAACCGGTAGCTCGGACGCGAATAACCAGCCACTAACCTACTCCTGGAGACAGATCGACGGCCAGTCCGTTCAACTGTTCGGAGCCGACGTCGCAACACCATTCTTCGTGTCCCCAGACACTACCGGGCAATCTGCTCTGGAGTTCAACCTGACCGTGAACGACGGACTGGAACGAAGTATTCCATCCAGTGTGAAAGTCACTGTAAGCCCTGGTTCTGGTGGTCAGACCACTTCGGTGTTCACGGTGAACACTGAGGTAGACCACGACGACGGCTCATGCGACCCCCTCGACGTGGCCAACTCGAAAGACTGCAGCCTGAGAGAGGCCATTAACGCGTCAAACGGGAACCCAGGTCGAAACAGGATCTCATTCGATATACCCTCTTCGGGATTCCACAGTATCGCGGCGGTGGGCACATACCGGATCGAAAATCCTGTCGTAATAGACGGGACAACTCAACCCGGTTTTCAAAGCCAACCTATCATCGAGATAAATGGGGCCAACACGGCCCAACCACAAGACGACGGCTTCCAAATCGCCGGAAGCAGCGGTAGCGTGTTAAGGGGATTAGCCATCAAAGGATTCGGGGGCACCGGAATCCTTCTCGCTGAAGGGAACAACGTAATCCAAAACTGCGTAATCGAAGGAAACGGATTTCGATCTAACAACCCAGGGATTCCTCTGGCCCCAGGGGTGGGAGTGTACTCATCAAGCAATACGGTTGGAGGACCGTTTACCGGAGCCGGAAACATCATTTCAGGAAATGCCGGCGACGGGGTACAAATCGAGTCTAGCAACGTCGGTCGCGGCTTTCACTACGCAAACCGCAACGTGGTTCAAGGCAATATCATTGGTCTTGACAACAGCGGAACACAACTCATAGGCAACGGGCTGAATGGAATTGAGATTAGGCACGGATCGTACAACTTGATAGGGGGAAACGAGACAAGAGAGGGCAACCTTGTTTCAGGAAATCATGACACAGGGGTTGCAATCCTTGATGGTGATTCAACGGGGAACACAGTTGAGGGCAATCTTGTCGGCACAGACCTGAGTAGCCAAGTATCTCTCGGCAACGAAAACGTTGGCCTTGGAATCATCGACTCTCCAGACAACAGAATAGGCCCGGGCAACGTGTTCTCTGGAAACGGACAGGCGGGAGTCTTGATTGCCAATTCCAACGGTTCGGGTAGTGCATCAGGGAATCTTGTTAATGGAAACTTCATCGGGACTGACTCGTCTGGGCAACTCCGCGTATCAAATGGCGAGTCGACAACCGCCGGCTTAGCGATCCAGGGAGCCTCAAACAATCGAATAGGACCGGGTAACGTCATCTCGGGAAACACTGGAAGTGGTATCGCGATCCTCAGCAGCGAAACGAGTGAAGCGACAGCCAATAGAATCGAGGACAACCTCATCGGGACTGACGCCACGGGCGAAAGTTCTCTGGGAAACTATCAGGCGGGCCTGGCGATTAGTAATGCGACAGAGAACATCGTCGGACCAGGTAACGTCATCTCAGGCAATGGACTCGACGGCGTAAACCTGAAGAATGATGCTCCCAAGAACATTGTAGAAGGAAACTATATCGGTCTAGATCGCCAGGGCAAGGCTGCCGTCCCAAACGGGTCACGCGGTGTATCAAACGCGGACTCCGACGGCGTCAGAATCACTTCGCGGAGCAACACGGTTGCGGACAACGTCATCTCGGGTAATGCGCTCTTCGGGGTCCTAGTCCTGGGTCATGACGCCACAGAAAACATCATTCAGGGAAACTACGTAGGCACGGACTCTAGCGGGAGCTCAAGCATTGCAAACGGAATGAACGGGCTTGGCGGGGGAATACAGGTCCAAGATGCGCCGGGCAATACCATAGGGCCTGCGAATTTGATCTCCGGGAACGTGTTGAGCGGAATAACCATCATTGGAGGATCCGCCTCTGGAAATACTGTCAGAGCGAACTTGATAGGCACAGATTCAACCGGCAGCCAACCTCTTGGAAACGATCAGGACGGAGTGATGATTGGATACGGTGCGCAGTACAATGCTGTAGGACCAATGAACGTGGTCTCCGGTAATAGTGCGGACGGGGTGGTCATCATTGGTCAGGGCACGACAAACAACATTGTTATCGGCGACTTTGTCGGCATCAATACGTTAGGAATAGGAGCTCTCGGGAATGGAGCGAGTGGAGTCGAAGTTAGAGACGCCTCCAACAATACGATAGGAGGGCCAAGTTTCGCTGGTAGGAACATTATCTCCAGCAATTATGGCGGCGGAATCGTAATCAGAGGCTCCTCAGCTTCTAAGAACATCATAGAGGGTAATTATGTCGGGCTGAACGCATTCGGAAAGAACGCGCTCGCGAACAGCTACTCAGGAGTAACGCTACAGGACGCGCCGGCCAACATTATCGGCGGAACAACCACCGGGGCACGTAACGTGATATCCGGTAACGAGCAAAGCGGCATCCTAATACTAGGACCCAGTGCGACTGGCAATCAAGTCCTCGGAAACCGAATCGGGACCAATGCTACTGAGAACGGCTTCCTGCCAAACGGTCTTGACGGCGTATCCATCGGGTTCGCCCCCGGCAACAGCATTGGCCAAATCCCCACAGGGACGCTCGGTCGGTGTGTCGACACGTGCAACCTCATCGCGGGTAACAAGCAAAACGGAGTGTCCGTTTTCGGCAACTCTGCGTCACAGGACGCAATCAGAGGTAACAGCATTCACAACAACGGCTATCTCGGCATTGACCTCGGACTGGACGGCGTTACCCCCAACCACATCCCGGATTCAGACACCGGGCCGAATCATCTCATGAACTTCCCTGGAATTACAAGCCTTCAATATGACGGAGCAAATACTATAATCAAGGGAAAGCTTCCAACCTCCAACCCAACAACCACTATCGTTGACCTCTATGCAAATGGCAACTACGATCCATCTGGCTTCGGTGAGGGCCAGATCTACCTGGGATCTGCAAAACCAGACTCCAACGGTGAGTTTACTCTCTCGTCTTCCGGTCAACTTCCTTATTCGTTCGTGACAGCGACAGCCACAGATAGCACCGGCTCGACCTCCGAGTTCTCCCTAGTGTGCGGTGGACAATTTGCTGCTAGCTCCACCGCCGGGGTCGTTGTCTGTGACAATTTTTCCACAACGTTTCCGCCGTTTCAGGACACGACCGTACCGTCAGCTCCTCCCCCACCCCCACCACCCTTACCAGGTAACTCGTCTTCTCATGGACCTGGCACGACCTCTCAATTACCCTTCGCCCCCCTGTCCTGTGGCGCAGGTAGCGTTATTGACATGAGCTGCAACACGAAATCTGACTCTTACGACCCCCAAATCGCTGCCTCGGGAAGTGATGTGTACGTCGCTTGGAGTAGCTACAGAGACCTGAATACCCTGCATGCGCAAGGCGACCTGCTTCTCAGAGTGAGCCGCGACAAAGGTGCCACCTTCGGTCCTGTCGTAACCCTCAGCCACCTGGCACTCAACGGTACCCCTGGCTGTTCATGCTACTACCAAATCAAATTCAAGAACGTAAAGATGGTCTTGTCTGACGATGGCGTTTATGTCACATGGGTTGACGATTCGACCATTGTATCCTATGAGTATGGCGAGCCGGTCTACGATGACGCAGTATTCCTCAGAGCGGTTCACGGTTTCGGAACCAAGCTCAGTCCTACGGTCGACATCAGCCAGCAGCTGAGCAGGTTCAACCAGGGCGTCGAAGCATTCGTCAACGGTTCGCCAGACCTAGCGGCGTACGGCAGCAATGTCTACATCACATGGTCAGAAAATGTCTATCCTGCCGGTAACGCAACCCAGCTCTACAACGGTAGATTATTGAGGGTGAGCAGTGATGGTGGAGCGAGCTTCAGCGACGAGGTTTTGCTCGCGAAAGCTATACGCGCACACAATATGTACTCTAATGGCTGCTGCGTGGCGGCGGACGGCACCCACGGGTATGTAATCTGGCCAGGGAATTTCGATCCCCTTTCGGGCAACGTCTCGGCTATCTTTCAGACTATTTCCAACACAGGACTGCCTAGCGCCGGGACCATTTTGGGAGTCTCATATGATTGGCAGCAAAGCGCGATGGTAGTGTCGAACGGTAGCATATACGTGGTTTTGTACACAGGTGCTGATATCATGATACGTGCAAGCAAGGACGCCGGAGCCACTTTCGGAGCGCCAAACTTTCTTCAGTTCGGGGTAGGTGATCTCGCCTTCTCAAGCGATTATGTCTACACCGTAGACTCTACATGTCCATGTGGGGTCCTCTTCAGGAGAAGCACAGATGGGGGTGCAAATTTTGGCTCCGCCATCAACCTTGGCGACAACATTGGTGACAGCCGAATAATCGCCTCGGGAGCTGATGTTTACGTGATCTCTTCGAGAGGTAGGGTGTCTGATCTTGAATTGGTGATGCGAAAAAGTGGTGACTACGGGGCCAGCTTCGGGCCGGAAATCGACCTCGGAAGGATTTCGGAAACAAACTACTACTATTACTCAGGCATCCTGCGAACAGCCGCATCGTCCGATCGTCTCTATATTGCTTGGCCCGGGATCCTGTCAACACTCACGGACGTGTTCTTCACAGCAGTCGAGCCGCCAGCTCCAAATGATTTCTCTCTGAACACTTTCACACCGGTACTCTTCTTGCACCAATCAGAGACAATCACGTCTACTGTGATTGTGCAAACTGGAACAAACTTTGCAGAGTCGATTGATTTCACACAGAGCTGGACTGGACAATCGCCAAGTGGCCTAACCGTTCTTCTCTCACCTGCCGAAGCGACTCAAGTTACCGGCGGCTCTGTGGAGTTGAACCTGACCATCAAAGCTTCCTCGTCCGCATCTGTAGGATCGTTCCTATTGTCGGTGAGGGGGACGAGCAACGTCAGCGCCACGACGCATTCAATCATCATGTCTGTCTTGGTTCTCTCTCCTCCACAACCTCCGCCTTCCCAGGGCTCTAACACCATCACCCCCGGGCCCCCTCTGCCCCCGATTTCGGGTGGAAGTAGCAGTGGCAGCGGAGGTGGAGTCTGCATTCCGGGCCCTTGCAATTCCTCTCCACCTCCACTCAGCGACGATATGTCGAATCGTATCGGAGCCCATTCTCCGATAGGCATTCTAGTCATAGACTCAAACGGTCTTGAGACAGGCTTCGACCCGGCCACGGGGAGCGAGATCAACCAGATCCCAGGCGCGAAATACACGGGAGTAAACAGCGAGCCTCAGACAATATCCCTCCCATACTCCATGACAAATTATACCCTCAGGATCTATGGGCTGCCCTATCTGACATCTCCCCAAGAGTATCGTATCTCAGCCAGCACGGTCAATTTGATCACTGGTCAGACTTTTGGTAATGTAACGGTTGCCGGAGTGGCGATGGCAGACAGCAATGATACCTTCACGGTGGCCTTTGGAATTGACCTCATCGCGCCTTCCATAACTGTCCCATCGAATTTCTCTGTCAGCACGCCAGATCCGGCAGGAATAGCTGTCGCCTACTGGGCTACTGCATTCGACAACCGCGATGGGCCGATCATCCCTGCCTGCGCTCCCTTCTCCGGTTCAGTCTTTCCGATGGGAGAAACGGTGGTCACTTGCAGTGCGACAGACGCTGCTGGAAACAGCGCGACATCGTCGTTCACTGTTACAGTGGTCCCGTTCAACAGTGCTCCCAATGTAAGTAACAGCAATGTGGGAGTTGAACAAGGCGGTCAGGTGACAATTAGGCTCAAAAGCACAGATATTGACCAAGGCAGGACCTTATCATACTCTGTTGTGAGGGGGCCGCAGAACGGAACAATATCAGTCCTAACACCGCTTACTATGTTCGATGCAACTCTAGATGGGACTCAGGAGACTCTATACGACTCTACGATCGCAGCAACCGGCTATGGGACTTTCGCATACAATGGCACGTCCCGCCTTCTCGCATATGACGTATCCTTCGATGGTTTGACCTCCGCACCGTCCAGTGCTTACATAGGACTAGGTCCCGCCGGTGTGAATGGACCGCGAATCTTCACCCTCTCTGTCACTGGCTCTAGAATAACCGGGATGGTCGGGCCCCTAACGACTAACCAGGAAACGCTCCTCGTTTCAGGTTTGTTCTTCATCAACATTGAAACTATCGAGCATCCAACCGGCGAGATCAGAGGGCAAATAAGTCCCACACTATTCGCCGCCGACATTGTCTACACCCCACACTCGGATTTCGCTGGAGCGGACAGTTTCACATTCGGAGTCAGCGATGGCACAGTCTCAAGCAGCGCCAAGGTGGATATCACTGTGGATCCGCGTTTACAGGCCAACTTTGCGTTCCCCACTTTCAGAACCGTGAACACGCCGATACGGTTCCACGCGACCGTATCCATTGGTACTCCCCCCTACAGCTACAATTGGAATTTCGGCGACGGCAATTCAGCCACAGGTGAAACCGTCGACCACGTCTACACGACACCTGGCACCTATGTAGTCACCTTAACCGTAACAGACGGGCATGGGACAATAGCCAGGTCCCAGCAGTCCGTGACTGTTTCTCAACCACCACCGCCACCACCACCTCCACAAGTCCCATGGTGGCAGCAGTACTGGTACCTCCCCCTGGCAATGCTTGTAATCTTTGTTGCCGGAATAATGCTCGCCACGCTCCTGCGAAGGAGAAACAAGGCCCGACCGAAAAATCTTACCAGCTCTCATTTCGCACAGCTCGGAAAAACCATTCGGAAGATGACCGAACCTTCTCTGGGTTTGGCTGCGACCTGTGATAACTCCCGGTCGAACCCTTCGGTAGCAAGGCCTGAGTTCCGACTTCCAGGCCAGGAAGGATCCTTCTTGGCTCGACTACGGCCCAGGAATAAGTCTGCTTGTCTGTACTGGTAAACTGGTGCTGAGATCCCCCCTCATTCGATCTAGTCAGAAAGAAGAGCTCAGATTTGATGGTAGCAGAGACGGGAGGTTCGAGCGACCACACTATGGGAGTCCAACCAGTCTTCCGGGCATCGCTCACGCCTTATGGATTAGGAGAGGCTAAAGCCCCGGGTAAGCGAAACTGACCACGTTTAGGGCTACGTCCAAACCAGAGATACGAACCCGGAGTCCTAGTTCTGCCCTCGGCATCAAACCTTATTCTCCGTCAAACTCTAACCGATCATCTATCTCGGTTCAGACTTCTTTCGGGAGGTTGAACCTTGCTCTAAACGACAGGGTGCTTCTTGTTCAGAACAAGGTCATTTGTGATGATCAAGCCCATACCATCTGATGGCGTATGATGACATAAGCCGGCAGAACCGAGACTCGGCGGGGCCGTGATGTTCTCTGAGCTACGTTTATGGGAGCGATGCCTGCTACTGACCCCTCTGAGAGGGCGTCGCACTGGTGCGCTCGAACTGTGTGATCTGTGACCACTCCATCGTTCCAGACGTGGGTCAGAACAGTGGACAGCATTCTTTTCGATATTGATCGATAGCGCACTATCAGAGCAATCATCAAGACTATTTGGGTTGGAAGAAGTCGATGAGCAGGCTCGCTACAAGCCTGGGAGTAGCTACAGGAATTATCGGCGGGGTCTTGCTGATTCTCTTGCTGCATGCATTGCCGCCCTAATATAACGGGTGGACTCCGTCCTCTGAAAGATGATCGTGAAACTTGAGATCCCTAAGCGATACGTAAGTGACATTCTTCCGGTTACACATCTTCTCGAGCGCTAGGTCATACTCATGACGATCTAAGGAGTAGAAGGAGAGGGTCTTTTCAAGAATGAACGGCACTGTCTTGGACTCATCGATTGGGGCGAGACCAACACGGACTATTTTCTTTGTGAAATGTTCCCCGGCCTGGTCGATCATTCCTTCCATGTTGTGCACGTATTCGTCTAAGCCCACCCTGTGAGACCCATTCATATGGCTGGAATCGTTGACTCCCACAGCGAACACGATAATCGAGTTCTTGTTAGTCCCCTCGAACCTTGGCCTCTGCAATGAAACGCTTGCTGATATCCTCCGAGGTTTCACCGTCTACTCCGAGATTGTAGACGAGGCGTGAACGACCGTTCCAGAGCCTCCCGACCCATCCTCCGCGATCATCGTAAAGACCCCACGCGATGCTGTCGCCAAAAACGAATACGAGCATGCTCATCGAACTTCGCCACCGAACGTGTGACGACGATACAGACCCTTCTTTCTTGGTCTATAGACCGGAGTCCTAGGAGGCTTCCCCTGTGCAATCAGGTCTCTACACTCTGTACACACAGCCCAGAGACAATCAGCCCTACAGTAAATGCACTTGCTCGCCTGCCCCCTAGTCCGATCCCATGGATACACATCATCCCGGTGCATATCCGGCTTCTTTGATCCCTTCAACAAACAGATCACATACTCTTCACTCACTAACAAATATTCTCGCTACTAACCATACTTGCCGTGGGGTTTTCTCCAATCCTGAACGCGCACATCAAGACGAACAAAGTTGAGCCCTAGGATTCACCAAGGACGAGTATTGCAATAGAAGCATTTTCCCGTACTGTTCTTTCGCGAAGGGATCGTTCTGCCTTCGGGGCGACTATTACGGATGGAAACCGGTCGCGCACCGTGATCCATGGTGAGATTGCCCATCGACTTAGGAACCATTTATTCCATCATGGCATCATCTACAATCATCTTTGCTAAAGCGGAAAGCAGCCTCGTCACCCCTGATCTCTTGAGTGTCAGGCTGTCAGGGCGAAGGACGGATCGCTCCGAGTTCGTGGACCGGTCGTTCCTCTTTCCCTTCCGAGATAGCAACCCTCTAATTGCGAATATTCAGCAAAGACGCTACCTGCATAGGGCAACCATGAACGGTGACATCCATGTTTCAATCCGACCGTATGCTGAAGGAGACCTCTGGCTGTTGGAGAGGACACTCGGAAACCCCGGTCAAATGGTGCATTTGAACGGGCCCGAAAGTATAGAACATATCCGAAAGCGTCACAACAAATTCCTTGCGATGTCCGCGGACCCGCACGCTGGATGCCAGTTCACTATCTTGGCAGGCTCTCCTAGTGCCCCGGCCGGTAATGTTGGATACTGGGAAAGCGAATGGAAAGGCAAGACTGGGTGGGAGATGGGATGGTTCGTGCTACCCGAACTTCAACGGCGTGGAATCGCAACCGCGGCGACCA
>WNGH01021880.1_pt1 | contig 13299 bp, 12 predicted proteins | sample 5400631 | NCBI WGS metagenome assembly WNGH01 (sample SAMN13153373, study PRJNA577476) | soil metagenome | isolation source: 115 cm soil or saprolite under Garry oak tree replicate 1 | place: USA:California | collected 2016-06-15
TCCTGACATTGGCACGGCATGTGCCCGGCACGCATGTGCCCGATCGCGATCACTACATCATGCGGCAAGATCCGCGTTGTTCGCACCCGATCGGGCACCATGGCGCCGGGCGGAGCGCGCCGCGGGGGCCGGCTGATCTGGCTGCTTCGGCCCGCGGGCGAGGCTGTGTAACCTCAAGACGTGGCACGTAACGAACGCGGAGTGACCCCGCAGAGCGAGGATTTTTCCGCCTGGTACAACGAACTCGTCTTCCGCGCCGAACTCGTCGACCGCGGCCCGGCCCGGGGCACCATGGTCATCCGCCCGTACGGCTACCGGATCTGGGAACTCCTGCAGGCCGACCTCGACCGGCGGATCAAGGAGACCGGGCACGACAACGCGTATTTCCCGCTGCTCATCCCGGAAAGCTATATGCGCAGGGAGGCCGAGCACGTCGACGGCTTCGCTCCCGAGCTCGCCGTCGTCACCCATGCGGGCGGCAAAGATCTCGAGGAGCCGCTGATCGTCAGGCCCACGTCAGAGACGATCGTCGGCGACATGATGGCGAAGTGGGTCAGCTCGCACCGCGACCTGCCGCTGCTCCTCAATCAGTGGGCCAACGTCGTGCGCTGGGAAATGCGGCCGCGGATGTTCCTGCGCACGACCGAGTTCCTCTGGCAGGAAGGCCACACCGCGCACGCGGACGAGGCCGGCGCGATGCGCGAGACCATGCTGGCGCTCGGGCTCTATCACGACGTTGCCAGCGAGCTGGCGGCGATGCCGACGGTGCCCGGCGAGAAGACCCCAGGCGAGCGCTTCGCCGGCGCGGTGCGGACATTCACGATCGAGGGCATGATGCGCGACGGCCGGGCGCTGCAGTCGGGCACCTCGCACTATATGGGGACCAATTTCGCCCGAGCGTTCGGCATCCAGTACGCGGCCGAGAACGGCGAGCTCAAGTTCTGCCATACGACCTCCTGGGGAATGGCCAGCCGGATGATCGGCGGCGTGATCATGACGCACGGCGACGACAAGGGCCTGGTGCTGCCGCCGCGGCTGGCCCCGTACCAGGTCGTGATCGTGCCCATCGGCCGCGGCGACCAGGAGGCCGCGGTGCTGCCGCCTGCCAGGGACCTGGCGGCCCGGCTGGCCGAGGCGGGCATCCGCGTGCACGTGGACGACCGGCCGCAGGCCTCGCCACGAATGGGAGCTCAAGGGCGTGCCGATCAGGCTCGAGCTCGGGCCGCGTGACCTGGAATCGGGAAATGCGCTGATGGCGAGACGGCTCGGCGAGGGCAAGCAGCCGGTCGCGCTCGACGCCGCGCCGCAGCGACTCGAAGCCGAGCTCAGCGCGTTCGGTGAGTTCCTGCTCCGGCGGGCCACCGAGTTCCGCGACGACCGCACCTTCGCTGTCGGTTCGTGGCCGGAGTTCACCGCGGCCGTCCGGGGCGGCTGGGCGCTGGCACTGCACTGCGGCGCGCCGGATTGTGAGGACGAGATCAAGGCCGAGACCGGTGCGACGCCGCGCTGCGTCCCGCTGGACGGCGAGCCGGATACCGGCCGCTGCGTGCGCTGCGATCGGCCGTCCGCGTATGGCAAGAGGGTCATCTTCGGGCGCGCCTATTGACGCCCGCCGCCGGCCTGCATGCGCCTGCCCGCTGCGTGTCTGGCCGGCCAACGTCCACCGTTGGCAGGGGCCCGGAGGTTAGGTGAGGACATGGCCTGGGTCGCTCCGGAGATCACCAGGATCGAGGAGCCGTTCATCGCCGGCGAGCGTTCGATGCTGGAAGGCTGGCTCGATTACCACCGCACGACGCTGCTGTGGAAGTGCGCTGGGCTCACCGGCGAGCAACTGGCGCTGCGGACCGTCCCGCCTTCCAGTTTGTCGCTACTCGGCCTGATCAGGCATAACGCCGACGTCGAGCGTTCCTGGTTCCGCCGGCATGCGCACCGCGAGACGGTCAACTACCTCTACTGGCGTGACGACAAGCCGGACGCCGCATTCGACGAGGCGGACGCGGCCGATGCCGAGAAGGATTACGCGGCGCTGACCCTGGAGTGGGAACTCGCCCGGCGGGCCGTCTCCGGGCATTCGCTGGACGACACGTTCGTCACCCAGCGGGGCAACGAGATCTCGCTCCGGTGGGTCTACGTCCACATGATCGAGGAGTACGCACGGCACAACGGCCACGCCGACCTGCTGCGCGAGCGCATCGACGGCCGCACCGGCTTCTGATCCGGTGCTGCCCGCTCGGACATCGGCGCCGGGCCAGGCGCCGGGCCAGGCGCCGGGCCGGCCGGCGGGCCGGGATTATGATCAGCCCCACCCGGAGCTTGCAGCGTGACCGGCCGGCCGCGAGGCAGCCGTTCGGAGGTTGTGACGAGAGGAGCATGGCCCGATGGCACATGAGGTCAGGGGAGTCATCGCCCGCGCCAAGGGCGCCCCGGTAGAGATCACCACGGTCACCGTGCCCGACCCGGGGCCGGGCGAGGCGCTGGTGCAGGTGCAGGCCTGCGGCGTCTGCCACACCGACCTGCACTACCGCGAGGGCGGCATCGGCGACGACTTCCCCTACCTGCTCGGGCACGAGGCGGCCGGCCTGGTGGAGGCCGTCGGCAGCGATGTGACCGGCGTGCGGCCGGGCGACTTCGTCATCCTGAACTGGCGCGCGGTGTGCGGTCAGTGCCGGGCGTGCCGGCGTGGCCGTCCGTGGTACTGCTTTGCCACCCATAACGCAGCCCAGCAGATGACTCTCGCCGACGGCACCGGGCTCTCCCCCGCGCTCGGCATCGGCGCCTTCGCGGAGAAGACCCTGGTCGCCGCGGGCCAGTGCACCAAGGTGAACCCGGCCATCCGGCCCGAGGTGGCCGGCCTGCTCGGCTGCGGCGTGATGGCTGGCCTCGGCGCCGCGCTGAACACCGCGCAGGTCAGCCGCGGCGACTCGGTGGCGGTGATCGGCTGCGGCGGAGTCGGCGACGCGGCGGTGCTCGGCGCCAGCCTGGCCGGCGCGCGGAAGATCATCGCAGTCGACGTCGACCCGGGAAAGCTCGAATGGGCCCGCGGCTTCGGCGCCACCGACGTGATCAACTCCCGGGAAACCGACCCGGTCAAGGGCATCGGTGAACTCACCGACGGCAACGGCGCCGACGTCGTGATCGAGGCGGTCGGCCGGCCGGAAACCTACACCCAGGCCTTCTACGCGCGCGACCTGGCCGGCACCGTCGTCCTGGTCGGCGTCCCGACCCCGGAGATGAGGCTGGAACTGCCGCTGCTCGACTTCTTCGGCCGCGGCGGGGCGCTCAAGTCGTCCTGGTACGGCGACTGCCTGCCGAGCCGCGACTTCCCGATGCTCGTCGACCTGCACCTGCAGGGCCGGCTGCCGCTGGAGAAATTCGTGTCCGAGACGATCGCGCTCGACAAGGTCGAGGACGCCTTCGCCAAGATGCAGCGCGGGGAGGTGCTCCGCTCGGTGGTGGTGCTGTGACCAGTGGTGGTGCTGTGACCGGTGGCGGCGCTGTGACTCCCGCCCGCATCGCCATGTGGTCGGGGCCGCGCACGATCTCGACGGCGCTCATGCGCGCCTGGGGCAGCAGGGCCGACACCGTCGTCATCGACGAGCCGCTGTACGGGTTTTACCTTTCCAGGACCGGCGCCCCGCATCCCGGCCGCGACGAGGTAATCAAGACCATGGATAACGAGTGGCGCGCGGTCATTGACGACCTCACCCTGGCCCCGTTTCCGGCCGGCAAGACAGTCTTCTATGCCAAGCACATGACCCACCACCTGCTGCCCGAGGTGGACCGCAGCGCGCTGGGCGCGCTGCGGCACGCCTACCTCATCCGGGATCCCCGGCAGCTGCTCGCGTCCTACGCCAGGGTCCGGGCGCAGCCGGCGCTGGCGGACCTCGGCCTGGCCCAGCAGGTGGAAATCTTCCGGATGTTCGGCGGGCCGGTAGTGGACTCCAGCGACATCCTGCGACGCCCTGCGCCCGCGCTGCGCGCGCTCTGTGCCGCCCTCGGGGTACCGTTCGACCCGGCGATGCTGTCCTGGCCGGCCGGCCCGCGGGACACCGACGGCGTGTGGGCCCGCTACTGGTACGGCCGGGTGTGGCAGTCGACTGGCTTCGGCCCGTACCGGGAGCAGGCCGCCGAACTGCCGCCCGGGCTAGAACCGCTGGCCGAGCGCTGCCGGCCGTTCTACGAGGAAATGTCAGCGCACCGCATCCGGCCATGAGTCAGGCCGGCCCGCCTAGCCTCCACCCCCGACCACTCAATCCCAATCGCCACTACCTCAACCTCAACCGTCTCAGCCCTAGCCACCCCAGCCGCCGCTGGCGTGAACTCCGCACCGGGCGGACAGGAGAACCAGTGCTGCAAGGCTTCGACGAGCGCAACCGTGACCTGATCGTCAGCGTGGGCGGCCATCTGGTGCACCGGGCCAGGGCCGCGATCAGCCCGTTCGACTCTGCCGTCCAGGGCGGCGACGCTGTCTGGGAGGGGCTCCGGCTCTACCAGGGCCGGATCTTCCGGCTCGATGAGCACCTGGCCAGGCTCCGCCGGTCGGCCACCGCGCTTGCGTTCGCCTCGATCCCGTCTGACCAGGAGATCACCGCGCAGATCCGGCAGACCGTGCAGGCGAACGGGATGACCGACAACGTGCACATCCGGCTGACCCTCACCCGCGGTGTCAAGATCACTAGCGGCATGGACCCCAGACTCAACCAGTCCGGCCCCACCCTGATCGTCCTCGCCGAGCACAAGCCGCCGGTCTACGACCAGTCCGGCATTTCGCTGATCACCTCCAGCGTCCGCCGGACGCCGCCGGACTCGCTCGATCCCAAGATCCACCACAGCAACCTGCTGACCTCGATCCTGGCCAAGATCGAGGCGAATAACGCGGACGCGGACGATGCGGTGATGCTGGATCACCGCGGCTTCGTCGCGGAGACCAACGCCACGAACATCTTCCTGGTGACCGACGGCCTGCTGGCGACACCGACCACGGCAGCCTGCCCGGAGGGCATCACCAGGGCGGCCGTGCTCGAACTCGCCGCCGGTGCCGGGATCCCGCAGCAGACCGGCGACTACAGCCTGACCGAGCTCTACACGGCTGACGAGATATTCGTCACCGGCACCATGGGCGGGATCGCGCCGGTCGTCAGCCTGGACGGCCGGACGATCGGCTCGGGCAAGACCGGGCCAGTCACCGTGCGACTGACCGGGTTGCTGGCCGACCTGACCGCCACAACCGGCACCCCAGTCAGCTAAGGCGGCGCAGGCTGGCGGACCCGGCAGCCGCGGCGGTGCCGCCGATGCGGCCCCGGGCACTCGCCTCGGCCACTCGGCACCCGCGCTCGCCCCCGCCCCGCCCGGACCGGCTCCAGCAGCATGGATGGGACTGCGCTGCGGTAACAGCAACAGCGGAGTCCCACCCACGTCGCTGGCACCGGGAGAATAGGCAGCATGTCAGAACATCGTGAGATCCCCGGCGTGACGCTGGCCAGCGGAGTGATCATGCCCCTCGTCGGCTTCGGCACCTGGCAGCTGCGTGGCAGCCAGGCCTACCGGGCAGTGCGCACCGCCCTCGATTGCGGCTACCGGCACATCGACACCGCGACGATGTACCGCAACGAGAAAGAGGTCGGCCGCGCCGTCCGCGACAGCGGCCTGGACCGCAGGGACATCTTTGTCACCACCAAGCTTCCCGGCGAGGGCGCCGGCCGCGAGCGGGCCACCCTGGCCGCCAGCCTGCGGGCGCTGGACACCGACTACGTGGACCTGTGGCTGGTGCACTGGCCGCCGCGCGGGTCGGCGAGCCCGGCGGTATGGCGTGAGCTGCTCGCGCTGGCCGGCCAGGGGATGGCCAGGGCGGTCGGCGTCAGCAACTATTCCATCGCGCAGCTCGACGAGCTCACCGAGGCGGCCGGCGAGGCGCCGGCGGTCAACCAGATTCCATGGAGCCCGTCTCGGCATGACCCTAAGCTGCTCGCCGCGATGCGCGAGCGGGACGTCGTGGTCGAGGGCTACAGCCCGCTGAAGGGCACCAGCTTGCGCAGCCCGATGCTGGCCGAGATCGCTGCCCGGCATGGCGTGACGCCGGCCCAGGTGGTGCTGCGGTGGCATATCGAGCACCAGATCACGGTGATTCCCAAGTCGGCAGACCCCGGCCGGATCGCGGCGAACATCGACCTGCTTGGATTCTCGCTCGACACCGCCGAGATGGCCAGGATCGACGCCATGTCCGGTCGCTGACCTGCGTCACCCGGCCGGTCAGCCTGCGCCCTGGGCCGTCTACCGCGGCAGGCTGGCGGCCGGGGTGCGCACCCGGGCGATCAGCGCGGCCACCTCGCCCGGCGTCCGCAGCCGGATGAAGGTCAGGTGCGCGTTGGCCGGGTCGGCGATGGCGCGCTCGTAGCGCCGCCGGTACGTGTGGTGCCGGGTCCACGCCCAGGCAATGACCGACTCCGCCGGATCCGCCCGCAGCATGTTGGTCCATCGCTCCCGGTTGCCGTTCCACAATTCCGCCCCCAGCACGGCGCGGCGCAATGTCCGCCAGATGATCCGCCGCATCACGCGGTACCTGGGCGGATCAAGCCAGACCACGGTGTCGGCACGGGCCCAGACGAGGTCCTGCACGCTGGAGTAATTGCCGTCGGCGACCCAGCGCGGCGCCGCGACGAACTCCGCCACGCGGCGGCGGAACTCCCCGGCTTCGAGCGGCACCCAGCCAGGCTGGTGAAAGACCCCGTCAAGCTCAAGGTGCGGCACGTTCAATGCGGCGCTGAGCGCCGTCGCGGTCGTCGTCTTGCCCGATCCGCTGTTGCCGACCACCGATACCCGCCGCACACCGTTCAGTATGTGCGCCGCCGGCGGGCATTTGCATGCCGATATCGCGCCGCGAGGCTGAAGAGGCTCCGCGCGGAAGGCCGGTCCGCCCGGGCCAGGCCAGTGCGCCGGGCCAGGCCGGTCCGCCGGGCCAGGCCAGTCCGCCGGGCCAGGCCAGTCCGCCGGGCCAGGCCGGTCCGCCGCGCCGGCGGCCGGTGCACGCGCGGAGGTCCGGCTATGGCTGCGGTGCCGGGAAGCCTACGGTGGCCCGCAGCACGATGACGCGCGCCACGGCGGCCCGGAACGCGCTCTTGTCCAGGGTGCCGTCGCGATAGCCGCCGAGCAGCCCGTCCAGGCCCTCGATGCCCTGGCCAACCCGCTCACTCGCGCAGAGCAGCAGGTCCATCCCGGCCGTTGCCGCGAGCACGCTGCGATGGGCGGTGCTGCCGTAATGCACGAGCGCGCCTGCCCCCATCGAGTCGGTGATCGTGACGCCGGTGTAGCCGAGCCGCTGGCGCAGCTCGCCCTGCACGATCTTCGACGAGAGACCGGCAGGCCGGCGCGAGCCGAGCGCCGGGTATGCCGCCCAGGACATCATGACCAGCTTCACCCCTGCCGCGATGGCCGCCTTGTAGGGCAGCTCGCCGACCGTGCGGATGTTGTTGACGGACAGGTGCAGCGTCACCGGACGCTCGTCGGTGTTCTGTGCCCGCCGGGCCGAGCCGAGGCCGGGGAAATGCTTGCCGGTGGCGCCCACGCCGACGACCTGCTGCGCTTTGATGAATTCGGCGCCGAGCGCGGAGACCACGTTCGGATCCATGCTGTAGGAGCGGCCGAACTCGTCGATGAAGTTGCCCGCCGTGCGGTACACGTCGAGTACCGGCGCCAGGTTGACGTTCAGCCCGGCGCCGAGCAGGTTCTTCCCTGCGCCGGTGCCCGCTGTGGCAGCCGCAGTGGCCGGGTGGGCTGCCTCGCCGACCTGTTTCTCTGACCGGAATGGGGCACCGGGCAGGCGACGGACGACGCCGCCCTCCTGGTCGGTCATCAGCAGCAGCGGCTGCCGCACCGGGTTGCGCTTGCTCATCGCCGCCCGCTGCAGCTCGGCGGCCACCTGCCTGATCTGCGCCCGGCTGGCGATGTTGCCGGCGAAGAAGATGACCCCGGCAGCCTGGCCATTCCGGATCCGCCGCAGCAGCTGGGCCGGCGGCGTCAGGCCCTGGTAGCTATAGATGATCCGCTGCCCGGCCAGCTGCCGGTCCGACATCGCGGGCAGCGCGGCGGCCCGATGCGGCAGGCCGGCCGCCGCAGCCCGGCGGGCGGCCGCCACCCTGGCCGCCACCGCGAGGTTCTCCGCCGCCTGGTCGGCCACCCGGCGGGCTGCCGCGCCGGCCTGCGCGGCGGAGCCGGTCACCCCGCTTGCGTTCGCGCCGCCAACGGCGTCGGCACCGTCCCGCGCTACCCCGGCCCGCCCGGCGGGGCGTTGCTGGGCCCCCGCCGAGGGCGGCCGGGCACCGTCTGGAACCGCGGAAGTCGCGCAGCCGGCCACGACGGCAACGGCTGCGATAGCGGGAATCCGGACCCAGGACCACCTGCGGTGCACGGGGGGCTACCTTTCCGAGGGCCCGCCTCAGCAGCGGACCCTGGTCGTCGTCGGCGTAGCTGGCCTGCCCGGACGGCACCCGGGCACGCATCACAATCTAAGGCAAGCCTGCAAGCTGCGGTTTCCGCATCGCCGATCCGGCCGCCGTGAATAGTGCCCAGGCTCGCGCCGCCGGGGCCAGCCGGACGCCTGCCCATCAGCAGGTTTCGCTACGCGGCCGCCAGCAGTTTCGCTACGCGGCCGCCAGCAGTTACGCGACGCGGGCCACCGGCAGTTACGCGACGCGGGCCACCGGCAGTTAAGCCAGGCCCGCGGTGGCCGGACCGGCGCCCCGCAGCGGCAGACACCGTGCCCGTCCGCGCACAGCACCGCATCAGCCAGCTCGAACAGCTCAGGCACCCGCGCAGTCAAACTCCGGTAAGGCTCACCGCGGAAGGCCGCCAGCCGACCCAGCGCCCCGTCATCTCCCGGCTGCCGCTCGACCCCGGCCGCAGCCACGCCATACTGAACGCCACGGCAACCGCCTGCATCTTCACGTTCTGTCGAAGGAACCGAAGATGATCACGCGGGGGCCGGCTTACGTCATGACGACACGCCGGAGGCCGGACAGCCGAGGTTAAACGCCCAGCTAAGCCCGGCTCTTCGTTGACACCGCGTCCGGCCATCGCGGAGACTGCCGGCATGGCCCCAGGCACGCCCCGTAGCGTTGTCGCGTCTCCGCGGAAACGCGATCGCTGGCGATGTCCCGCGCGAACGAGCTTATCTACGGGGAACGCTTGCAGCATTATCTGAGATAATTCCTATATTCTCAGACGACTATGAAGGGAACGCCTGCTCGAGCGCGCTCTGCCCGGGCGGCGGGCACGACCACGGCGGCCGGCAGTACCTCATCGTCCCCGGGCTGCGTTCCTCGCGGCTCTACGTGCTGGACACCAAGGACGACCCGGCGGCGCCGAGGATCGTCAAGGTGCTCGGCCCGGAGGAGCTTGGCAAGCGGGCCGGCTACTCGCGGCCGCACACCGTGCACTGCGGCCCCGGCGGCCTGTTCGTATCCTGCCTCGGCGGTGACGGCCAGGAAGGCCCCGGCGGCGTCGCGCTGCTCGACCACAACTCGTTCGAGGTGGTCGGGCAGTGGGAGGCTGACCGCGGCGACCAGTACCTGGCCTACGACGTGTGGTGGCACATCAACCACGACGTGGCCATCACCTCCGAGTGGGGCACCCCGTCGATGATCGAGAACGGCATCGTGCCTGAGCTGCTGCTCGGCCGCAAGTACGGGCACCGGCTGCATTTCTGGGACATGAAGACCCGCACGAACATCCAGACCATCGACCTCGGCGACGAGCACCAGATGGCGCTCGAGCTGCGGCCGGCCCACGACCCGACGCAGAAGTACGGCTTCGTCGGCGTCGTGGTCAGCGTCGAGGACCTGTCCGCCTCCATCTGGCTATGGCACGAGGGCAATGACGGCAGGTGGGCAGCGCAGAAGGTCATCTCGATCCCGGCCGAGCCCGCCGACGCCGCGGACCTGCCGCCCGCCCTGCAGCCGTTCGGCGCGGTGCCGCCGCTGGTCACCGACCTGGCCCTGGCGGTCGACGACCAGAAGCTCTACGTATCCTGCTGGGGCACCGGCGAGCTGAAGCAGTTCGACGTCTCCGACCCGTTCCACCCGCAGGAGACCGGCTCGGTCCGGATCGGCGGGATCACCGGCCGGGCGGCCCACCCGGCCCGGCCGGGCCAGCCACTCAGCGGCGGGCCGCAGATGGTCGAGGTCAGCCGGGACAGCAAGCGGGTCTATTTCACGAACTCGCTCTACGGCGCGTGGGACGACCAGTTCTACCCCGACGGCGTCGGCGCGTGGATGGCCAAGCTGGACGTCACCGACGGCGGCATGACGGTGGACGAGCGGTTCTTCCTCGAGGGCGAGGCGTTCCGCGGGCGGCGCGCGCACCAGATCAGGCTGCAAGGCGGCGACGCCTCCAGCGACTCCTACTGCTACCCGTCGTGATCAGGTGCAGGCTGGCGGCACCAGTCAGGAACTGGCGTACACCCGCCGCGGCTCGACGAGCACGGCGGTACGCCCCTCCGCCGCCATCACCCGGTCGTAGGTGTCCCAGTCGTCGTGGGTGCCGCCTGCGGCCGTGAACACGGCGCGGAGCAGCACCCGCAGATCCTCAGCGGCCAGGCCGGGCAGCGGATCGCCGGGGCCGGCCAGCTCGGCCGGGCCCTCGGCGGCCGCCCACTGCCAGCCGGACCTGACCACGATGGTCGCCTGCGGCCTGGCCCGCAGGTTGGCCAGCTTCCGGCTGCCGCCCCTGGCTACCAGGGCGACCACCGGCCTGCCGGTCACCGGGTGATCGAGCACGCCGGCGTTCACCACCGACGCCTGGATGGTGCCATCCCCGCGCAGCGTGGACACGACGCACAGGCCGTGATCGCCGGGCACCAGGCGGGCGAAATCCGCGATATCCGTCATGTCTTCAGCCCTTCCGCCGGGATCTGATCGCTCCCAGGTCTCGATGCGCGGCTGCGCGTGCGTTGCCGCCGCCGAACGGACACTACGGGCAGATCGTCCTTCGCCGGATCCCCGGCTCCGGCCCGGTATACGCTGCCCGCACCATCATCGCAGCACGCATTCCGGCTCACTGGGCAGCCGGAGACCTGGAGGGGCGAATGGTTACCCGCGACACAGCCTGGCCCGGTGGCACGCCGTGCTGGGTTGACCTAGGCGTCGATGACATCGACAGGGCCAGGGCGTTCTACGGCGGCCTGTTCGGCTGGGATATCCCGCCAGGCCCGCCGGAGGCGGGCGGCTACGCCATCGGCCTGCTCGGCGGCAGGGCAGCGGCCGGGATCGGGCCGAAGATGGGCCCGGCGGAGATGCCGAGCACCTGGACCACCTACCTCGCCGCCGACAGCCTGGACGACACAGTGGCCAAGATCACGGCGGCCGGCGGCATGGTGGCCATGGGCCCGATGGACGTGATGGACGCCGGCCGGATGGCGATCGCCGCTGACCCGGCCGGCGCGACGTTCGGCATCTGGCAGGCGCGCGCGCATACCGGCGTCGGCCTGGCCAACGAGCCAGGCTCGCTGTGCTGGAACGAGAACATGAGCCGGAACTTCGAGGGCACCCAGGCCTTCTACCGCGCCGTCTTCGGCTACGACTATGACGACATGAGCGGCGACGGCTTCAAGTACGCCACGCTGAAGGTCGGCGACGCGATCGTCGGCGGCATCGGCGAGCTCCCCGCCGATGTCCCGGCCGAGGTCCCGGCGAACTGGTCGGTGTACTTCGCGGTCGCTGACACCGACGCCGCCCTGGGGGCGGTTACCGGACTCGGCGGCGGCATTGTCCGGCCGGCCTGGGATAGCCCCTACGGGAAGATGGCGACGGTCAGCGATGACCAGGGCGCCGTGTTCTCGCTGATCGGCATCACGGCGGCGGACGGCGGCTGACCAGCGTGCGGCCTTGCCGCAGGCTGGCCGGCCGGAAGCGGACCCGGCCTGCGGCGGCGACCAGCCCGGCTGGTCTCGTAATAAATCCCGGGCATGAACCGGGCGGACCAGGGTCCCTGCCGGGGTCAGGGCGCCGCGGCCGGGATCCTGGCGGTCTCGGACACGAGCTGTGCCGCGGTCCGTTCCGCCGTTTGCCTGGCCCACCGGCCGCTGGTGAGCAGGCCGACGGCGAGCACGACGGCGCCGCAGCCCGCGATGATCCACCAGCCGACATGGCTGGCAGCGGCGAACCCGATCCGCAGCGGCCCGGTCATCGTCGAGATCACCGCCGAGCCCATCACGGCGACGCCGAGCGAGATGCCCACCTGGCGGCTGGTGGAGGCTACCGCTGCGGCGACGCCGGCCTGCGCCCTGGGCATCCCGGATACGGCAGTGTTCGTGATCGGCGCGTTGACCATGCCGAAGCCGAGGCCGAAGACCAGGTAGGTGACGATCAGCCAGCTGGTCGGCGTCGTGGCGGTCAGGCCGGTCAGCATGAGCCCGGCGGCGGTCATCGTGAGGCCGGCCACGACCAGCGGCAGCCGCGGTCCCCGCGCGCCGACGATCCGGCCCGACAGCGGCGCGAAGACCACCGTCATCATGGCCATCGGCAGCATGTAAAGCCCGGCGTGGAAGGCCGAGTAGAGGCGCACGTCCTGCAGGTACAGGGTACTCAGGAAGAGGAAGCCGCCGAGCGAGGCGAACGCGCTCACCGCGATGACGGTCGCGCCGGAGAACGGCGCGCTGCGGAAGAACCGCACGTCGATCAGGGGCTCGCGGCGGCGCGGCTCATAGCCGATGAGGCCGATGGCCGCGGCTGCCGCCAGGGCGAAGAAGCCGAGGATGCGGACCGAGGTCCAGCCCGCGTTCGGGCCCTCGATGATCGCGTAGGTCACCGAGGCCAGCGCGGCGATGACAAGGACCTGCCCGACCGGGTCCACCCGGCGCGGATGCGGCGCTTTCGACTCCGGCACGAAAAGCGCGGTGAGCACGAGCGCGGCCAGCCCGACGGGGATGTTCACCCAGAAGATCCCGCGCCAGCCGACGCTGCCGACCAGGGCGCCGCCGGCCAGCGGGCCGACCGCCATGCTGATCCCGATCACCCCGCCCCAGACCCCGATCGCGCGGGCGCGCTCGGCCGGCTTGGTGAAGGTGTTCGTGACGATGGACAGGGCCACCGGGTTGAGCATCGAGCCGCCGATGGCCTGCACCATCCGGAACACCACCAGCCAGCCGAGCCCGGGCGCCAGGCTGCACAGCAGCGAGCCGAGGGTGAAGACCGCCAGGCCGGTCTGGAAGATCCGGCGCCGCCCGACCCGGTCGCCGGTGGACCCGGCCAGCACCAGGAAGCTGGCCAGCACCAGGGTGTACGCGTCGATGGTCCACTGCAGGCCGGA
>WNGH01016133.1_pt1 | contig 13298 bp, 13 predicted proteins | sample 5400631 | NCBI WGS metagenome assembly WNGH01 (sample SAMN13153373, study PRJNA577476) | soil metagenome | isolation source: 115 cm soil or saprolite under Garry oak tree replicate 1 | place: USA:California | collected 2016-06-15
GCGAAAATCCGACGTTTCCTCTCCCGACCACGCGATCGATCCCCCACCGATCCAGTAGATCTGGCGTCCCCACGGGTCCTGCATCGGTTTGAGCGAATCCGAATACACTCGCCTTCCGAGTCGCGTGAGTCGCACGCCCTTGATGTCGTCCCCGCGCAAAGGCGGCAGATTGATGTTCAAAAGTGTGTTCTCGGGAAACGAGGGCAACGAGATGACGTGCTCGAGAAGATTCCGCAACGGCTCGATCTGATCACGTAGCATGCTCACATCCGCTCGGAGATCGCCGCCAGCGAATGAAATGGCAAGGGAGGGAATGCCGAGTGATAGTCCTTCCATGGCCGCGGCAACCGTTCCTGAATAGAGCACGTCCTCACCCATGTTCTGCCCGTGATTGATGCCGCTCAGGACGAAGTTGGGCCGCTCCGGCATCAGCGCCTCGACGGCGAGCATTACACAATCCGTGGGCGTGCCGTCAACCTGAAATCTTCTCTCGCCGCGCTCGATCGGACGAATTGGATGGTGAAGGGTGAGAGAGTGGCTCGTCGCGCTCTGTTCCCGATCCGGAGCGACGACGGTGATGTCACCGAGTGGCTCGGCGGCTTCGATCAGGCAAGCGAGGCCCTGCGCCAGGATGCCGTCGTCGTTCGTGCAGAGTAGCCTCAACGGTTGAATATCCCGGCGCGATGCCGCCACAACACCTTGATCACCAGCCATGCGTCGCGAAACTCGCGGAAGTAGCTTGGCGAGCCATAAATAGTCGAGATTGCTACGTTCACAGTCGTGAATCCAGAGCGTGCTGCGCGAATGATGAAGTCCGTCTCGAACTCGTAGCGGTCGCCTACCGCCTGCACCTTCCGCAGCACCTCCGCCTTGATTGCACGATACCCCGACTGACTATCGCGCACTTTGCCGCCGGAAACAGCGCGTGTGGCGGCGGATGAAATCATGTTCGCTATCCGCCGGTGCTTCGGAACTGCCTTGCCCGAAAGGTCGCGCGTTCCGATCGCAATGTCGGCGCGATCAAGAGCACCGACAATCGCCGGAGCGAACGCTGCGTCGTGCTGGCCGTCTGAATCGATTGTGAGCACCGCTGCCGCGCCCTTCTTGAGCGCGGCGTCGAAGCCGGCCCGCAGAGCTGCGCCTTTCCCGCGGTTCTTGTCGAACTCGATGGTTTCATCTACGACAGTGCGCAACAATTGCCCGGATCCGTCTGTAGACCCGTCGTCCACGCCGATTATCCAGGCGCCCGGGAGGTTCTTCCGGTATCTGTCCATCGAGTATCGCCAGAATGGAGCGAAGCTCACTCTCCATCGATTCGACGGCCTGCGAATCCAGTGCCGCTCGTGCCACCGATCGAAGCTCCCCGCTTTTCCTGTACTCGTCGATTTTCTGGCGCGCTCCGTCGATCGTGTATTTCTCGCTGTAAAGCAGTTGCTTCACCAGCATAATGAGCTCGATCTCCCGTCGCTGATAAACGCGGTTGCCGGAGCGATTTTTTGCGGGATGAAGAAACTTGAACTGACTCTCCCAGTAGCGCAGCACGTGCGGCTTCAGATCTGTCAACGTGCACACGTCGCCGATGGAGAAGAATTCCTGCACCGGTTCCTTTGCTTTCATCGATCTACCTCCGCTCGGAGCTCCCGCGTCATGAGGGCCGCGATCGCGCCGCGAGCCGACTGTCCCTCGAAGAGAACGCGATTCACGGTATCAACGATTGGCATCTCAACTCCCTCGCGCGCCGCCAGCTCGCGCGCGCTTTGCGCGGTGATGACTCCCTCCGCGACGGTTTCCCTGTCCCTGAGAACATCTTCCAGCTTTCTTCCCTTGCCTATCTCCACGCCCACGGCACGGTTGCGGCTTAGCGAGCCGGTACACGTCAACACCAGATCACCGAGTCCGGCCAGACCAGCAAATGTGCTTTGCTCCGCGCCCAGTGCCGTGCCCAATCTCGTCATTTCTGCGAGACCTCGGGTAACCAGGGCAGCTCTCGCGTTGAAGCCGAGCCCCAACCCATCAGCAATACCCGTAGCCACCGCCATCACGTTTTTCAGCGCGCCGCCAAGCTCAACTCCGATCACGTCGGTATGCGTGTACGTGCGGAAGTAGGCCGAGCTGAAAGCGCGCTGCGCGATGCCGGCGGCTCCATTCTGTTTGGAAGCGACAACTACCGCTGTAGGTTGACGGCTCACGACCTCAGTGGCAAAGCTTGGTCCGGATAACGCGACTACCGTTGCGCCGGGAAGCTCCTGCTCAGCGATCTCAGTCATCAGACACAGCGTCTGTCGCTCGATTCCCTTCGTCGCCACGACGAGCGGCGCCGCGGGTGGCAGGAATTTCGACGCCGATTTAATGATTCCGCGCAGAACATGGGAGGGAGTCGCCAGTGCAATAAGGTCCGCCCCTTCAACCGCGCGACCGATTTCACCCAGGGCCTTGACCTCTTGGGACAGCTGGTACCCGCGCAGAAATCTCACGTTCTCGTGCTTCACGTTGATCGATTCCACGACATCGGCTTCGTACGCCCAAAGCGAAACTTCGTGTCCGTTCCGCGCCAGAAGATCAGCCAGCGCGGTACCCCACGCCCCGGCGCCCACGACTGCGCAGCGCATCAGGATGCCGCTTCCTTTTTCACAAAGCGATGCTCTTCACCGCGGCGAAGTCGGCCAATGTTCGCGCGGTGCGTCCAAAACACGAACAGCGCGATGATCACGCTGGCGACGAAAACCGGCGAGAGAGGATCGCGGTACAAGGCGAGAATCGCGATCGGCAGCACTACCGCACCCAGGAGGGACGCGAGGCTCACGTAGCGAGTGAAATAGAAAACGATGATCCATACCGCCTGTGCAATGAGCATTGGGACGAGCGCGAGCGCCATGAACACACCGCTCGCCGTTGCGACTCCTTTCCCTCCCCCCTTGCCCAGGAGAAAAATGGGTTTGACGTGACCCACTATGGCAGCTGCGCCGTACACCAGTGCCCACAATTCCGGCCTCAGCGTATCGGTGTACGTCGGCAGAAAATACACGGGAAGAAATCCTTTCAGAAAATCGGCTACGAATACGGCTGCGCCGATCCTCGGTCCCAACACTCGCACGACGTTGGTTGCGCCCAGATTTCCCGAGCCGTGCTTGCGAAGGTCGACGCCGCGCAATTTGCCGGCGATGTATGCCGACGGTATCGAGCCGGCGAGGTAGGAAATGATGACGCCAAAGATTGGCGCCATCTACGCGGTCTTCCGCCGCATGATGATGCGCAGAGGATTGCCGCGAAATCCCCAGGCTTCGCGGAAGCCGTTGTGCAGATACCTGACGTAATGCTCCTGCACCAGATCGGGATTGTTGCCGAAGACCGCGATCACCGGCGGCGCAGTCTCGACCTGCGTGGCGTAATTCAACTTGATCTCGCGACCTGCTGATTTGTTCCAGCGTGCTGTTCACCTGCGATGTGCTAATCCGTTTGTGGCGCTCAGCGTCCACTTCGAGCAGCAGCTCGAGAATCCTGGTTACCCGCTGCCCGCTGATGGCAGACGTAAATACGAAGGGAACGAATTTGAGGAACGGCGCCTTCTCGTGTGCTTCTTTCTCGAACTCTGCGGCGGTGTTGTTCTCTTTTTCCTTCAAATCCCACTTGTTCACGACCACGATCAAACCGCGTCCACTCTCCCACGCCAGCGCCGCGATCTTCAAATCCTGGTTGTGGAGACCCTCTGTAGCGTCCAGCACCAGAATACAGATGTCAGATCTATCGATCGCGCGCCTCGTTCGGAGCGAAGAGTAGAATTCAATTCCCTCTTCGACCTTCGACTGACGTCTGAGCCCCGCGGTATCGACAAAGATTATTTCGCGTCCGTGAAACATCATCGGAGTGTCGATCGCGTCGCGCGTCGTTCCCGCGGTATCGGCAACAACGAGTCGCTCCTCGCCGAGCAGTCGGTTGATGAGGGAGGATTTGCCGACATTGGGACGCCCGACTACCGCAACGCGGAGCGCATCCGCCACTTCTTCGGCAGCGGTTGGAATTCGCTCCACGAGCACGTCGAGCATGTCGCCGGAGTTCTTGCCGTTGAGTGCGGACACAGGAATCGGATCGCCTGCACCCAGCTCGTAGAACTCGAAGTACTCCGTCGTAGATGGATCGTCGACTTTGTTGGCGACCAGTACCCACGGCTTGCGTGACTCGCGCAGCAACTCCACAACCCGAGTGTCGCTCGGATGCAATCCCGCCTTGGCGTCGACCACTAACATCAGAAGGTCGGATTCTTCGATTGCCTGCAATACCTGTCGCTTGATCTCGACGTCCATGGGGATGCGCGGGTCGTCGGTCAGCCCACCGGTATCGACGAGCCAGAACTGGCGACCATTCCATTCTGCGCGCGCGAAATGCCGGTCGCGAGTAGTGCCAGCCTCCTCACTCACGATTGCGCTATTCTCCCCAACAATGCGGTTGAATAGCGCCGATTTGCCGACGTTGGGGCGTCCGATAAGGGCAATGACGGGGAGATTCACGCGAGTACTCCGCTCGCCTCGGACTGCAGCACATCGATGAAGTCGTACGAGGGAAAGATCGGCATCGGCAGAGACTCACGCACTGCTTCCAGTGTGTAATCGTCGAGAAAGACGCGGTCCTCGTTAATCGTTTCCGCCGGAATGAGAGCGATATCGAGGTCATGGCGATCGGAAAGCGCCGACATAATGTCTCGCCCGACCAGAAGACCAGCCGTTGTTATCGTCGGGCCAAACAAGGAGCTCTCCGCGACGATCAGCTCGAATTCGGCCCCACTCACTTCCCGCAGGCGCTCGAGCAAGGGATTCATGAGCGGCGCCATCGCGAAACCAGTGACGACTCCGATTCGCTGTCCCTCGCGACGCCCGACGCGATCCAATCCCGCTGCAACTCGCATCCGCAGCGAAGTGACTGCACCGACGCCGTTCTCGATCTGAGCGAACTCGCCGTAATGCTTGGGTCCGGGAAGCTCGCGCTCGGCGAGGAGATAGAGCTCATCGGACCCGAAAACCCAGGTCTCGCCGCGCAGCCGCATTGCACGTCTCCCCCAGCGCTCCACCTGCGCAAGGATTGATCGAGCAGTGTCTCGATCCATCTTCCGGCCGGTGTAGAGGTGCGAGAACTGAGTCAGGCCGACGGGCACGACCGCCGCTGACAACACTGCCTCGCGCATATCCCACAAATCGGTGAGCGACTCATCGAGCACCGCTTGATCGTTCAACCCGGGAACGATGACCATCTGGCAATGAAACTGGATTCCACCGTTCGCGAGACGTGAGAGTTGGGCTTTTATGTCCGGGACGCGTTGGTTGTTGAGCAGAATCTTGCGCGCGTCATGGTTCGTCGCATGTACGGAGACGTAAAGCGGAGAAAGTCGATACTCGAGTATGCGCTCAATGTCGCGCTCCTTCACATTCGAGAGAGTCGCGAAGTTCCCGTACGCGAACGAGAGTCGATAGTCGTCGTCCCGAACATAGAGCGGCTTGCGAAGGCCTGCCGGCAAGCCCTCGATGAAACAGAACTCGCACCGATTCGCACATCGCCTTACAGTTGGCGGCTCGAGCGAGATCCCCAGCGGTTCACCGTCCAACCGCTCGAGCTCGTAGATGACTTGTTCACCGTCCGGCTGCCGAGCTTCAATCAGGAGCTCTTCGTCAGCGGTGAGAAATTCCCAGTCGAGGAAGTCTCCGAGTGGCCGCCCGTTGACGGTGAGTAGCTCTGTGCCCGGCCGGATCCCGAGCTCGTCGGCGATGCTGCTTGATTCTACCCGAGAGACCTTGACCATAGCTCAAGTAATTTAGAGGTATAGAGAGCGAAGTCAAGGAACTACCGAAGTTTAGCTCTATCGCGTTCCGGTACGATTCTGCCCTTTTCCGTTCACACGGGACTCGTGGCCGCGAGCGATTCGAGGAGCTTCCGCGCGCGCTCAGCGTTGAAACCTGGAAGCTTGGCTATAGCGTCCTCGCCCGCATCGCGCACGCCCTGCACGCTTCCGAATTCTTTGAGCAATAGGCGCCTTTTTGCCGGTCCGATACCAGGCACCCGAAGCAGCTCGGACGTCACCGTTCGCATCGCCCGGCGCTTGCGATTGTAGGTCACCGCAAAACGGTGAGCTTCGTCCCGCGCCTGCTGCAGTAGCCTTAGTCCTGGCGAGCGGCGCGAGATTTTGAGTGGTTCTTCTCTGCCCCAGATGAAGACCTCCTCCTCCCGCTTTGCAAGGCTTACCAACGGACGATCGGCCAAACCCAGCTCCCCAAGTGCGTCGTGGGCCGCCGAGAGCTGCCCCTTGCCGCCATCGATTACGATCAGGTCTGGCAGCGGCTTTTCGTCGTTCAGGCGCCGATCGAAGTAGCGTCGGACGACCTCTCGCATCGACGCAAAGTCGTCGCTGCCTTCGACCGTCTTTACTCTGAACTTGCGGTACTCGTTACGCTTCGGCCGCCCGTTCTCGAACCAGACGCACGAGCCGACGGTATCAGTGCCCTGAGTAGTAGAGATGTCGAAGCATACGAGCGACCGCGGCAGCCGTTGGAGCCCCAGCTCTCGGCTAAGCTCGTAGACCGGATCCCCTGCCCGCTCCTCCGCCTCCATCGACGAAAGCTTCAGCTCCTCGAGCAAATGGCGGGCATTCTGTTCAGCGAGCGCTATCAGCTCGCGTCGCGGGCCGCGCTGGGGAATCTGAATTCTGCTCTCGGGCAATGCCTGCTCGATGAGTTCCCGATCCGGGAAATCGAAAGGAAGGAGAACCTGTCGTGCTTTCTCCTGCATGCCGACGTAGCTCCCGGCGAGAAACATCGTCATCACGTCGGTATCATCCTCACCGTCGATGTTCGTGAGGAAACGCTGTTCCCGCGAAAGCAGTTTACCGCTCCGTATTCTCAATACCGTGACGCAGGCGTCATCGCCATCTCGGGCGTAGCCGATGACGTCGCGATCGCCACCCTCTACCTCCAGTACGACGGTTGGCTCCTCCATTCGCTCGAGATGGTGAAGTACGTCGCGCAGTTCCGCCGCGCGCTCAAAATCGAGCTGCTCGGACGCAAGGTCCATCCGCTCCTTCACGCGTCGGAATACCTCGTCCGGCCTGCCTGAGAGGAAGAGAACCACTTCGTCGATCATTGCGCGGTAGTCCTGCTGCGACTGCGCCAGAATGCACGGTGCCTTGCAACGCTTGATGTAGTAGTCGAGGCACGGGCGCTCCGGCATCTGAGCCGGCATGTCGTAGTTGCAGCTCCGCACGGTGAATATTCTCTTCACCACGTTGAGCGCGCGGCGCATTGCCCCGACATCGGTATAGGGACCGAAGTAGCTCGCTCCGTCGTCCTCGAGCCGCCGGGTGACGAACACTCTTGGGAACGGCTCCTGAACCGTCACCTTGATGTATGGATATGACTTGTCGTCGCGCAGCGCGATGTTGAATCGCGGGTGATACTCTTTGATCAGGTTCGCCTCGAGTATCAGCGCGTGCGCTTCACTCGGTACGACGATCGTCTCGAGATCGGCAATGAGGCCGACTAAATGCCGAGTCTTTACGCTCTCTAGCTGGTCATTCGCGAAATAACTTCGCACCCGCGAGCGAAGCCGCTTCGCTTTGCCTACATAAAGGGTAGTTCCATCCCTTCCCTTCCAGAGATAGACACCCGGTCCCTCCGGAAGATGTGGGAGTTTTGTTGCAACAGCGTCGGGAACTGACAGCATGTGTAATTATACCATGCGCGGAAAGTAGAGTTCACCTCGAACGCCTCGCGCGTCTGAACAATCGCGTCCCTCGATCAATGACGTGTTTTGCCTCGGGAATTCGAAACGCCGCAGTCATACCGAGGTAGGTCAAGCCGTAGACCGTAAGCAGAACCAAATCCATGAGCTTCGTGCGCACGACGGTTTCGTGCGCAGAGAGAATGGGCGAGCCGCGATCGATCGCCAGCTTGTAGGCCCATGGAAGTGCGGCACCGATGAGTGCCGCGAGCCACAAGCGCGCGACGCGCGATCGTATCAGTCGGGTGCGACCGACTCTCTTGTCCATCTCGCGCCGCAGCAGATAAAACTCTACCCAACCAGCAAGTCCCGCCGACGCAGTGAGTCCTGCCGCGCCCAGCTTGCGATCGAGGCCGAGCAGCCCGGGCAGAACCAGCGCGAAGAGATATCCGAGAACCGTGGTAAGAATCACCCGCACGACTGCGTAACGCAGCGGTGTCCGCGTATCGCGCAGAGCGTAAAAAGTGGATGAGTACAGGCGGCCCATCGTGGACGCGAGAAGTCCGATGGTTGAGCCGATCAGGATCTGCCATACCCAGATCGTGTTGCCTAGCTGGAACCTCCCACTCTGAAACAGCAGGTGTACGATCAGATCTCCCAGCGCGAGGAGCCCAACGATGCTTGGAACGATGAAGTACGCGATGCGGTCGAGGCCGTCGCTGAGTCGGCCCCGCAAGTACGCGCCGATCTCCGCGGTAGTGCCCACCGCGCGCGACATCGCAGGCAGCTCCGCGGCTGATATGGCCATGCCAAAGAGACTGATCGGCAGAACGTATATCGTTTGGGCGTACGTGAACGACGAGACCGCACCATTTCCCAGGTAGCTCGCGAGCCACGCATCGACGTACGCACTGAGCTGCACGACGCCTCTGCCCACAAACGCTGGAACGAAATTGCGAAATACGTTGCGGACGCTTTCGTGTGATGCTGTAAGTCGCGGTCTGATTCCGCGCGCGAGAGTCATCACTTGCGGAAGCTGAATCCCGAACTGCAGCGCGCTTCCGACAACCGATCCGTAGGCGAGATAGATCGCCAGCTGAACCTCGCTGCGACCCTTATGGAAGAAAATGAGTGTCGCGACCATCGCCAGATTCCAGAGTACGGGCGCGGTGTAGGACATGAAGAACCGGCGGTGACTGTTGAGAATTCCCAGACACCAGGCGGAGAACACGAGGAGGCCTGCACCGGGAAACAGGATTCTGGTCAGCAGGACAGTGAGCTCGCGTTTCTCACCCGTAAAACCGTTGGCGATGACGGCCACGAGCCATGGCGCGGTGAATACGCCGAGTGCAACGATGATCGATGACACGAGCGCCAACATGCCGGCAACGGCGCCAGCCAGGCGGGTCGCCTCATTCTCATCTCCTCTTCCGAGGAGCCCTGCGTATTCCGGTATGAACGAGGCGGAGAGCACACCTTCGCCGAACAGGTTCTGCAGCATGTTCGGGATGCGGAACGCGGCGTTGAAGGCGTCAGCGGCGAGGCCGGCGCCGAGGTAGCGGGCCATCATAGTCTGGCGAATCAGTCCCGCGAGACGGCTGAGAAGAATTCCCGAGGCTACGAGAAATGCCGCGCCCTTCCGCTCGAGCGCTCGGCTCTCTGTTGTCCGTGGAGTCTCCCTCCGCTCTATTGGCGGTGCGGCCTCGGCGACCTCATCAGGCTCGGCGGGCAACAACTCGGTAAGCGGTCGATCCTTTACGTTCTCGTCTTCCCCTCTATTCACGAACCGCCTCGTGCGGAAACGGCTCCCTCCAGACGGTGCGATGTCGCATTACCGCCGACTAAGCGCATTGCGTGATGTCTCGCCTCCGCAAGCATCTCGTCCTGCAGAACAGTCCCGTAACGAGCGAGGAGTGGCACAAAATTGAGGATGCGCTCCTGCGGCTTGCCCAGAGGATAGAGAGATCCGCGCGCCGTACCGATCTCACGCATGATCTCGGTATGCTGCCTTTTCGCTGCGGCGATGAGACGGCGCTCGAATCGATCGACACGCTTCGCCAGATTCGCGCGCAATCCCTCCGTAACGGATGCGCCCACCGATGCGCGTTCCCTCGCGACCGCTTTAGTAAGCTCGTCGAGTCTTTCGTCGAGGGCCGCGCGCGTTGCGCCGAGCTCGTCGACGACCGACTTCGGCAGCCGCGCGCGCGCGACACGCGCCTCAACCTCATGAGGCTCACGAAAGTCCTCGGGCAACAGATAGAGTTTCTCGAGGATCTGCTCGACCTGGGGCTCGATGATGAGGCACGACCACCGTGGAACAATCGCAGGGCGCGCAACGCCGATCGCCTCCGCGATCGGTGAGATCTGCGCGAAGTAGGCGATTTCCGCATGGCCTCCAACGTAAGTGGCCGTTGGCAGTATGGCACGCTCGACGACCGGGCGGAGCAACACGTTGGGACCCGTATCCTCGGTAATCGCCTGCTTGCGCGCAGCTTTGATTGGAACGCGTTTGCGCGCACCGGACGCGGTGCTGAAGACGAGCGAAAGTCCCGACACGTCCTGAACCCTCGACGATCCTCTGACTGATGTCGCCCGCTTTCTCGAGTGCCGCGCGCAACACGGGGATCGCCGCGGCTCGGGTCGCCTGATGCGACGCATCGATCACAGCGATACCAAGCGGCGCCAGCAACGCGCGAAGGAAAGAGACGTACGCCGATCCTACCGTCTGATCGGCACTGTAGAAGCGTTCGAGCAGCTCGATCGGAGTGCCGTCGACGGTGGATCCGGCGGCTCGCCGCAGCGCGTCCAGCTGTGCGGACACATCGCCGAGCGGCATCGACGCCATTGGACGACCGAGCGGCTCAGGATGATCGATGCGGAGGAGCTGCGCGCCGCCTGGAATCGAGACGACAGTGCTGCTGGCTTCCCTGAAATCGGTATCGTCGGTCGCCGCCCAGAACACCGGCGCCACTGGAATGCCGATAGCTTCCTGGAGCGCGTCGGCGATGGCGAGTGCGCTCAACGCCTTGGACAACGTGTAGATCGGACCTCCGAACAGGCCAGGTTGCTGACCCGTTGTGACGACCACTCCCCGTCGCGTGCTCGACCGTTCGAGTCGCTCCTTCGCTTTCCCGGTAGCATCGAATGCCGGCGTCAGACGCGTCAGCCAATCGTCAGCAGACTCCGATCGAACCGAGTCGAGGCGTTCACGCCAGGACGCCGCATCGGCGGGGACAGGCTCGTACCAGTTCGCAGGCGCACTGCCCGACATCGCCGCGGCGGCGAGGGGATTGCCGCTGAGCGATTGAGTTACGATTCGAGGATTCATCGCCGGTTCGCGAAGAGAATCACGCGCGGTGAGTCCTCGGACCAGCCGCTACCGCCGTAGTCCCCAAAGCGCTTGAGCACCTCGAATCCGGCGGCCTTGAGCATCCACTCGAGATCCGATGCCGTCAGCAGTCGCACCCGCTCGATGTACTCCCTGCCGCGTTCGCGCAGTCGGATCGTCTTCTCGACGAATCGGTCGTCGGGTGTGATAGCCCGGCTCTGCTCGATCGTGATGCCGCTCGCGACACGTTCATCATAGGGTACGAGGTCTTTGCGCACCTGACTGGCGTTCAGGTAGTCGATGACGAGCGTTCCACCTGGGCGCAGTGCAGCGCGTACGCAAGCAAGAACTCTCGCGTGCTCCCGGTCGTCGTCGAAATACCCGAAGCTGGTAAAGAGATTAACCACCAGGTCGAAGCTCTCGTCGGCGAAGGGGAGCTCTCGCATGTCCGCTCGCACGTACGGCGCATCAGGCGATTCCTTTCTCGCGACTTTCAGGAGCGCCATTGAAAGATCGAGCCCGACTGTCCACCACCGCTCGAATAGTACGTTGGTGTGCCGCCCAGCCCCGCAACCGAGATCGAGAATCGTCACGGTGCTGATAGATGCGCAGATAATCTTCACCAAACCATTGCTCGAACCAGTCGGCTTCCTGCGAGCCTGATCTCTGCATTTTTGGAGTCTTGTCACGAACGAGCGTCATTTGTGGTATGGCTCGCCGCGTACAATGGTCCCGGCGCGATAGATCTGTTCGACGAGGACGAGACGCGCGATTTCGTGGGGTAGTGTCCACGGCGCAAGTGACAGCTTCATCGTCGATCCGGTTTTCACCGTCGGTGCCAAGCCAAACGCTCCGCCAATCAGAAAAGCGACATCGCGGTCCTGTTCACGAGCGGTTTGGAGGAAGTCGGCGAACTCCGACGAGCTGAAAGACTTGCCATCAACCTCGCAGACCACTGTGTGCGCTCGGGCCGGGACTTTCTGCGCCAGTCGCAATCCCTCGCGTTCTTTCACCTTGTCGACAGACACTCCGGCGGCGCGCTCTTCGCGAACTTCACGCACGTCGAGCGGCCAGTAGCGCGCCGCTCTCTCTTCGTAGTCCCGAATCGCTTCGCCCAGCGCACGATTGCGCGCCCTGCCCACGACCGCGACGACCAGTCGCATCTATGCGTAGATGCCGCGTAGTCTGTGAACGCTGGCGACTCTGCTGATCGAGAGCATGTATGCGGCGGTGCGCATGTTGACGCGGCGCTGCCGCGAAAGGTCGAGGACATCGTGGAAACTGCGCCGCATGATGGTCTCGAGGCGTTCGTTCACGAGATCCTCCGGCCAGAAGTATCCGCCGCGGTCCTGCACCCACTCGAAATACGAGACGGTCACGCCGCCGGCGTTGGCGAGAATGTCTGGAATCACGAAGATACCATTCTCGTCGAGGATCGAATCGGCGGCGGCGGTCGTCGGTCCGTTAGCGCCCTCGCAAATGATGCGCGCCTTGATGTCGCCGGCGTTGCGCGTCGTGATGACGTTCTCGAGCGCTGCCGGGAGAAAGACATCAACATCGAGGGTCAGGAGATCCGCGCCCGAGATCACTTCCGCCTTTGTATAAGCCTCGAGCGAACGATGCTTTTTTACGTAACCGATGGCGTCGTCGATGTCGATCCCGCTCGCGTTATACAAGGAGACCGATCGGTCACCAATCGCTACGATCTTGCAGCCTTCGCGGCCCAGGAGCTGGGCCGCGACGGAGCCGACGTTGCCAAATCCCTGGATGGCAACGGTCGTCCCCTTCACTGGCATCCCGAGATGTTGTAACGCTTCCTTCGTCACGATCATGCATCCGCGACCAGTCGCTTCCCGACGGCCGAGAGATCCACCCAGCTCCACAGGTTTTCCGGTGACTACTGAAGTAGTCGTGTGGCCGACGTGCATCGAGTAGGTGTCCATGACCCAGGCCATCACGCGCTCGTTGGTGTTTACGTCCGGGGCTGGCACATCGGAATCGGGACCGAGCAGGTTGATGATTCCAGATGTGTAGCGACGCGTGAGTTTCTCGAGCTCGCCCGCACTCATTGCCAGGGGATCGCATCTCACTCCGCCCTTTGCGCCGCCAAACGGAATATTGACCACGGCACACTTCCACGTCATCCACGCGGCGAGAGCTTTCACCTCTTCGAGCGTCACCTGCATGTCGAAGCGAATGCCGCCCTTGGCTGGTCCGCGCGATGTGTTGTAAAGAACGCGGTAGCCCTCATACACATCGACTTGCCCGTTAT
>WNGH01008118.1_pt1 | contig 13297 bp, 9 predicted proteins | sample 5400631 | NCBI WGS metagenome assembly WNGH01 (sample SAMN13153373, study PRJNA577476) | soil metagenome | isolation source: 115 cm soil or saprolite under Garry oak tree replicate 1 | place: USA:California | collected 2016-06-15
GTCGACCGTGCGTCAAAGGTCCGCAGGACAAGGCGCCAGACGGCGTCGTTACCGGGACGGGGCGCGGCCGTCGAGCAGGGTACGGACAGGGAATTCGCGCTCTCGTTGCTTGCCGTCGGCTCGCGCTGCAAAGCCGCGAAGTCACCAGGCACACGGGCGCTGCGCTGTTACGTCCTGTCACAGGCCTCTGCAAGCTTGACGTACGGCGTCCGCCTTACCTGCATCGGCAATCTGGTCGTCAAGGTAACCACTCTGGGTCGTGCTGGCCTGGCCGATCCGTACGCCACCACGCGGACACCCTGATCGGTCGACGTCCGAATCTTCCGATGAGCGGACTATGATTGAGTCGGGGTTGGGGTTGCTGTATGCAGCGATTTGTAAATTTATTTAGACGGGGCAGCGCCTGAGCCTGTCCTCGGCATTTCTGGGCGGCCTTAGTTAAGAAGCGGTGGGGAAGCGATGCCTGAGTCGAATCAGAATCCGAGGGCAGCGTTCCTTGAGTTCCTAGCCGAAGATCATTTCGCCCACTACCCCGATTCCGTTTTGGTTGCCCGGCTTCAGGCGATAGCTGCGAGCTGGAGTGAAGCATCTCAACATTTCTACGCCGGCTATGCGCTGTGGCGGGCTATGGACTTTGCGTGGGGAGCGGTCGGTGCGCTAAGGGATTGTGCGCTCGGAGCATCGCGTGAATTTGAGAAAGCTGCTGTCACCAACCCTAACGCTAGCGAACTCGAAGTGGCTGCTGCCTTGCGAATGTGGGCTCTTGAACTCGGGATGAACTACCGGGATGTGGATCCTACCCGGGTGCGCCGTGAGGTGGGAGCTCTCCAAGAAGAACTGGCTGAGCGGCTCATCAATATTGCGGACAATAGTGATGATCCTCGCGCCCGCGCGGGACTTCTCGTGCGCGGTTTCCAGCTAGAGACCGACTTCGGAGCCACCTGGCGTCCGGAGTTCCCAGAGGTCGAGATCGACACTGGTGGCATGATGATTGGACGCGCCTCGGTCACGCTGATGATGCCGTCGGCCTTCCGCCTGTTTGTGCGGAGCGGCGACTATGTCGCTGCTGATTCTGTCGCTCGCACCTGTGCCGAAGCCTTCACCTCGCATGGCCTGCGCGGCTGGAGGGCAGCGGTGAGCGGTTATCTTGCACCGGGGCAGGCGGTAGAGCGCTTTACAGAGGCAGCTGAGGAACTCAGCCAGGACACCTACGAAGAGGCTGCCGGGCGAGCAGGAGGCTGGAGTTCAGTCAACATTGATCTCTGGGCCAAGTACTTTCGGGCCCGGGCTGCGTTGGCTCAGATCGTCCGCACGCCAGGACGTGTCGCCGCACTGTTTAACCAGGTTAAAGACGCGATTCAAGGTACGGAGTCGGGCTGGCGGAATCCGCAGGTCACGTGCTTTAGGATCTTGATCGGCGGGCTGGGGGAGATCATCGACGGCAGCGACCCCGTGGATGCTGCAGCGCTCGCTAGAGAAGCCCTTTTTAATGAGGCGAGCCGCGTGGGCTTTGATGAGAATGACCGACTTGCCCTGGAGTTTCTCGATGCTGCTGCGAGTGCATTCGCCGAAATCCGTGATGACCCGGCAAGAGGATATATCTCCGGACGTCTTCCCGAGGCGCTGAAGATCCTGGGCCGCATCCCTTTGGTGGGTGGTGACGCGATCGTGTCGGCCATCGAGCCCGCAGTTGGGGAACGCGCTCTGGCTACCCAGGTCTTGGGCCAGCATCATACCTGGATTTACCGAACGATTGAAGGAATTAGGGACGAAACTGCTTTGCAGAAACTATTGCTCCGGCTGATGCAGGCGCAGCTTCCGTTGTATGCGCAACGTCGGCACGGCCCAATTGAATACGGCAAAGACATTGTCGCCCTCATTGAACTAGATGGTGAACATGTTCTTCAGATGTATCAGGTCAAGGTCGGCGATATCACAAAATCGAATTGGGCTAAAGCTCGTGATGAGCTCGCGGAGATGTTCCAGGTCGATATGAGCAGCGCTCAACTTCCCGTGAAGCCTGATCGCCGTGAGGGTGTTCTAGTGTTCAACGGCCATACTAATCCCTACGTCGAGCCCGTCGTTGAGGGGTGGATCAAAGAGCAAAGAGATGATCATCATCGCTCGTATAGGACAATGCATCTCGACTCGATCGTACGATGGATCGCGGAAAATAATCTCGTCAATGAACTACGCCAAACGCTCGCTGAACTGGGTATTGGGATAGATGCGGTCTGAGCGCTGCGACGGGCACCCGCGCAACCGTTCCGATCGCGGTCAAGCGAGCGTACATGCGGATCGCGATAGCTGATCATGGTTTGCGTCCGACCGCAGAATCGAGTGCGACGGTGGCTCCAACATTGGACGACCGTCCGCTTCTGCCGCTCTGGGTGCGTATACAGCCATTGCGGTCGTGCCGCCGTGTCCCGCTGATGATCTTGATGGCCGCTGCTGGCCATGCCAGGCCTCCGCGACGCGCCCGCATGATGGATGATGAGCTGATGGGCAGGACTGAACTCTCGCGTCACGCAGCTGCGAAGGATGCGAGCTTGCTGCTGGTCCAGGACGCTCTTGTCCAGGTCAGGGCGATGGCTTACCTGCGAAGGGAAATGGCGGCCGGGGAAGACGAATCGCCGATTGACTATCGCGAGCGCATCCGGCTGATCGCGGATGCCTGCGAGGGCCTTCCCGGCTATTTGCGGGCGGACACACCGGTCCAAGGGCTGAAGTACGCCTGGACGCAGGCCAGCGAGATGCAGCAGGCATGGATACGGGAGACCATGGCGCAGCACGGCATCGCCATCACCGATCTCGTCGGGCAATTAGCCTGATCCTGCATAACCTGCTTGGGCGAGCAGCGAGAGATGACTGAAATTCCTCGCCAGTCCCTCGTGCACTCTCATGCCGCGGACCGAACGCCGAGGCGGATTGTCATGACTGCTGGTAGTCACCTCGGTGCCGGACTGGTGAGTGATTCAGAGGGGCAGGAGGTCCCTGGCGAGGGCTTGCTTGAGCTGCCACTGGTTGTCCGGGGTCGTCCGGCCGGGGAATCCGCCGTTGCTGAAGACATGGTTGAGGTAGAACACGAAGGGCATCGTGGTCTCGGCGGCGAACAGCCCGTCGGCGCTGGCGTCCGGGAGGATGAGGCCGTACGGCGGGCCGCCGCTGACATTCTTCTTGTGCAGCCTGTCCGGCGCGAGCGGGAGCACGAACAGTCCGGCCTCCGCCGGGTCGTGCGCGGCCCATTCGCGCCACTGTTCGTGCTCGTCTTCGAAGTAGCCGCGGATCGGCTCGCCGGGGTAGCGCGAGCCCTCTGCCTCGATCACCAGCGGGTCAGCCGATGCCGACCCGGCCCACTGCGGGTGCGTGCCGACCAGCCAGACGTCCCCGACCAGACGCAGCCACGACAGCAGGGTCAGGGGCACGGGGCCCGAAGCGCTCGGTCAGCCAGTCTGCGTGCGCTACCGCCCCGGCTGCCGGCGGGACGTGGGGCAGCACGGGGTCTTGGCGGTAGCGGTCGAGCCAGTTCGGCGGCGACACCGTGCCGACATCCTGCCGCATCTAGACGCGCAGCTGAAGGTGCGCCGCAGCGGTTGGCTGCCCGCTGATGCGCCGTGTCCTCGCTAGCGAACCGATCCAGTTGGCCGGGCTAGCCGCAGCCGACCGTTGATTAATGGCGCGGGCGGTCCAGCCTCCGGCGCATTTCCGCATCAGCAAGTTGAAGCAGGATCAAGACGATGACGAGGATCATCGGCACGCACTCTCATGGTTGATATGCCTGTGATCGTGAGGCACCAGGATCGAGGCGCACTGCGCCTCGACCACAGGCATGATCAGGCATTATGCCGCCGGAGGGTAGTGATCTGATCTTTGATCACCGACATAATGCCGCGTTGGGGACGCCCTGTCTGCCAGTGAGCGGACCTGGGCGCGAATGCCGCTAGCGTAGCGGTGGCGGCGGACCGAAGCCCGAGTACCGGCGCACAGATTGGGAGGCGCCCATGGGCGACCGCATCCACGAAGGCGCGTACAGACTGACATGGTCTGATGAATTCGATGGCGCACGGGGAACCCCGGCGGACAGGGGGACCTGGCAGGCCGAGACCGGCGGCTCCGGGTGGGGAAACCAGGAACTGCAGTATTACACCGATGAGCCGGGCAATGCCGCCCTCGACGGGGCCGGGAATCTAGCCATCGTGGCCCGGCGGGTTACCCCGGACCTGGCCCGCCGACGGTACGGCAGCTGCGAGTACACCTCCGCGCGGCTGATCACCAGGGACCGGGTCTCGTTCCGGTACGGGCTCATACAAGCGCGGATCAAGATCCCGCGTGTGCGCGGGATCTGGCCCGCGTTCTGGATGCTCGGCCAGGACATCGGCCAGTCTGGATGGCCCGGTTGCGGTGAGATCGATGTCATGGAGCATTTCGGCACCGGCCCGGCGACGGTACACGGAACCGTCCACGGGCCGGGATACTCCGGGCCGGGGGGCATCAGCGCGTCGTGTGCGGTCGGCCCATCGCTCGGCCGCGATTTTAACGTCTACTCGGTCACCTGGGATCCCGGCAAGATCTTCTGGTATGTCAACGACGAGCTATATCACGCCGTGACCCCGGCGGACCTGAACAGGAAACCCTGGGTCTTTGACCACGATTTCTTCCTGCTGATAAATATCGCCGTCGGCGGCACCGCCTCGGTCCCGCCAGGCAAGTCAGTGACCTTCCCGCAGACGATGCTGATCGATTACATCCGGGTCTATGAACCGGCGGCAAGGCTGGCCTGACACCATCTGCCGGCCCATCACCCGCTGGCACCGCACGACGGAACGGTGCTTACTCTCATGCCGCCGACCGGGTCTTTGGGATTGCCATGGCGCTGGCACCTCCGTCCGCAGGTGCATGCCGCACGGGGTCCGTCATCCTGACGGCGGAACCGATCGCCGGTCACGGCGCTGAGGGCGGGCGGCGGGAACCCCGGCCAGGACGATCCGGATGCCGCCGGTGTCCTCGATCTGGATCCCGGGCCGGAGATGGGCACTAGCCCTGGATCATCCAGCGGGCCGGAATCCGGCAGGCGGCCATGCCCGGGAACGCCGCGGCGGAGCCGGCCGCCACGGCCCTGGCCACCAGGGCGCAGGCCGATGCGGCTGCCCGGAGCGTCTATCTTCCTGTTCCGGCATCACGCTGAGCGACGAGGGAGGTCAGGGAGAACGCGCGCGGACCCGCCGTTATGTTCGGGTTTGGATACTCGACGGTCCTCAACTGAGGCACGCAGAACGGCGCATTCTGGTTTGAAGCGATCGGTGCGGATTCCAGCAGAGAGGTCGCCATGCCCGGATTGACCTGTGCTGAGATGGTTGTTCGCGCGATTATTTTTGGTCTGTACCTGTCAGGAGGGTATTTGCGGCAGGTAGGTCGATTCAGCTGCGGTCGCCGGGGCGACCTCGGTCACGAGGCGGCGTAGCTCGGTAAGCAGCACAGCATCCTGGGTCGGTGAGCAGAGCAGAAGTCGCGCAATCACTGTGGCTAGCGCGGTGACGTCGGCTCCGGTGACGGGGGCGAGCTGGCGCAGCAGCGCGGATAGCTCAGGTCCGGGCGGCCCGCCGGCGAGGACGGCCGCTGACAGCCGTGCCGCGACGAGGGGCGGAAAGCCAGGATCAGGCACGTTCACCCGGGTGCCGCTCGGCAGGTGCTCGCCCGGTGCCCACCCGTGTTCCTCGTTGTGGCGCAGGAATTCCTCGATCGGCCGCTGGTAGACCGAGGCAAGGTCGTCGAGGGTATCGGCGGTCAGCATCTGCTCCGGCATCAAGGCCCGGGCGGTCGGGTCACGGTGGGCGTATGACTCGCCGATGATGTGCACCGCGCTGAACTCGGGGGATGACCGGTCCCGGGCCAGGCGGCTGATCACCTTTGCTAGCTGATCTGGAGAGAGCGGAGGGCTTGGCCACCAACGCTCCCGCATCGCGGCCACCCGGGCTGTGGTTCGCGCGCAGAACGTGGCGTCCTGGATGTTGTGGGCGGCCTCTTCCGCGGCGGTCAAGGCGCGCTCGATCATCGAGCTATCATCGTCCGGCCCGGCGATCGACGCGGTTTCGGCCAGGGTGAGACTGGCTGGTGCGGTGATGCCGGCGAACCCCCTGCCCACGGCCAGTGCCCTGGCCACGAGACCTGAGGGGTCTGAGCCGTCGCGCGGGAACCGGCTGTACGCCTCCGCCAGGCCTGCCAGCCGCCGTCGGTGCAGGCCCCATACGTCTCCTTCGCCCCGCACGGGCGAGGGAGGAAGTGCCTCCGCCTGAGCGACTGCGGCATCCCGGCGCCTGGCGAGTTCTTCCTCCGCCGTACCGTCGCCGGCGCTGGCTTGCAGCGCGAGCACGGCGATCTCCAGGTTCTCGAGGAACTCGCCGCGGTTCGGTGCGGCCAGCACCACTTGCCCCACCCGGGTCAGCCACTCGCGTACCCAGTCCTGTGACGGGTGGAGCAGCACCGCGGCGAGCAGCGCCCACAGAGATCCATTGCGGTACTGGGGATAGCCATAGGCGCGGTGGACGTTCAGGTAGCGCTCCAGCAATGGCTCGCCGATGGCTGGCTCCTCCTCGGCCAGCGCCACCAGCGGCGGTCCGTCCAAGCTGGCGAGGTATCCGCCGACGTCCCGGTCACGGAGTTCCTCGTGCTCTTGGGCCAGCAGTTCGTAGTGTGGGCCCAGGAGTGAGCTGTCTGTTGCCCCGCCAAGACGAGCGACTATTGCTGCCGCCTCCCACTGCGGCGGCGCTGGCGGCAGGACCGCAGGTGGCGGCGGCCTGCCGTCGAGCGCGGCCGTGACCCGCTCAAGCAGCCGGACCAGGGTCGGGGAGCTGGGCTGGGAACTGCGGACGCGATCCCGCACTCGGGCGGCCTCGCCGGGCGCCTTTTCTGACGCGAGCCAGGCGATTGTCAGCAGGATCGTGTCGTGCCAGTCGGAGTCGATCTGCCCGGAGAACAGGTCTAGCAGCCGTTCGGCCGCCGCCACATTCCCATCCCGGGCCGCCGCGAACATCGCTTCCGGCCGGAGCAGGCGCCGGTTGAACAGGACGATGGTGAGGGCGACGGGAACAAGCAGGAACGTCGCATCCGGGTGTTCATCCTTGGCCGCGAGCCCGTAGGCAAGTTCCAGGTCGCGCCGCAATAGCGCCGGGTCACGCAGCGCCGCCAGGTGAGCCTGCTGGAACCGCTGCTCGGTCACCAGCCGGACCAATAGGGCGGTCAGTTCGTGGCGCTGCTGGGCGCTGCTGCGGTCGGCTGCCTCAGCCAGGTGAGTCGCCGTGTGACGCAGGCCGTATGGGTCCCACTGCTCAAATTGCCCCCATCGCTGGACGGCGTAATACTCGGCGACCCGGCGGTGAGCGTCGCGCATGTCCAGCTTCGTTTCCAGGTACTCACCGAAGGTCCGGTGCACCAGTCGCCAGTCACCTCGCCGTCCCCGGCTCAGCACCCGGGCCCAGGGCTCGAGCACGCGTACGCGCACCTCGTTGGCAGGGCGACCGACCTGAGCCGCGAGCCAGTCCGCGGTGACCGCCTCGCGGGCCACCGCGAGCCGGTCGAGAACGGGCTGGTACAAGCCCTCCCACTCGGCCCATCCTTGCGGCAGTGACGAGCTCATCCAGTCCCAGAACTGGTCGTAATACCCCTCCAGGCCTGACGGCAGGTTGAACAGGTCGAGCGGTGGCGTTTCCGGTCCGCGCTCGGCCAGATCCGCGAGGACATAACTCACGTACATGAAGTTGCCCTCGCTGGGTTCCACCAGCCTGGTGACGAAGTCATCTGACGATACCGGCGGATCGCTGCTGAGCAGCGCGCCGGCAATGCGGCTGTCGCGGGTGACGCGGTCGCGGACGAACGCCCCGATGTCGGCGATCTGCAGCCGGTCGTCCCGGCGCACCGGGTACGGCCGCAGCGGCGTTCCCGGCTTGGTCCGCAGGCGGCCCGTCCGCCGGGTCACCACCATGTACACCCCGGGAGGCAGCGTGGATGGCAGCAGCAGGGGGTTCGCCCCGGACGGCGGCGGGTCCGCCTCATCGAGCCCGTCGACCACGACCCAGACCGGCCCACCCCCGGTTCGCTGCACCGACTCGCGCAGGATACGGCCAAGGAAGGTGGCGTCGTCGCCGGCGCGGGCCGGCAGCGTGCCGTAATCCAGCTGGTGGCGCACGATCAGGGCGGCGCTGACGTGCTCGAGGAACTGGTCGGGTCGATGTGCGTTACTGCCGGCGCTGGCCAGGAACGCGACGGCGTCATGACGCCGGGCGATCTCGATGGCCAGCGCGGTCTTGCCGAGCCCGGCGTCGGCGACGATCTCGAAATAGCCCGCGGGATTGCGCGCGGCAAACTCGTCCAGCGCTTCGAAGATCGCGCTGCGCCCCACGAATTCGTAGCTGGTGACCAGATCGAAATCAAGGATGAAATCCTGAACGGGCCTGGCTGCGGCTATCTGGACGGTCTGATGGACGCCGCCGTAGATAGTCTCGGCTACGGCCGCAGCCGTCGCGTTGATTGTGTCGACGAGCGCCGGATGAGACATTTACCGCGCCTCAAGGCTTGCCTGAACCGCCGAACGTTTGATGGACGCCATCATGGATAGTCTGAGCGACGACCACGCCTTGCGCGTTTATCTGCCCGACCAGGCCCCCCGTGATGCCAGGCTTGTCCGCTTCAGCCTGCCGCAGCAGCTCGATCGCCCGGTCGATGACCTCCTGATCGGTGCCCGCACCCGCGTCGCGCAGCGCCTTCTCCGCTGGCTTCTGGAATGTCTCCTGGTCGGCGGCATAGTCGTCGATGCGCTCCTCGAGCTTCGGCTGGCTGCGACCGAACTTCCGGAGGATCAGAGATTTGAGCGCGGCGTAGCCGTCCTGGATTGCCTGCGTGCCTACCTTGCCGCCAGCGACCGCCAGCGCCGACAAGATCACGGTGATCGGGTCCATAGCCAGCCCCCTTCACGCAGTTCCCGGCCATCCAGGTCCTAGCCTCAGGCTAACCCCCGGTGACCAGCAAGGGCAGCACCTTCCGTCCATCTCCCACGATGGATGCATGTCGCAGAGAAATGCATTTTCAGTCGCGGAACTCCAGGAACTAGGTGAAGCACCCGTCGGCTGGAGTCAACCCAAGTACGGCGATTCTAGTGATACTCGAGGTGGACAGGAGTGTTTCGAGCTCTCTTGGGACAGGCCGCGGAGGGGCAGGCCGCATTACGAGCGCCATGTACTACGCCAAGTAGGAACAGAGATGGTTAATCTGCGCCAGATGAACGCCAATGTTCGCGCGATCTCTGCCCGCGCCGAGTCGGCGTTCGGTGTCGTCTTGGTATCGCGGGCATCAGGGATGTACTGCCGTTCAGATGTCGGCGGGCGACGTGGTGGTGCGGTGCCGCGGGCTTCTGGTCAGCGGGTGGCGGTACTGCCGGGACCGGCAAAGTGAACCCAGCCCTGCTGCCGGAGGGTGGTCAGGTCGCTTGCCATCGCGCCAGCTGCCGATATCGTCCACAGAGTCTGGCCGATGATCAGGGAACGCTCGATCGGCGAGTATCCGGGGTACCCGGTCGTGTTCGCGGTGTCCGGCTGCGTGATGAATCCGGTTCTGGTGATGCCCGAGTCGCCGATCCGCAGCACCAGCGCGCCTGACTGCGCCGCGTCCGGGGCCTGAGCCACCCCGTCCGGGGGTACCGGCGCTCCCGCGGCCATGCCTGCCACCTGGAGCGGGACGACCATCAGGTGCGTGGCGGGCCAGTAGAGGAAGGCATGCGGATCGAACTCGGCGCTCGATATCGTTGCGGTCAGCGCGAACGTGGCCATGCGGGTCGGCGCGGCCAGATCGGAGACGTCGAACAGCGAGACTTGCGTACCGCCGACATGCCCCATCGCGTCCGCCTGGCGGCCGATTGCTATCAGCCGCGTGTCAGACGCCGGGTGGAGATAGGCCGAGTAGCCGGTCAGGGCGACCGAGCCGCGGACGCGGGGCTGCGCCGGGTCACTCAGGTCCACGGTGTAGAGGGGGTCGGTTTGCCGGAAGGTGACCACGTAGCCGACGGGACCCATGAAGCGGACGGAGTAGATCCGCTCGGTGCGCCCGAGCCCGGTGACGTGACCGGCCAGCCGCATGACCGGGCCCCGGGTCGACAGCACGTACACGGCGGAGGAACTGGTCTGCGCGTCCGCCGGCGGTCCGTCGGCGAGGGCCCACGAGGTGCCGGTCGTGGTCGCGATCCGCAGGTAACCCTGCCACTCTGACAGCGCGTACTGATCGATCAGGTATCCCGGGACGCTGCCGCCGGCGGCGAACCTCGGCGGTCCGGGGCCGGCGATGTCGAACCGGTAGATGTCGGTCTGCTGCCCGATGGCCGCGCTGCCGGGCGTGCTGGCGGCACCTCCGGCGGACATGCCGGGCCCCGCGGCTGCCGCCGCCGCCGCGGCCCGCCGCCGCTCGTCGCCGGCCACGTAGAGGCTGGTGTCCGTGCCATAGACCGTAGTGCCGTCGGCGACGATGCTGACGCCGTTGCCGGAGCCGAGCGCATCAGAGGTGAGGTCGAACGTCAGCACCGTGAGCAGGTTCGCCCCGGAGTAGGTCGCGGGCCGGCTGACCGCAGCGCATGCGACGTGTCCTGTGCTGGTTGCGCCGCCGGATGTCTCCTCATAGTGAGGCAGCCAGGCGTCCAGGCCCGCGCGGCTGATGACGGCCTGGTTGGCCGCGACCCGCTGCGGGTTCGATGCGCTCCCGGGCTGCGCGGGGAAGTCCAGGCGCGGCTGTGTGCTGATCACGACCCGGACGGCCGGTCCGATCTGCCGCGCGTCGATGAGGCTGCCCTCGATGACGTAAGACGACATCACGGAAGGACGTCCGGCAAGATCCACCAGGAGCAGCCGCGAGCCGTCGACGGGCCGCGGGGAACCACCGGAGCCTGTGGCGCCCTCTGCCACCGGCACTGCGCTGGTGAGCACCAGGGCGTGGCCGCCGCTCAGCAGCAGGTTCGCCGGCTGATAGGCGATGCCCTCGCCGGCGGCGTTGAGCTCCAGGCGGCCGGTCACCGTCCGCGACGCCGCGTCGATGACCTCCAGGACACCGCTGGCGACGGTGACGATCCGGCGGCCATCGGTCTTGACCAGGTCCGGCTCGTCCACGCCGGCCACATAGTCGTTCGTACCGGAATACGCCGGTACCGCGGCCGGGGCGGCCGCGGCAGCGCCCGCCCCGGCCGCGGCCCGTGGTGCCCCGGCCGCCGCCGGGTACGCAGTGCCGTTCACCGACGCGGCCAGACCCGGAAGACCGTAGGGGCCGACGCTGGCTTCGGCCGCCTTGCGCAGGGCGGCGAGTTCCTCGCCGCAGCCATGAAACGACGTCAGCCGCACTGGACCGGACCGGATGGCAGCGTCCTGATGCACCCCCCGCTGCACCGCGCCACCCGTGCAGCCGGATATCACGAGCAGGCAGCCCGCCAGGACAGCAGCGTCCTTGCGGCTAAGGTGTCGTGTCATGCCGCTTCGACGGCCGCACCCGCCGGAAGGGTTCCCCTCGGCTGGTCACGATCTCGCAGCAACCCGCCGGTCCCCCCCGCCTCGCCTTCACCAATTACTGAACGTGCGCCAAAGCACGCCATCCGACGGGCCAGCTAACTGGCACTGACCTTCAGGGCCGTGCATCTGGGTTCTGTCACGCAGCGCAAGCGAAACCAGCCGGCAGTCAAATACGCCGCACTGAACTGAGAGATCGGCGCGCTCGCGTGAACGGCAGCGACAAGTCTCCCGGAAGCGCCGAGTCGGCGATCTAGCATCCAAGGATTGGCATTCCTGGTCACGCAGGGTTAGTCGGCGAGGTGGGCAGCCCATTTTTCCTCGGCTGGCCACTGGCCCATCCGGCGCTCGCCAGTGCGTAGTAGGGATGATCGGGAGCATCTGGCGGGGCGTACAGTTCGTGCAGCGCGTCGATGATGAAGCCGCTGCCGCGCAGGATCTTGATCCACTCGCCGTGGCCGGGGTGGAACTGTATCCCTCCCGTGGAGTCACCAGGCGGTGCGCCTGGCGCTGCGGGTGGAGTAGTTCCTGTCCGGCGGGCCCGTCCAGCCCCGGGGAACACACGGTGACCAGGATGGTGGTGGTGTGGAAGGCCAGTTTCCCGCCCGGCCGCAGCAGCCTGGCAGCCTCAGGTACCCAGCGGGCCGGGTCGCACCACAAGCTGGCGCCGCATTCGGAGATGGCCAGGTCGAAGCTGCCCGAGGGGCAGCGGGACATCTCCAGCGTCGGCCTCGACGAGCGGGAAGGTGATGCCAAACCGGTCCTGGCAGCGCCGCGCGGACTCGAGCTGGGCGGGGGTCACGTCCACCCCGATTGGCCGGGCGCCGCGCCGGGCCAGCCAGGCGGAGAAGTACGCCGTCCCGCAGCCTAGCTCGACGACGTCCAAGCCGCGGACGTCACCGAGCACGTCGAGCTGCTGCTCGGGCACGTTGAAGATGCCCCAGGTGATGTCCTCGGCGGCCCAGGCCCGGTGGGCGTGCTCATCGGGGTATTCGCTGTTTGCGTGGGTCCACAGCTCCGGTTGGCGGCGACCTCATCCGCCCCGGCTCCGGCCTCAGCCATCCGTACCACCACCACGCATCCCGGCGACATGCCCATGCCACGATAAGGGCGAAGTCCACCGGCCACCGAGAGCGCCACGTTGAGTGATCAGCTCGAAGTTGCGGTATACGCGCGAACCGCCGATATGCTCGGCCGCCCTGCCTTCGGATGACCGCTTCCGCTGTGTCCCGGACTGGTCATTATGGCGCCGGGTGGCCAGGGTGCTCGCCCAGGTCATGGCATGCCTGGCCCACTGGGACGCCCGCCCGGCTGGCGGCGGCGCGGATGCAGGCGACCGCCGCGAACAGGGCATACTGCCAGAAGTCGTCGGTCTGCCACCAGGCCACCTCATCAAGCAGGTCCGGTTCGGTCCCGCCCTGAAGGGCTGCTGCGGCCAGCACCGCGTACTGGAGCTTCGTGTTTTCCCGGCCGCGGAAGGTGCACTCGGGCAAGAACCGCTCGCGTAGTCCCTCCAGGGGCAGCGGGTCAGCCCGGCTGGCCCCGCACCAGTCCAGCGCGTCCGCCGCGACGCGGATGAACACCTCGCCGGGGAAGGTGTCGTCCCGCGGGTGCAGGGGCGCAAGCTCGCTCACCAGCTCGAAGATGTCAGCGTCGCGGGCGAGCCCGTCGAGCAGGACCCGGCGGGCGGTCACGGTGTCCTCGGGAGCGGGCCGCTTCCTGGCAGGCATATCACGACGGTACGGCAGAACCGCCGATCGCCGGGC
>WNGH01010351.1_pt1 | contig 13297 bp, 10 predicted proteins | sample 5400631 | NCBI WGS metagenome assembly WNGH01 (sample SAMN13153373, study PRJNA577476) | soil metagenome | isolation source: 115 cm soil or saprolite under Garry oak tree replicate 1 | place: USA:California | collected 2016-06-15
TGCACGGTCGCCGCGACGCCGTCAGGTCCGATCTCCGCGGCGAGATCCTTGAGCCTGGCCATCGTCTGGGTCATCTGCAGCAGCTCCCCGCCAAGACCCGCGCCGACCTCCAGCCTGCCGTCCGGACGGTGCGCGACCAGGTGCGAGAGCACGAGCTCGCTGTTCGGCCTGCTCGCCGCGAGCAGCGCCCCGACGTCGATCAGCGGGCCGGCCGTCGCCGGGTCATCGATCAGCACGAGTATCCGGTGCGCCGCCGCCTTGCCGAGCGCGGCCCGGTCCGCCTCGGCGATGTCACGTTCCATGATCCGGTTCGGGTAGATGACTTTCAGCAGCGGCCCGGCCATGCCGGTGGTGACGATGGCCATGACCACCATCAGCGTGAACAGGGACTTGTTCAGGATGCCGAGCTGGAGGCCGACGGTGAGGATCACGATCTCGGTCAGGCCGCGGGTGTTCATCAGCGCCGCGAGGGCGCCGGACTGCCGGTGCCTGACCCCGGTCAGGCGGGCGCCGTAGTAGGCGCCGCCGAACTTGCCCGCGACCGCGACCAGCATGATCAGCACGAGGTCGACCAGGCCGGACAGGCCGATCCCGCGCAGGTTCACGTTCAGCCCGGCGATCACGAAGAAGACCGGCAGCAGCACGAGGACGCTGACCTGTTCGAGCCGTTCCAGGATGGCCTCGCGCAGCGCCGGGACGTCCCTGGGCATCGCGATGCCGAAGATGAAGGCGCCGAAGATGAACTTCACGCCCATCCAGTCGGTCGCGTAGCTGGAGAGGAACACCAGGGCAAGCACCGCGGCCAGCACGTTCGGCGTGAGCCTGCCCTGCCGCTGGTAGACCTCGGCGAGCCTGCGCAGGGCCGGCCGGACCAGCCAGATCATCACTGCGGCATAGGCCGGCGCGAGCAGCAGCCTGAACTGGTTGTGGCCGGTGCTCGCGCCGGCGACCGCGATCACCACGGCGAGCAGGGCCCAGGCGAGCACGTCGTCGACGGAGGCAGCCGCGAGCGCCAGCCCGCCGACCCGCGTCCGGTGCAGGCCCCGGTCCGACAAGATGCGCGCGAGCACGGGGAATGCCGTGATCGACATGGCGGTGCCGAAGAACAGCACGAACGTGGTCGGGTTGTGCACGTGATACCGGTGCGCCAGCCACACCCCGAGGCCCGAGCCGAGGAGCAGCGGGACGACGATCGAGCCGATGGCCACCGCCGCCGCGACCCGCTCGCGGCCCTTGACGAGCCCCAGGTCGACCTCGTAGCCGACCACGAACATGAACAGGACCAGGCCGATATCGGCGAGCGCGGTAAGCGGCGGGATCAGCGTGGGCGGGAACAGCGTCCTCGTGATCTTCGTGCCCCAGATCGTCGGTCCGAGCAGGATGCCCGCGACGATCTCGCCGAGCACCGGCGGCTGCCCGATCCGCTTGGCGGCCATCCCGAGCAGTCGCGCCAGGATGATGATCAGCGCGAGGTCGGCCAGCAGCAGCTGGACGTCGGAGTCAGGCATCGCCCGCCTGTCCCCCCGGCTTGGCCAAGCCTGGCATGTGCACGCTCACCGGCCGCGATGGGACTCGTAACGGAACCCGCGACCGCCCAGGTCGACCTGGCTGCCGGTGGCAAGCACGACCGGGACCTGCGGCGCGAGCGGCTGGTCGGCCGGCTGGCCCGGTAGCAGCACCCGGGTCCCGTTCGCCGATCCCAGGTCCGTCACCAGCACCCGCCAGCCGTCGAGCTGAATCCTGGCGTGCACCCGAGACACGATGCCGGACTCGTCCGACACCCGCAGCGGCCTGGCGTTGCCCGCCGCGACCGAGGAGTCCAGGCCAGGTTCCCTGCCCACCACGTAGTCGCTGTCGAGCTGGAACACCGCCCCGTCGTCGAGCAGCAGCACGCCGAGCGGCGGCCTCTCGCCGGGCCTTGGCACGAGCGTCTGCTGGTTCATGGAGATGCCGCAGATTGCGCAGAAGAGCGCATCAGGGTCGTCGAAGTGACCGTTCTTGCAGTACACCCCCTGGATGATCGGCCCGGCCGAGACGTAGCTGCTCGTGCCGGGCGGCAGGTCCCTTATCTTTGCCAGCGGCTGACGAGCGCGCTGCTCGACGCCGCTTGCCGAGCCGGCGTCGAGCAGCAGCACCGCCTCGAACGGCTCGGCGGGCTGGTACGGCTGCCCGGTTCCGGCCTGCTGGGCGGACTCGACCGGCTCCGGCGGGGCGGTGACCTCCCGCTCCAGGTCCTCGGCCGCGGATGCGCCGGCTCCGCTCGAGGGCAGGTCGCCCTGCGCGAGAGGCGGGGCCTGCCCGGCGGGCTGGCCGGGCGGCGCCCACAGGTCGGTGGCCTGGCGCCGCGGCGCGTCCGGCGGGCCGGCCACCGGCGTGTCGGGCGAGACCCACGCGGCCGTCGGCTCGAACGACGCGCCCGGCGACGATGTCTCCGGCGCGCGCGACAGCTCGGCCGGGGCCTCGGCTCGCACGGCCTCGGCTCGCGCGGACTCGGCTCGCGCGGACTCGGCTCGCGCGGGCTCCGCTGCGGCCGGCTGCGGCGCACCGGCCGACTCGGGTCCTGCGCCTGCCCCTCCGGCCAGGTCGGGCTCCCCGCTCGCACCGCCGGCCGGCTCGGGCTCTGCGCTGTCCTGCTCCGGGATCTGCGCGACCGGCACGCCGGCCAGCCTCGCCTCGGCGGCTCGCGTCTGGGCCGGCGCCGCCTTGGGCCCGCGGAGTTTGCCCAGGCGCACCGCTCCGCCGCCCGCGGCGCCCGGCACGCCGCCGGCGCCCTGCCCGGTGTCGGTGCCCAGGCCGCCGCCGGCCGCCCCTGCCTGGTAGTAGCTCAGGCCGCCCGCCCGCACGGTGCCGGCATCCAGCCTGGAGAACCGGTCGGTGCTCGCGGCACCGTTGTCGTCCGGGGTGAGCCCGCCCCTGACCCCGCTGACCGGTGAGCGCAGCGCGCAGCGCAGCAGCAGCCGCGGATGGCCCGCCTCGACCCGGACGGTGCCTTCCGTGGTGCTGAGGTCGGCCCACGCGCCGCCGCTGACGGCGACGGCCAGGCCGGACCCGGCCGGGCCGAACGCGAGTACCGACGGTGCGCCCTCTTCCGCGTCCAGCGCATCGGCGATCGCGCCGGTCTCCGTCGCCCGGAACGGGGAACAGGCCGGGCGCGTGCTCGCCCACGCCATGCTCGGTCACACCAGTCTCCCGCCATGAAAGCGCCACCGGATGAACGGAACGCGCATCGGACCGTTGGCTACCAGCCACACTGCCAGCCAGACCAGGCCGAAGTCGATGACGAACGCCGCGCCTGGCACGGTTCCGCTGATGCCCGGTATCGCGCCGGCCTGGAGCAGCAGCCAGACGAGCAGCCCTTCCGGAATCGCCGTGACCAGGCCGAAGAGCGTCGGCCAGTCCTTCTCCCAGCGCCATTGCATGACGAAGTGGTACACCAACTCCCAGCCGACGCCCAGCACGGCCACCGCGGCGAGGATCACGAAGGTGTCCTGGTACACCACGGAGAGCGGAGCGGGTATCGACAGCAGCGGGCCGATGATGAGGGTCACGAGCCCGCCGACCACGGCGAGCAGCACCAGCCGGGTCTGGATCCGACCACCCAGGGTGGGTAGCACCTTCTGCCTCCTGTTTGACCTGATGTCCGCCGCGACGCGACCGTGGCCCCGGGCACGAGGCGCGGGGCTGGGGCCCGCGGCGGGCCTGGCTAGGGCTGCTTGTTACGTGCCCACCTGAGCCACTGCTGTATCGAGCGGAATGTACCGATCCGGCGGCAGAATCCGCGTCGCGCGAGATCGTCGGCGATCTCCTGCGCCGCTACCTGAAGTCCCAGGAAGGTATCCACGCCGGGAAAGTACCCGCCCAGGGTCGTGGCGCCCGAGGCGTACATGACGCCAGGACCGCTGCCGGCCCCGCGCAGCTCGAAGGTACGCTCGACGTCCAGCCTGCCCACCGGGTTGCGTCCGGCGCCGGAGTGCTCGAGCAGGTCGGCCAGCACCCGGTGCTCGGCGATGTCGGCCTCCAGCCCGGTGCAGTCGATCACGAAGTCCGCGGCGACCTCGACCATGCCTGCCTGCGTGTTGACCACGCTGACGATCTTGCCCTGGTCGAGGCGCATCTGCTCGACCGTGCCCGCCATCGTGCGGTACCAGCCCGCCTCCCGGCCCTCCGTCATCTGCGCCTGCCAGCGCCGCCGGTACGGCGTGTTGGTCCCGCCCATCAGCTTGTAGGCCGCGGCCCGGTCCTCGCCTTCCAGCCGGCGCATCCTCGCCTTCAGCTGGCCGCCCCAGACCGACTTCGGATAGTTGAAGCCCTGGTAGGCGAAACCGTGGGCGCCCTTACGCCGGTTCCACGCGTTGGGCCCGTGCGAGCTCGTGATGTACGTGCGGAACAGGTGCACGATCTCGGTGGACAGGCCGTGCTTCGCCCGGTCGTCCATCAGGCGCGCCAGCACCCGGGACGCGACGATGCCGCCGCCGCGCAGCATCACGACAAGGTGCTTGGTCCGCGCGGCCTCGTAGACGTGCTCGTGCTCCTCGTACGCGCTGACCACATGGTGGAAGTCCTGGTGCGCGGTGCGGAACTCCTGCAGCTCGGGCAGGAAGCGCAGCCCGGGGTAGCCCACGGCCAGGTGCACGAACTCGGCCCGGTAGGCGAGCCGTTTCGTCGGCGTCGAGCCCACCATCGGGGTCAAGATGACGAAGTACCCGCCGCCCTGGCGCTTGCGCACCATCCTGACCTGGCCCTTGACCAGCATCTGGGACCAGCCGATCCGCTTGCTCTCGCGCTCGAGCCCGGCGAACACCCGTCCCGCCTTCGGCGTGTAGTAGTCGGCCCCGATCGGCTCGATCAGCACCTGCCACAACGGCGCGAACGTGCGCTCGGACATGGCCTCGGCCAGGGCGTAGGAGGGGAATCCCCAGATGTTGTCCGGCCTGGACGCCGAGTCCGACCTGATCCGCTCGGGCTTGGGTATCTGCGAGACCCTGGTCAGGTACTCGTAGGTCTGCCAGGCGAAGTCGAGGTTGGTCAGGACCGCGATCCGGTCCGCGGCGACGCCGGCGATCCTGAGGTAGTCGACGGTGACGAACGAGCCGATCCCGCCGCCGATGCTGACAAGGGGCACATCCATCACCGGGATCCCGGCGGCCTGGAGCATCTCGTCGGTCCACTGATCGGATCTGAGCAGGTCGTCGGTCAGGTCCCCGGAGCCGGCCGCCGCGCCTGGCCCGGCGCCCGCTCCCGCCGGCGCGTCGCCCGTGGCCGGCCGCCCGCGCTGCACCGTCTCCGGCTGTGCCGTTTCTGGCTGGGTCGGCGTCGCTGCTGCCCGGGCCACACCGGTCGGCTGATCGGTCACGTTCCTGCTCCGATTCGTGCATGTCCGCGGGACTTAAGGCCAGTATGTCGACAGATAGGACTGCGCGCATGGTCCGCAGGTTGCAGCCCGTCATCGGCCAATCACCTGAGAGTGTGGCATGGGACGTAGGAGCCGACAAGACGCCCCGCCATTACCGGTTTCACCGCCGTCACTGAGCAGGACAGAAGCCGCGAATCACCGTTTCGAGCCGGGCCCGTAACCGAAGGCGACCCATACTTGCCCCCTGGCGAATGGCATCCGGCGGCCGTCGGGCAGCGTGAACGTGGTGCCGCCGTCGGCTCCGGGACGCGACCAGTGCACGTGGTACGCGCGGCCGTCGCGCAGCACGACCGCGTTGCCGCTGCCGACCGTGCGGGCGTACGGGGGCCTGATCCCGAGTTCGAGGAAACCGGAGGTCCTCACCTTGACGTTCTGCACGACTACAGTCCTGCCGCCGAGTTGGCCGCCCTCGGCGGCCTCGGCCGGGCTGCCGTCCATCCACACCCGCCAGCGGTGCTGCGCGGCTGACCACCGGAAGCTGAAGGCCGCCGACTGGTACGCCACGTTGTAGACGCTCGTCGGGGTGCCGCCTGGCGGAGGCGGCCCGAACCTGAACCCGATGTCCCTCGCCTTGCTGGCGCCCGTCGCCTCGGCGAGCAGCCGGCTGGTTCTGGCGTAGAGGTTGTACGGCGCGATCCGGTGCGGGTCGCGGAAGTAGCCGCCGGCTCTCCCGTCGTACAGGTCGACGATCCTGGCGTGTTCGACCACCGGCAGCAGCCGCGGCTGCGCGCCGGAGAAGGCGAACGCGGGTTTGCCGAACTGCCGCAGCAGCTCGATGTCCTCCTCGCGCGAGCTGCGCACCGGGCCGACGACCGGCGGTACGTGCGACGAGAACACCGCCATGATCCGGCTCAGCCCGCCCTCCACCGGCAGCAGGTACACGATGTCGGCCTTGCTCAGGCCGGTCGGCGGCCTCGCCTGGGGGACGTTGTCGATCTTGAAGATCAGCTCGCGGCGCAGCGCGGAGACCCGCTCGCCGGTGAACGGGGAGAACAGCGGCCCGCCCGCCGCGCTCCCCGGCCCCGACGCTGAGTCCTTGCCCCCGCTGTTGCCGGTCAGCAGAAAGAACCCGCCGACCAGAATCGCCAACGCAACCGCGGAACTGACCGCCGCCAGCAGCGCCCTCCGGCTGATCCGCACTGGACACCACCTTCCGACCGGAGGGTATCACCGCAGGCAGGCGGCCCAGTGGAGCCGGAATCCGGTCGTCGCAGAGCACCTCGGCCCGTTGCGACGCGGCAGCCGAGACATGTCACTAGCTGCGGCTGCGCAAAGCTCACAATCCGGGCAGCGAACTGACGCCACGTAATGATATGTCGTTCAGCGCCGCTCGCCGCGCCGCCGGGAGAGGGCGGCGCAATGGTATTCTACTGGCGTGGTCCGTTTCTTCGGTCTCCTTAGCGGCGAGCCGCGCTGACGCTTCCGTCGACGTGGCTCACCCCTCCTGCGTGAGGGGCTTTTTCTTTTCCTGAGCGGGACGAGGAGGCCACGAATGGGCGGCGAGCACGGCGAGCACGGGGGGTTCCGGTACAACGCCAGGCTGGCTGGCGAGATCGAGGAGCGCTGGCAGGAGCGGTGGGCTCGCGAGGGCACCTTCGCCTCGCCCGGCCCGGCCGGGCAGCTCTCCGCGGGTTTCGAGCGCATGGCCGGCCGTCCCAAGTGCTACGTGCTCGACATGTTCGCGTATCCGAGCGGCATCGGACTGCACGTCGGGCATCCGCTCGGCTACATAGCCACCGACGTGTTCGCCCGGTACCAGCGGATGAACGGCCGGCATGTGCTGCACGCCTACGGCTACGACGCGTTCGGCCTGCCGGCCGAGCAGTACGCGATCGACACCGGCCAGCACCCCAGGGTCACGACCGAGGCCAACATCGCGGTCATGCGCGGCCAGCTGCGCCGCCTGGGCCTTGGCCATGACACCCGCCGGGAGTTCGCCACCACCGATCCCGCGTACTACCGGTGGACCCAGTGGATCTTCGGCCGGATCTTCGGAAGCTGGTACGACGAGAGGGCCGGGCGGGCCAGGCCGGTCGCCGACCTGGTCGCCGAGTTCGAGGCCGGGCTGCGGGAGACACCCGATGGCAGGCCGTGGGCCGAGCTGACCGGGGCGCAGCGGCGCGCCGCCGTCGACTCCAGGCGGCTGGCCTACCTGTCCGACGAGCCGGTGAACTGGTGCCCGGGTCTCGGCACCGTGCTCGCGAACGAGGAGGTCACCGCGGACGGGCGCAGCGATGTGGGCAACTACCCCGTCTACCGCAGGCCGATGCGGCAGTGGATGCTGCGGATCACGGCGTACGCGGGCCGGCTGGCGGCCGACCTGGACCAGGTGGACTGGCCCGAGTCGGTCAAGGCCATGCAGCGCAACTGGATCGGCGTGGGCCAGGGCGAGTCCGGCCCGGGATCGCACCGGATGCGGGACTGGCTGTTCTCGCGGCAGCGGTACTGGGGCGAGCCGTTTCCGATCGTGTACGACCCGGCCGGGTTCCCGGTCGTGCTGCCCGACGAGATGCTCCCCGTCGAGTTGCCGGAGATGACCGACTTCCGGCCGGCGCCGGCCGACGACGAGGCAGGCGAGCCGCTGCCTCCGCTGGCCAGGGCGGCCGGCTGGGCGAGCGTCGAGCTCGACCTTGGCGACGGGCCTCGGGTCTACCGGCGCGAGCTGAACACGATGCCGCAGTGGGCCGGGTCCTGCTGGTACTACCTGCGCTATCTGGATCCGACCAACGACGAGGAGTTCGTTGATCCGGTGAACGAGAAGTACTGGATGACCGCGCCCGCTCCTGCCGCCGCGGGAGCTGGCGGCGCCGACCTGTACGTCGGCGGGTCCGAGCATGCCGTCCTGCACCTGCTGTACGCCAGGTTCTGGCACAAGGTGCTCTACGACCTGGGCTACGTCTCGACCTGCGAGCCGTTCGCCAGGCTGGTCAACCAGGGCTACGTCCTGGCCGACGCGTTCACCGACGAGCGCGGCATGTACGTGCCTGCCGCGGACGTCGTTCCGGCTGCCGACGGGTCGCCGAGCTACCGCGGCAGGCCGGTGACCAGGCGGGCAGGGAAGATGGGCAAGTCGCTGAAGAACGGCGTCAGCCCGGCCCAGATCTACCGCGACTACGGCGCCGACACCCTGCGGCTGCAGGAGATGGCGGCGGGTCCGATCGAGGCCGACCGCCGCTGGCGGCCGGACGACATCGCCGGGGTGCACAGGTTCCTGCAGCGGCTCTGGCGCGCCATGATCAGCGAGCAGACCGGGTATGTCGCGGTCAGCGAGCAGGCACCAGACGAGGACGTCATGCGCCTGCTGCACCGCACGATCGCGGTCGTACGCAAGGACTTCGGCGAGCTCAGGTTCAACACCGCGATCGCCAGGCTGATCGAGCTGACGACCGCGGCCGCGCGGATCGCCGTGCGTGACGGTGCGCTGCCGCGCGTGGTCGCCGAGCCGCTCGTCCTCATGGTCGCGCCGCTGGCTCCGCACATCGCCGAGGAGCTCTGGGGCCGGCTCGGGCACGCTGCCTCACTTGCCTACGAGCCGTTCCCCGAGGCCGACCCTGACCTGGCCGGCCAGCCGACGGTCCGGCTGCCGGTTCAGATCAACGGCAAGACCAGGTACGTGGTGTCGGTCAGGCCGGGGGCCGAGCGCGAGGAACTGGAGCGGCTGCTGCTGGCCGACCCCGAGCTGGCCAGGCTGACCCAGGACCGCACGATCGAGCGCATCGTGATCGTGCCGGACCGGATCGTCAACATCGTGGCGCGGTAACCGCCGCACGGCGGGCGCGGCACGCCCGGCGCCGGGCGCGAGAGGGTCACTCTGGGCCCATGCCTGGCTACTTGTGCCACTTGGGGGCTATTATGTGGAATGCTCGGACTGCCCCCCGTCAAGCGCATTGCCCTGCTCGCCAGGCACACCCGGTATCGCCGTTTCGCGGCGGCAGCGGCGAGCGTGGCCGTCGGCGCCGCTGCGATCACCGCCGGATCGAGCGTGCTGCGCCACGGCCGCCAGTTCTCCTGGCACGTCCGCATCGCCACCGGCGACTATGCGGACCGCGCGGACCGGGCGGCGAGCCTGCTCGAGCGAAGGTTCTACAACGGAACCGGCCTGTGGCACATGTGCGTCTCATTGACCTGCAACACCAAGAACCGCGACTGGGGCTCGGACTCGCTCACGTACGTGCTGTACTTCCGGTGGCTGCTGACCAGGGACCAGAGCGTGCCGCCGATCATGCGCACGCTGGCCGGCACCGCACACGCCTGGGCTCCCGGTGATGCGGGCAGCAGCGACACCGTCATGTGGGACTCGATCGCCGACGCCCGCGAGTACCAGGTCACCGGCAGCGCCACGGCGCTGGCCAAGTCCCGGCAGGCATTCCGGTGGGTGGACTCGGTCATGGCGCGCGGCTTCGCCTCCGGTGCCTGCCCGGAAATCGACTACCAGTGGCCGCATGGGCGCGGCGGCGGCCTGAAGACGCTGGAGACGGCCACCAACTACATCAAGGCGGCACTGCTCCTGCACGAGACCACCGGCTCGGCCCGCTACCTGGCCAAGGCCGAGTCGGCGTACCGCCAGGTACGCCGGTACTTCCTGGTCGGCAGCGCGCCGCTGTACACCGTGTACGTCTTCGACGACGGCTCGACGTGCCGGCCGCTGCCCGGCCGGTACTTCGCCTCGGTGAACGGCAACATGATCTGGGCCGGTTCGGCGCTGGCCGCTGCGACCGGCCGCCGCGGTTACCTGAGGCAGGCCGGCGCGACGGCCAGGGCGGTGCGAGCGGACCTGGGCGACGGCGCCGGCGTCTACGCGGACCTGCAGGCCGACAACGACATCGCCGAGCCGCTGATCGAGGCCATGTACCGGCTCGCGGCCCGTGACCACCAGCGCTTCGCGGCGCGGTGGCTGCTCACGTCCGCCTCGGCGGCCGGGGCCGACCAGAACGCCGCGGGCGCGTTCGGCCGGTTCTTCGACGGGCCGCCGCCGACGTCCGCGGCGACCGCGTGGCAGGTCAACGGCGGCGCGGCGCTGGTACAGGCCGCAGCCGCGCTCGACCCGCACGGCCGTCCCGCCGACCCGGGCTTCTGGACGCGCGCGACGTTCGTCGCCGACTCCCGCGGCCTGGCCGGGCGCGAGCTGCGGATCACCGTCACCGGCCGGGCCATCGCGATCATGGGCTCCGTCGGCGCGGTCTGCTGCCTGTCCGGCCACGCTCGGGTGTTCGTGGACGGCGTCGAGACCTTCGACCGCACCGGGATCTGGCAGAACATGACGAGCCCGTCGGTGCGACAGCCGGACCAGGTCCTGTTCGCCTGGCGCTGGCCGGCGGCCGGGCGGCGCACGATCACGATCAGGCCGGGGATACCCGACGGCGAGGAAGGCGGCCCGTACTTCAGCATGGACGGCTACCTGCTGGTCACGTAGCGGCCGGTCGCGGCCCGCTAGCGCACCACGCGCAGCGCGAGCCTGCGGTTCCCGCCTTGCTGCTGCACGAGCGCGAGCCACAGCGGAAGCACACCGTCCACGGTCCGGCTCGCGTTCGCGTCGCCGACGAAGGCCGGCTCGAGCCCGACGGCGGCGATGAGCTCTTCGGCTACCTGACGTGCCGCTGGGTCTGCCGCGAAGAACAGCGCCGCGGACGGGACGGGATCGGCGAAGTTCTCCCAGCCCAGCGTGTTGAAGGCGCGGACGTAGCGAGCATCGAGAGCCGCTGCCAGGACCGCGGCACTGCTGTTGGACTCCGCTTCGCCCATCCTGTTGGTCGCGTCGAGGACGACCTTGCCGGACAGCCCAGGCCCGTGCGCGCCGACGACGCCGACCGCGGCTGCCGGGTACGGCGAGCACGACCACCTGGCGCGAGGGCCGTCGCATGCCGGCAGGCCGTGCGGTGCTAGCGGCTGAGGTACTGCTCGGCCAGACCAGGCGGCGCGCAGGCGAGCCAGCCGTCCGTTACGGCCTCGCGCAACTCGTCGCCGGAGGCCTTGGCGAGCTGAACCAGGACGGCCGCGTACCCGTCGAAGTGCGGGATCGTGAAGAAGGCGTCCTGGTGCGCGGCGAGCACGGCCTCCTTCTCGCTGAGGTCCTCGACACGGACGGCGAGTATCGGCCCGTCCGGCGGAGCCTGCGTGCCGAATCGCCTCAGGTCCGCCTTGCTGAACGGCCGCGCCCACGCAAACGCCTTGCCCGCGACGGACCACGTACGGTTGCCGTGCCGCTCGCCCTCCGAAGCCCCCGGCAGTGCCATGGCCAGCAGCGCGACGTCGTCGAAGGTCGCCATCTGGATACCGTACTCTGGCGGGCCGGCGCGGCCGTCAGGCCCGAGGACGCGCCGCACCAGGAACACCGTCAGGCAGGCCGGCCAGTACCGCGGCGGCCGCGGTGAACTCCGCGGCGAACTGCAGCGCCGCCGTCCACCGCGAGGGGATCGCCCAGGCTGAGCGAGTCGAGCACGTAGCCGGACGCCTGGTCGGCGAACGGGATCGCGCCGGCGGCCGCCATGAGGGCGGGCACGAGGTCCTGGCCCTGCGCGATCGCGGCCGCCACGGGCGTGCTGCCCAGCCGGCGGGCGGTGGCGAGCCCGGCGGCCACGGCGCGCTCCGGGTCGTCCCCGCGCACCAGCGCGGCCGCGATCTCGTTGTACGCCGCGCACGCGGTGACCGCTACGGGATCGTCGTGCGTGATCGCGGAGATCTCGATGGACTCGCCGATCCGGCGGTCACGCTCGGTCACGGCCAGCGCGGTCGGGATGCAGCGCATCAGAGAGCCGTTTCCCGCGTGGCCCTCGCCCGCCCCGCCGCGCGCGGGTCCCGGCTGCGCCGGTAGCGCTCGAGGCCGCGGAGCGTCGCGCCGCCGATATCGCGCGGCCTGGAGCCGGGCTCCCGGCCCGGCTAGTCGCCGTCCAGCCAGGCCAGCATGTGGTCGGCGGCCGAGCGGACGATGTCGCCGGCCGCCGACCCGGCATCGGCCCCGGTGCCGGCCCCGGCGTCGGCGTCGAGATAGGCGAGCAGCACCGCACGGGTCAGGTCGGTCGTCGGATGCGTGGCCGGGCGGCCAGCCGAACGGCCCGCCGCCTACGATCTCGCGCAGGCCGTCCGGATACTGCTGCCGGACTGCGGACCAGGCACTGAACTCGAGCGTCGCGCCGAGCGCGTCGCCTGCATGCATGCCGAGCAGCGCGCCGGCGATCCGGCCGACCCGTGGAATGCGCTTGCCGAGTTCGCCGGTGTGCATCGGTGCTCCTTCGTTGTCCGCCATTGTGCGTGGGCCGCCTGCGGCGGTGATCGCCGCCCTGTGACGGCCGGGCGACCGTGGTTGACGGCAGCGGGATCCATGTTATTCTCTCCCTGAGATCTTCTCAAATCGAGAATATCTCAGAGCGAGAAGGATAGCGATGAGCAAGCCAGCGAGCGACGAGGAGTTCCTCGCCAGCTACGACCCCCGCGGCTATGACCCGATCGCGGTCACCGTGGACGTTGTCACGCTGACGATCAGGGACGGCGTACTGCACGTGCTGCTCGTCCAGCGCGGAGCCCGGCCCTACCAGGGCCGGTGGGCGCTGCCGGGCGGCTTCGTGCGGGCCGGGGCGCCGCGCGGAGGCGGGGACGATCTTCCTGACGCGGCGATCAGGGAACTTGCCGATGAGACTGGCGAGAACCTGGGCGCCGTGCACCTGGAACAGCTCGGCACCTACGGCGCGCCTGGCCGGGACCCGCGGATGAGGGTGATCTCCGTCGCGTACCTGGTGTTCGCCCCTGAACTGCCAGAGCCCAGGGCCGGCAGCGACGCCGCAGCCGCGGCCTGGGTGCCGGTTGACTCGCTCGGCCTTACCGACGGCGCCAGCGGCCAGCGCGCGGGCACGACGCGCAAACTCGCGTTCGACCATGCCAGGATCCTGG
>WNGH01004507.1_pt1 | contig 13296 bp, 8 predicted proteins | sample 5400631 | NCBI WGS metagenome assembly WNGH01 (sample SAMN13153373, study PRJNA577476) | soil metagenome | isolation source: 115 cm soil or saprolite under Garry oak tree replicate 1 | place: USA:California | collected 2016-06-15
GCCGATGAACAAGCGTGGTGGAGCGTCGCCACGATCATTGATACTCCAAACACCGACGAACACACCTTCGGGTTCCTGTTCCTCGTACTTTCCCGGTTGCGTGGCAACAATCCAACCATTCGTCGTCTGCATTTGAATTTGGTTGATCCGGACAATGCGCGTCTTCGGGCCTTGGATGACGCCAATGGGTTTGACATTACCGATATCGGTGCGATTGAAGATCAGAAGGGCTCCGCCATAGACCTGATCCGCCTGGTTCCTAGTTTGTCCCGGCGCGGTGGGAGGCCTGGCGCCTGCAGTGACAATCACGTTGTGGATTGGATCCACAGCGAGTGACTCCACATCGTTCAACTGCGTATCGGGACCGCTGATAATGCGGATCGGCGCAACGTCTCCGTTGCCGTCTCGTGGGAACACGAGGATCTTTTCGTGATTGGGGATATAGATTTCGTTGTGCACCGGATCCACGTCCAACCGGTCCACCTGTCCTTCCAAACGTGTATTGGGACCTTGGATGATCCGAATAGGAGGTTCTTCACCCTGAGCCGATCCGCGGAAAACCAGAATGGCTTGCGCAAAAGGATTGTTGACAAAGATCTCATCGTGGACGGCGTCATAGCGGATGTCGTGCATCGTGCGGCTGAGCAGCGTGTTTTGACCGGCCAGAACGCGGGTCGGCTGAGAATTCTCCTTCGCCAGCCTGGCGAAGACCGCAATCTGCGGATGCGCCACTCAGTTCGGCACCAGGATCTCTTCCCGCTTGCTGTCATATGCTGCAGCTCCCGGATTCCCAATCATATCCGCCAGCTTGCCCCGCGGGGCACTTCTGATGGTGCGCAGCGGCGCCACATCTCCCGAGGCTGTCCTCGGATATACGGTGGCGGAATGATTGCCCATGTTGGAAACGAGCAGTTCGTTGTTCCTGGTGTCTACGAAAAGGCTGGTGGGATTTTTCAGGCCGGTCTGCGATCCCTTGAGCACCCGCGTAGGAATTACGTCGCCGTTATCCGTTTCGCGGAAGACCAGAATCGAGTCGCCCGCGTCGTTGGCCACATACAATTCCCCGCGTTCTCGATCCAGGAAGATGTGGGCCGGCCAGTTCAATTGCGTTTTAGGTCCCGCGATCGTACGAATCGGCGCGGTATCGCCCGTTGTCTTCAGCGGGTACACGGTAATTGAAGGCGGATCAAACCGGCCGCCTTTTGTTGTGGGGCTACTTGCGCTGCCATGATTACTGACGAACATCCAGCCGTTCCTCGGATCAATGGCAATTCCGTGGGCGTCCGCTAAACGCGTCTTATCCCCTTTCAGCGTTCGGATCGGTTTGTCCTCACCACTGGCCGTCTTGCGATAAACATCGACCTCCGGCGGGTGCTCGATCGTTAAGTAAAGCTCCTGCGCTTCTTCGTCCACCGCGACGCCATACGCGCGGTGCGGCGTATGCAGTTCGCGCATTGCCTTCACGTTTCCCTTCGCGTCGCGAGGAAACACGGTCAACCTGTCGACGGTATCGTTGTTGACCGAATAAATGTCACCGCTTTTTGGATCGATATAAAGACCGCAGTTGAATTCCAGTTTGGTCAGTAGCCCTCCCAGAATCCGCTTCGGTTCCGTGAAGGCTGCGCCCGGGGGGGTATTATCGGTGCGATTAAATACTTTGATCCCAAACAGATTCTCGTCTTGGAGAAATATTTCGTTCGAGTTGGTGTCCACACCAATGGCGCTGTACGTTGGATAGGTATCGTGAATGATCCGAAGCGGAGACCGGTCCGCATCGCTCGTGGGCGCTCGATTTGCTCCGGCGGAAGCCCCCCGCGCAATAGGTTCCTGTAGAGAGGCGGTCTCTACCGCACATATCTCGCCGCCCATTTCCGGTAAAGGTTGAGTCGCGATGAGTTGAGGATAACCGGTGGGTCTCAGATGAGCGGCCTCAGGATGCGCCGTCAGTGCCTGCTTGTGTGCCGGTCCGGCAAAGATGACACAGGCGGCAACCGCTGCCAGAACTACAGCCGCAATGCTTTCTCGCGGAAATTGTTTGATTCGGAGCATATCGGTCCTCACTTCTCAGGATCGGACTTGCCTGGATTCCCGTTGTTGCCTGCGATTATAACGTTCTCGGCCGGCGGCACGTCTATTTCTATCGCCTTACGAAAAAGGCCGCCAATTCCGCAAACACATCGCGGAATTGGCGGCGGTCGGTACTAAATGCACATCCGGACAGCGGAGTCACTCCAGGGCGTATGTCCTTGCGGACAATGGCGACCGGGCCAGGGCCGCAAGCCTGTTGGGATCGCAAGAATCGGACTGGATGCAATGAACTACGAGAAAATGCAATCGTCTCGCCGAAGCGCGCGACCATCGACGAGAAAATGGAGTCTTCTTGTCGGAGCACGCATTGTCCGACCAGAAAGCGGAATCTTCTCGTCGGAACGCGCCCTCTCCGACGAGAAAATGGAATCTTCTTGTCGGAGCACGCGCTCGCCGTCGAGAAGAAGTTATCTTCTGTAGGGGATAGGGAGCTGAAGACATGCACCCATCGGGAGTTCAATTCGGATTATCGCGCCGCCTCATGACCAATCCCGAATTCTGGAAGGAATTCAGCGAGCGGGCGGTGGATCTCAAGGCCAAACCGGGCAAAAGCATCGCGAAGCTCCAGAAGGCTCCCTATGAGCATCGGCGTATAGCGGCAGCGCCATGGATTGCTTCCCGCCTGGGCAAAGAATTGCTTTAGCGTAACGACTCCAAATAGAGGAGGTTGCTATGCAGGCAGAAGACGCTCTTCCACTTTTTCAAGTGCTAGTTGAAGAGTACAACGCTCAACATCCGGAGGATGAGCATCATTACAAGGGGGCTGAAAAAGGTCTTCAAGATTACCACCGGCTCAATCCTGAAGATGAAGAACAGCGAAATAAAATCAACTCGGATGAAGTCAAAAAGTTTTATCGGTGGCTGCACAACAAAGAGATTAACAACAAGCCGCTAAAGCGGTCCGCATTGTGTTTCTCCGGCGGCGGTATTCGCAGCGCCACATTCGGGCTTGGAATTTTACAGGGTCTGGCAAGGCAAGGCTTACTGGGCGAATTTGATTACCTCTCGACGGTGTCAGGCGGAGGCTACCTTGGCAGTTGGTTGTCCGCGTGGATCCATCGCAAGGGCCTAAAGAAAGTTGAGAAGCGGTTAGCGAATGAGATGCCACCATCGCCGCTCGGCCCTGAACCGGATCCGATTGTTCATCTGCGGAGCTACAGCAATTACATGAGTCCGAAGCTGGGCCTGCTCTCGGCGGATACATGGACTCTCGTGGGTATTTTCATACGCAACCTGATCCTCAATTGGCTTGTGCTGCTCCCGCCGATTCTTTTGGTGTTGATGATTCCCAGATTTTCGCTTGCGGTCATCAACTTCGATTTAAGCGGAACTGCCGCGCTGGCGCTCACGCTGCTGCCGGGGATTCTGCTTGGGGTCATCGCAATAGCGTATATTTACGCGAATCGTCCAAGTCTCGCGGACACAAACCTCCGGGACGCGGCTGCGGGCAGCGTCTTTCCAAATGACAAGAAAAGCCAGGGCTGGTTTCTTCTTTTGTGCCTGTTGCCGGTATTGCTGCTGGCAGTTTTCAGCACAACCTGTTATGCCTGGTTAAGAACCGATCCAGGCGATCTCTTGCCCTGGTTCATCGGCTTCGGTATCACTTTAAATGTTGGTGGTCTTATCGGTTCCTTTAGGTGGAGGAAGGAATTCGACACTCTCCGCATTATCTGGGAATTCGTTATTGCGTTGCTTATCGGTGGCCTCGGCGGACTCTTGGCGTGGCTTGTCGCGCACAAGATTTTTTTCAGTCCACTTGAAAACATCCAATCGATGGCGCTCTACATTTCTTTTGCAGCCCCCGCGTTTCTGGCAGTGTTTCTTTTGGCTGCAACCATTTTCGTTGGATTAACAAGCCGTTTCACGACGGATGCGGATCGAGAATGGGTCGCGCGAGCGGGCGCATGGATTCTACTGGCAAGCCTGATCTGGGTTGTGGTGAGCGTGATTGTGATGTTCGGGCCGGTGCTTTTGGTTTACGGAACCAAGACAATACTCGCGTCATTATCTGTCGGATCGATTTCCGGTATCGTAACGCTACTGCTAGGCTACAGCAGCAAGACGCCAGTGAGAGGCGGAGCTTCATCACGCGCGGCGGATATTCTGCTGACCATAGCGGCGCCCCTGTTTGCAGTCTTTATTCTGATCAGCATGTCGTTGGGCAACAGTTGGCTGATCGTCGAACTTTCGAGCAGTGCGGGCTCTCCATCGGATCTTGGAACCTATCAAGGACTTCTCGAAGTCATCTACCATTCCCCATTAGCAACTCTATTTGAGATCGTGGCCGCATTTCTCGCAATCGGGTTGATAGCGAGCGCGTTTATCAATGCCAACAAGTTTTCTCTCCACGCGGCTTATCGCGACCGTTTGATTCGCGCCTACCTTGGAGGGTCGCGCGTTGAAGCCGAGCGCAAACCCAACCCGTTCACCGGCCTTGACGAGAATGATAACTTGCAGATGCATGAACTTCGCACCCAACTGTTTCACGATGAGAACGTCGATACGGCGCGGCTTGTGGCACTCCTCGAGTCGGCGAGTGATAAAGTCGCTGCGCAGCTCAAGCAGCGACTTTCGAAAAAATCGATCGATCTGCTTGCTGACCACAAGGCGGGCCTACCCGTCGATGGAGAGACATTGCAATATTCGCTGCTGGACGATTTAAACCGGATAATCCGCGGATCGTCTCTCGCAGGGACGCGTTCAACCAGCCGGATGGATGAAATTGAATGCCTGCGTCTCAATCGCGATTTTTTGCAAGAGCTCTACCGGGACGTGTTTAAGCCCAACCCCATCCCGAAGCCTTTGCACATAATCAACGTAACGCTGAATCTGGTTGGTGGAAAAAAGCTCGCCTGGCAGAACAGAAAGGCGGAATCGTTTTCGATTTCGCCGCTGCATTCGGGCAGCTATCGCGTCGGCTATCGTGATTCGCGCGTCTATGGTCTGAACAAGAATAAACAGGCCATTTCCCTGGGCACAGCCGCGGCCATCTCCGGCGCCGCGGTAAGTCCCAACATGGGTTATTACTCCTCGGCGTTTGTGACGTTCCTTCTCGCGCTTTTCAATCTAAGACTCGGATGGTGGCTTGGGAATCCGGGGCCGGCGGGAAATGGCAAGTGGCGATTCGGAAAGCGCCGGCTCAGCACGTATGACACGGCCGGACCCAATTTCGCGGCGCGGCCCATATTCGCAGAAACGCTCGGTCTCACTGACGATAAGCACCCTTACGTCTACCTTTCCGACGGTGGCCACTTCGAGAACCTCGGACTTTATGAGATGGTCTTGAGGCGCTGCAAAATGATCGTTGTGAGCGACGGAAGCGCAGATCCCGATTTCGGCCTCGAAGGACTCGGAAACGCCATCAGCAGAATTCGTGTCGATCTGGGAGTACCTATCGACATCAAACGAATCTTCATGCTTCCTAGGGATCAGGACGAGGACAAACGTGGATATGGAGAGATCAACAAAAGATTTGAGGAGAAGTACTGCGCGATCGGGACGATCCGTTATTCCCGTGTCGATCGCAGCGGCGTCAAAGACAAAGATGAGGACTACGACGGCTCTCTTATTTACATCAAAGCATTTCTCAGCGGCACGGAACCTGTGGACGTGTATAACTATGCCAAGACTCACTTGTCATTTCCGCATGAATCCACGGCCGACCAGATGTACAGCGAGTCACAATTCGAAAGCTACCGGGAACTCGGCTCTCATATGATCGATATGATTTGCGCCGGAATGCAGTCCGCTCCCCCACATGATCTGCCGTACTTTTTCGATTTTGTCAGGGCTGCATTCACGCCAATCGGCATGGGCCGCTGCAAATGCTAAGAACTGTTCCTACAAGGTGCGATATCGGCGGCTCGCATCGCGACGTGGAAAGAAACGCGCTGTCGTCGCGCTCGTGCACGCCCTTCTACGAACCAGCTATCACGTTCTGCGCACAGCGGCTCCATACAAAGAGTTGGGGGAAGACTACCTTGACGAGCGTCGCCGCGAGGCATTGATTCGCTACCACACGAAACGTTTGCATGAACTGAACGCCTCGGTGTGAGCCACGAGGATTTTGGGAAGAACGACGATCGGCCTTCCGGTCGATTTTGGACATGGGGTCATTTTCGGGTTTTCCACCGATTCCAGAGCATTTGGTTGCAGATGGCTTACAAACCCAAATTCTTGACCCTTTTCTACGGAGTTCTACTGCGATAGAGTCATTTTTCATGATGGGCTCTTCAACATTCGCTCGACGCATGTGGGCCGCTTGGATTCTGATTGTCTTTGGCGCATCCACGATCGCTGGCGGTCAGCAAACGAGCGGCGGGCTGGATGTCGTGCAGGTTCGGCCGAACTTTTACATGATCGCCGGGGCTGGGGGAAATATCGGCGTTCAGATCGGCGTCGATGGCGTCGTGCTGGTGGATGCGGGTACCGAAGGCGCCTCCGACCGCGTTTTGGCCGCGATCCGAAAACTGACCGAACTGCCCACTCGCTACATTATTAATACGGGCGCAGAGCCGGATCACGTGGGCGGAAATAGCAAGCTGGCCAAAGCCGGGCTGACCATTTTCACCAATGCGCTTGGGAATCCGAACTTTACCAACGCCATGACCAACGGCGGGGGTGCGTCGATTCTCGCGCACGACAGCATCCTGAAAAGGATGAGCGCCCCCACAGGCAAGACCTCTGCTTTCCCCGTTGAAAACTGGCCGACGGAAGCTTTCTACACCAATAGAAAGACCTTGCGGATGAACGATGAGGGGATCGAAGTCTTGCACCTCCCCGCGGCTCACAGCGACTCGGACAGCTTTGTCTTTTTCCGGCGATCGGATGTCGTGGCGGCCGGAGATATCTTTGACATGACGCGCTTTCCAGTGATCGATGTTGCCAAAGGCGGCAGCATACAGGGAGAGATCGACGCGCTAAACCGGTTGATCGCCTTGGCAATTCCGCCGGGACCTTTCATTTACGAGGGCATTGGGACATACGTGATTCCCGGTCACGGGCGGCTGTGCGAGCAACTGGACGTTGTGAATTATCGCGATATGGTGGTGATCGTCCGCGATGTGATCGCGGACATGATCAAACGGGGAATGACTCTCGATCAAATCAAGGAGGCGTCTCCGGCCAAACCTTACGAAACGGAATACGGCACCGAACCCGGTTCGACCAACGCGTTCGTCGAAGCAGTTTACAAGAGCTTGACCGCTAAAAAATAATCCAGAGCTATCGGAAGAGATCATCCATGAGAGATCGAATTTTCGCTCTAATGATTGTTATAGCGATGCCGCTCGCGGCGCAGCCTCCGCAAGGCGGGCGCGGCGGCCCACCGCAGAGTCCCCGGGCCATGGCGCCGGTCGATTTAACCGGTTATTGGGTTTCCGTGGTTAACGAGGATTGGCGCTTCCGCATGGTGATGCCTCCGCCGGGCGATTATCAAGGTGTTCCGATGACCCCCGCCGCTGTCAAGGTCGCCGACGCTTGGGATCCGGCCAAGGATGAAGCCGCCGGGGACCAGTGCAAGGCGTATGGTGCGCCGGCGTTGCTGCGCGTGCCGGAACATCTTCACTTCACATGGCCAGATGAGCGCACGCTACGCCTGGACACCGACGCGGGAATGCAGATTCGTCTGTTTCATTTCGGAGATTGGAAGCCCCCCGCGGGCCCGCCGACTCTGCAGGGAGATTCTGTAGCCGTGTGGGAATTTCCGCGCGGCCGAGGCAATGCCGAAGCTGATTCGAACGTGCCGCCCCAAGGAAGAGGATCGCTGAAAGTCACGACGTCGCACCTGAAGGCCGGCTACCTCCGGAAAAACGGTGTTCCGTATAGCGAAAATGCGGCTCTCGCGGAATACTACGACATGCTGAAGGAGCGTAACGGCGACGTGATGCTCGTCGTCACGATCGTAACGACCGATCCGCAATATCTGCGCGAACCATTTATCATCACTTCGCATTTCAAGAAGCAGGCCAACGATGCCGGGTGGAAGCCCACGCCCTGCTCCTCGAGATGGTAAGCAAACGGAGAAGGGAATCGAGCATGACAAAGACGACACGCAATCCAATCTGCCTGGCGATCTTTTTCTGTTTCAGTTTCCCGGCGCTGGCGCAGGTCGATCTGTCGGGATCCTGGGCTTCCAAAAACCACGAGGACGGGCTGGAACGCGGAGCCGGTCCGAACCCTGGCGACTTCACCGGAGTTCCCTTCAATGAATCCGGCCGGGCCAAGGCCCTGGCTTATTCCCAGTCGGAACTCTCGATGCCCGAGCGCATATGCGCCTTCTACTCCCAATGGCACATGATGATCGGCACGTTCAGCGTGAAGATATGGAATGAAACCGATTCCGTGACGGGAAAGACGGTCGCCTGGGTCGTCGGCGCGTGGGAAGACCGCGCGCAGATGACCATTTGGATGGACGGGCGTCCGCATCCCTCGGCGAACGCTCCCCACAGTCAGGCCGGCTTCACCACGGGGATTTGGGACGGCGACGTGCTCACCGCTACCACCACGCACATGTTGACCGGGTACCTTCGCCGCAATGGCGTCATGACCAGTGACCAGGCTACGATGATCACGCACTTCATTCGTCACGGCGATATGCTGACGCTGGCGTCGCAGCTCGACGACCCGATTTATTTAAGCGAGCCTTACTACATCACACGAACCTTCGTGAATACCCCCGCACTCATGAACTCCGGCGGTCCCCCCTGCATTCCTGGAGATGAGGGTGTGCCGGAGGGCACAGTTCCGCATTATCTTCCGGGGCAAAATCCTTTGATCGATGAGGTGATGAAGCTCTACCACATTCCCAGAGAAGCCGCGATCGGGGGAGCGGAAACCATGTATCCGGCCTTCCGCGACAAGCTGAAGGACAAGTTCACGATTCCTCCCAAATGCACGCGAAACTGCGGAGCGCCTCCGCCGCCGAATTAGGCGAAGGTACTACCGCTTACCGTCAAAAAATGACTTTGAGCGCGAACGTGATAGCTGTGCTGCTGTGTTTGTTTATTTCTATTAACGCGTCTGCCCAGACGAGTAATGCGACGGTTGGCGGAACTGTTGCCGACGCCACGGGAGCTTTGATCCCGGGCGTGACGGTTACTGCGACCAACACCGGCACGGGTATTGCTAACACGGTGCTTACCAACGAATCCGGAGCTTATCAGTTTGCGGCGCTGCAACCAGGAACATACAAAGTGAGCGTAGAACTCGCCGGGTTCCAAACACAGACCTTCACCGACGTTCAACTGGGCGGCGCGCAGCAAGTTCGTCTGAATTTCACTCTGGAGGTTGCCGCCGCGGCAGGAACGAGCGTCGATGTGACGATCGCGGCAGACACCGTCCTTGCCACGTCATCCAACTCGATCGGCGCGGTGCTGCCGGAGTACAAAGTTCGCGACCTTCCGACGGTCGCGGGTAACGTCTTTAACATCGTGCAGAACATGCCCGGTGTGTTCCGCGACCCCGCAACCGGCATCTTCGGTTACATGGCTGGGGGACGTCTGGGCGATGTCAACGCGACGCGTGATGGAGTCAATGTAAATGATGGGCGCTACGAGAACGGCGCGTGGTCTGTCGTTTATACCAGCCCCGATCTGGTGGAGGAAGTAAAGGTGATTGTCGCGCCGGTCGATGCGGAAACGTCGCGTGGCTCCGGCCAGGTCGCCATGGTCACACGCTCCGGAACCAATCAATTCCGCGGAAGTGCCTATTGGGACAATCACAACTCGGCGCTAGACGCGAACGACTGGTTCAACAACCGGTCCAACGTTTCCAAGAGCTACGATAACCGTAATCAATACGGTGTCCGCCTTGGTGGACCGATCATCAAGAAGAAAACTTTCTTCTTTGCACTGTTCGAAGGCCAGCGGGATGTGAAAAAGGCTCAGGCAGCCGGTCTCACCTTGACCGATATGGCAAAGGCGGGCATCTTCCGGTACTGGCCCGGTGTCGATCCGGCGAACGCCGCGAGCCTGAATCCCAGTGTCGATGTTTTCGGTAATCCAGCGAGGCCCGCCGGGGCAAATCTCAGCGTGCTTGCTGATCCGACTCAACCCGCCGCGATCGGGTTGTTCGGCTCCTGCGTCTATAAGGGCGCTCCCGTGCCCAACTGTAAGACATTCAGCGATCCGAATAGGACGGCAATTTCAAATGCACCGTTTATTCAAGAGGAATTGCGGCGGATGCCTTCTCCCAACCAGTTCACTTCGAGCGGACAGTTAAATCCTGACGGCCTGAATACGGCCTTGATTCGTTTCACACGCCGCCAGGAAGGTTTGGACCAGACCAATGGAAATGGCGATGAGGTTGATCGCGATCAGTACAACTTACGCATCGACCACAATTTCAACTCCAATCACAAACTCAGCCTGATCGGAACGAAAGAGCACACGTGGGGGACGGCGACCCAGGCCGGTCTCCGAGCCTGGCCTAACGCCTATGACGGCCTAGCCGTGAAGCGTCCGTACGTTTACAGCATTCAACTCACATCCACGTTATCGAATAATCTTCTGAACCAACTCCGCCTTAGCAAGAGAGCGTCGAATAATTGGCAATGGGGATCTGCAAACCGCGGTGACGCGGTGGGCGCCGAAGCCCTAAAGCTGCATCCGGTCGCGAACGGCATTCCGTTCCAGGTTCAGTTTGCAACAACTGCGGGCGGCACTGTGGCGCTTCCCCAAAGAGTACCTCCCTTCAGCAACCTCGGCGGATTTGGCCGCTGGCGCGAAGGCATCAACCCAATGCGGAGCATAGGAGACGACTTGAGTTGGTCGGTCCGCAGACATGCCTTCAAAACGGGCATCGAATGGCGACGGCAGGAATCAAATGGATTCAATGATCCGAATTACACACCTCTTGTACAGCTTGGGGCCGGTAACACCCTCGTGACCGGGCTCGACGGAAATGGATTCGCGGGCTTGACGGGCACGGCTGGCAACAACGCGCGGAATTTGCTCTACGATCTCAGCGGCTCTGTAGACAACATTCGGCAGGCTTTCGGCGTCGCCAGCGTCAAGAACACTACTCTAGCCGGCACTCCGGTTGTCCCTAATAACCGCCATTGGAATTACCAAAGCGAATTGAGCGCGTATTTCAAGGATGATTGGAAATTCCGTTCGGACCTGACGCTGAATCTGGGAATTCACTACGAATATTACGGTCAACCGTACGAGCACGACGGACTGGCGGCCCGCGTCGTGGGTGGCGAAAACACATTCAACAATGTGAATTGCACTTCGAATATCGGTGCGATCGGGTCCTTCTACAGCACTTGCAGCAATCTCGTGCAAGTGCAGTTTGTAGGCAAGAATTCGACCCACCCGGACGTTCTAACTAATCTCAAGGGTAACGACCTGAACAATTTTGCTCCCTCCGTCGGTCTCGCGTGGAACGTGCCCTGGTTTGGAAAGGGGAAAACCGTCATTCGGAGTGGATACGGCATTTCCTACGAAGGCGCGCTACGCGACTTCATCATGGTGGATAGCGCCATCGGCGCCGTACCAGGCATTAACCTCACGGGGTCCAACAACAACGGCTTGCAACAATTGGTGAGCGCCTACACCACGATTGCCACTTTAACGCTGCCGATTCCGTTCCCCGCCGGGACAGCTACAACAGCGCCTTTCATCGTTCCGACAACAGATCGATCGTTGGGTATCACGACATACAATCACGTGTCTCCGTACACGCAGAACTGGAATTTCGAGATCCAAAGGGAAGTGGCTAATAACACAACTATTGAGGTCCGGTATATCGGCACGAAGGGAACCAAACTGAGGGGCCAGATAAATCTGAACTCGATCGACGTGCTGACCCATAACCGCGATCTCTTCAATGCACTGCTCACCGCTCGCGCCGGAGGTGAATCGCCACTTCTCGACACATTGCTCATGGGCACCAACTTCTCTGGCGCAGGTCTCGTCAACGGCACAACGCTTACTGGGGCCGGTGCGCTGCGGGCCAGTACCACGACGCGCACGCTTCTGGCCAACGGGGCCTTTGGCGCTCTGATGAACACGTTGAACACCACCAACGTGGGTGTGTCCAATCCGCCTCCCGGTGCGGGTTACACCCTTCGCCGGAACGGTTTTCCGGACAACTACTTCGTGGTATCTCCGCAATACCTGAATGTGAACATCGACGGGAACAGCGCCAATTCCACCTACAATGCGCTGCAACTGCAGTTGACGAAACGCTTGTCGCATGGCCTCACCAACACGACGACTTATACGTGGAGTAGGGCTTTGAGTCTTGCCACAACAACCGTCGGTGGAATAAACCCGAACAATGCGATCGATCCGAGCCATTTCCAGGTAAAAGGTCTTCAAAGTGTCGATCACACCCATCAGATCACGGCAAATGCGGCATATGAACTGCCGCTCGGAAGTCAACACTTTCTCCTCGGTAACGCCCCGGCCTGGGTACAAAACGTCGTCAGCAAATGGCAATTGGGTGGGATCTTCAACTTCCTGACGGGATCCCCGTTAACGCTCACCACAGGAGTGAACACAATCACCAACAACGCTGCCAACCCCAGTGTGGCCGGCAAAGTCCCCTCCGGCTTTGGCAAGCTCACGAAGACTGCGGCTGGCATCAACTATTTTGATGGTTACACACAAATCAATGACCCCGGTTTTGCGGCTGTATCACCCGTGTGCGCGGCTTCAGACAGCGCCTGCAATACATTGCGTTCTGGGTATTCAAACAAGGCGATTGTCGATCCGAATGGAAATATCATCCTGGTAAACCCTCAACCCGGAGAGGCCGGCAGTCTCGGGTACACAACGGTTCGCGGACCTAAGGCCATGTTGTTTGACATGAACCTCGTGAAGCGTTTCCAGGTCACCGAAACGAAGCAGTTCGAATTTCGAATTGATGCGGTGAATATCTTGAATCACCCGAATTTCGCCGCGCCGAATGTGAATATCGATAACACCGATTTCGGTGTTATTAGCAATCTGCTGAACGGGGCCAATAATGTTGGCGGCAACGGCGGAATGAGAAGTTTTGTCATCAACACGCGTATCAACTTCTAAACACCGGAATCCAAGGTTTGGGACCCGCGCTTCTCAGCTAACGTTGCAGGTTTCGGCGTTTCTTCTCCGGTGGCCTGTTGTCCGCATGGGCTAGAACGTTATGCGCGCAACGAGAAGCCCCTGGCGTGGTGCGAGGTTCGCGGTATTCCCAAAGAATGTACCTGCAGTGGCCAGC
>WNGH01016767.1_pt1 | contig 13295 bp, 11 predicted proteins | sample 5400631 | NCBI WGS metagenome assembly WNGH01 (sample SAMN13153373, study PRJNA577476) | soil metagenome | isolation source: 115 cm soil or saprolite under Garry oak tree replicate 1 | place: USA:California | collected 2016-06-15
TCAAATTGCCTTCGCTGTCGTAATCCAAAACCACGCCTTCCGAGACCTCCTGGCTCTCGACGCTCGGTCTGTGCGAGAGATCGATGTAAAGCGAATCGGTGTCTGGAAAGTAATTCAGTTTCATGGCCGGAAACGGCGATCCAAAAATGCGTTGTGTATGGTCAACGGTCAATGATAGTCAATGCTCCGGCGCAGGCGCTAGGAAGTTTTTCGAGAAGCCGGGCTGCGAACGGACGAATATCTTCCAGCCGATTTGTCCGAGCGCGGAGCAATGCGACTAATTTGATCATCTATAAACATCTTTCCGATGCCGGACGCGCTGGATCTCGACAATCTTAGCGTCGCGGAGAAGTTCATACACGACGCGATAATCGCCCACGCGAATACGATACGTGCGCTCGGAACCAGTCAGCTTTTCCGAACCGCGTGGTAACGGCTCTTCAGCGAGTTTCGCCACTGCGGCTACGATGCGAGATATCGCCTCGCGGGGAAGCCGACGCAGATCCTTTCTCGTGGACGCCCGCCATTGAAGATTAAAGGAGGCCATCGCGCTTGAGCTCGGAAACCAATTGCTCGTGCGGAATGGTGGGTTCTGCCCTGCGCTCGGCTACGACAGCCAAATCTTCCAAGTCTTCCAATAGTTTTTCGTAGTCGGAAATTGGAAGAACAACGGCGGTGCGTTCGCCGCGATCGTCCGTGATGTACTTAACAGGATCGCTCATCAACGATTCGAATAATAGCAGTCACGGTGCGGGAGCTCAAGGATTTCGACCTCAAATGCTTCCGGGGCCGCTATAGACTTGCGGCTGACCCATTCGACAAGCTCAGGGCAGGCTCCGCCGCCGCTAAAACAATCTCCACAACCGATGATCAGCCTTTTGCCGGGACAGATGGCGGCGCGTCGTCCGGTGCGAGATACGTGCCGATCGATCGGAACAGCTTGTCACTGGAGTTTGCGTAGTTCCCCTGCGAGTCGAATGCCTCCGGTGCGAAAGTTACGGCCACGGCGATGGCGATCTTTTTGGAGGGGAGATACGCCTCGATCGCCCCCAAGCCGCCGAGGAGCGGGTTCTGCAGCAGCCACGATCCCGAGCGCACCACGCCCAACCCGTAGTTGTACACGTTTGTTTGCGTGCCGCAGGAGGGCGCGCAGTTGTCCTGTTTTTTCCCGAAGCCGAGCAGGTGCGGGCCAGTCATCGCTTCATAGCTGGACTTCGATAACAGCGCGCCGGTGCCAACCTTGACCGCCGTCGTGATCATGTCGTCGATGTTCGTCGTCTGGTTCGCTCCCATCGGCGTCCCCCATTGCGGGTTCCAGAACGTGGACTCCTCGGTAAACGCGATGTCCGAAGGGATCTTGAGCGCGGTTCGGCGCTCGGAGTCGAACGCGTGCAGGACCGGGCTTGGGATCTCGGAAGTCTGCGAGGCGGTGGTGTTTTTCAGGCCCATCGGGTCGAGCACCTTTTCGCGCAGGAGCCCGTCCAGCGGTTTCCTGCCGATTTTACTCAGGATCTCGCCTAGAATCATGAAGTTGGTGTGCGCGTAGCTCCAGTTTGTCCCCGGATTGAATTGCATGGGGCGCGAGAATGCGTACTTAAGCCGCTCTTCAAACGTGAAGATGTGGAACGGATCCGCGTTGAAGGCCGCGAGGAACTTCGGATCGGTCTCGAAGTCCGGATAGCCCGAGGTCTGATTCGTCAACATTTTCAACGTGACTTTGTTCGCCTCAGGCAGCGTCGGCATCCAGCGCTCGATCGTGTCGTCGAGTTTGACCTTGTGCTCGTCCACGAACTGCATGAGCAGCGTGCCGAGGTAAGCGAAGGCGACGGCGCCGTTGCGGAAATGCATTGCCGTGGTCGCCGGCACGCCGGTCATCGATTCGCCAAACGCCTGGTTCGTCACGACTTTGTCGCCCTGCGTGACCTTGACGATAACCGCCCGGAGGTGCTCGGTTTTCATCGCGTCCTGAACAATCTTCGCGATGGCTGACGCCTGGTCCGGTTGCGAGGTTGGCGTCGGGGTCGCAGCCGCATTGAGCGAGAACGCAAGGAAACTAAGAAGGATGAATGAAGCGAATGGGATGAGCGACATAGAAGGTAAAGCTGCGCAGGTAGCAGCGAGCGAGTGCGGGCAGCGAGCGAGTTTCAACGATGAAGTAAGAAGTCGAGAGGACACGGAAAGTAAGAAGTAAGAATTAAGAAGGAGGGAGTCGGCGATCTCGTTTCAGTTGGTCGAACGCCTCGGGCTTTGCCATGTGAATCGTTGAACCGGAAGGTGGCTAGTCACGAAGCATGCGCGAGCGCCGGTGCTGGCGGTTTGATGCCTTGTTCGGCTGCGACTTCCAAAGCGCCTTCGAGTGCGAGTTGAATTTGGCGAGCCGCTTCCTCACGCGTATCTCCGTGCGCCATGATGCCGGGCCACTCGACGACTTGAGCGATGAAGCATTCGTCGCCTTTTTCCGCCGAGTACCAAATGCGGATTTCGTAATCGCGAGGATCGGGCTGCATGGAAAGATTCTACCAGCGCACATGTCCAGATCGATAGGAAATTTGTGATTCGCCAGCGTGCTCAGGTTTGATAAACTGGGTCACGTGAGCTTGGAACAACTCGAAAGTGCGATTCTTGGCCTGACACCGGAGGAACGGCAACGTCTGGCGGTTTGGTTTGAGGAGAACCGGCACGAATTGCTCGGCGATGAGCGGGACGGATTGACCGAGGAGCAAGAGGCCGAAGTCATTCGCCGGCGTGACCTGGCTCTGGCACATCCTGAATTGTTGGAACCATGGGATGGCACCATCGAGCGCGTCCGCGAGAGACTTCATGAGTTTCGTCGTCAAAAAGCTTCCCCTCGCTGAACAAGAGGCGCTTGACGCCGCGATTTGGTACGAAGAACGCCAGCCGGGATTGGGCGAAGAGTTTCTGAACGAGGTTGATCGCGCGGTTCAGGTGCTGAGCGATTCAGCCCTGCTCCCTCGAATCCGGTTTGCGGACGTGCGCCGGGCGCCGATACATCGCTTTAAGTTCTATGGTGTCTATTACATTGTTCGAGAAGACGAGGTTTGGATACTGGCGATCTTTCATGGACGGCGTCACGCGCGTCAGCTGGAAGAACGGCGCGAACAAATCACATAGGTTTGCGATGGCGAGGGCTCCATCGCCAACACGTTCGCCACGGCGAATCCGTCCTGTGGCGGACGAGGCCCCCGCACAGGCGGGCAATGCGCTATCCAGACAAAGATCTTCGGCTGGCAGCCGAAAGGCCGATCCGGAGAGGCATTGAACACGCTGACAGCCTGTGCTTCCGGGAGCGAACCGAGACCCTTTGTTACATGGATTGCGGCTGACCCGTTCGACAAGCTCAGGGCAGGCTCCGCCGCCGCTACAGCAAGAGAGGCGACTGGGCGAGTCCCTGCAAAAAGCAACGCGAGGCGCGTTGCTATTTTGTTTGGGCGAAAGTTTTTTGGAGAACCTCCAAATCCGACACGCCGCCGGCTTCTTCACGCCAGCTTTGGGCAAAGGCAGAATGAAGCGGCGCTTCTAATACCCGTGCGGTTCGGGTTTGCCTTGCTTTTTCTTACCTTGCTGCTGCTGCCCGGTCGCGTGGCCGCGATTCATTCCCGCTTGCGCATGATACGCGCCCATTTGGTTTTGCGGATGGTGCGGTGGTCCTTGCATCATCCCGTGCTGTCCGTGGGCAGAAGCTGCGTACCCAGGCGGTTTGCCCGAATGTCCTTTGGTTTGAGTTCCCTGAAGGTGTTGCTTGTTCCCGTGAAGATTTTCGGTCGCGTGCTTGTTGCCGTGTTGTCCAGCATTGGCTGCTCCTGCTCCCGGGCCGCCATGTTCAGATACCGTCCCGGGTTTGTTTTCAGCTTTCCCTGCTCCCGCTGCAGCCCCTAGTCCTTCGGCGCCTTTGCCGTGCTCGTGGGTCTGATTAAATGACTTGATCGCTTCGTTGTTCGGATGACCCTTGTTCACCGACGCCTGGAGGTTGCGATCCTTGCTTGCCGCCTGTTGCCGTGCGAGCTGTTGAGAGGTTGGCGGCATTTTCTTGGCGTTTTGCGCAGCGGCTTTTTGTTCCGCAGTCGCCTCCGCTTTCACCCCATTGGGTCCGTTAAAGCTGGCACGGTTACGGTTCACCTCTTTATTCACCACCGAGCGGTCGACAAAGGTGTTATGAACGACGGTCGTATTCACACGCGTCACCGCGGTGTTATAACGGAACACGTTTCCTTCCCATCGGCCGCCCCAGTAGCCATCGCCGAAGTAGCCGTGACCGTAGTTAATGCCGCCGTAAAAACCGACAGTCGGGCCCCAGTAGCCTTCATTAAACACGTAAGCGCCGTTGTTGAAGCCCCACCAAGGGGGTGTCCAAAGCAGACCCACTGTTGGTGGAGCCACCCAAACGCCTGGGACCCAATAATAATCCACGTCCCCATAGGCCCAGTAACCGGGAGTCCACATATAGCCTTCGACCGGACAGGGCGGTTGCTCCACTACCGGCAGAACCGGAGGAGCGATGTTGATCGATATGCCTACCTGTGCGACCGACGACGCCAAAGGCAGGGTTACAAATAGTAATCCAGCTAAAACAAAGGAACGTAATTTCATAATTTTTGTTTTCTTAATATGTAACCGAACACAGATCAAAAAGGTTCGCGAAAAAAAGTACGAAGGATGAATTAAGAAGGAGGAAGGAGGAACGGGCTTTAATGTTTCTTGTATCCGAAGAAACCGCGCCGTCGAATGATCTCGGCAACTTGCGGTGGCACCATCTGGTCCCAGCTTTCGTCTCCGGTGGCGATGCGCTTGAGCACGTCACGTGAAAATATCGGCAGATATTTGGGATTATAATTATCGAGCTGCACAAAACTGCCACGACCGACGAGATAGTCGTACAACGGTTGCAGGTCAGGTTTCACTTTAACGGTGTGAATCGTTTGTAAATCGTCGCCGGGGCTCCGCTGCAGCGGATAGACGTAAATTTTCAAATCGTTCTTAAAGAGTCGACCGAAGTTCTCAAGAATGCCGCCGGGCAATTGCGTGTAATATTTTTCGTCGAACAATTCAAAAATACTCGGCACACCCATGACGATGCCAATGCGTTCGTGCGTCCGCCAGGAGAGATAAGCGGCGAGCCGGTGATATTCAAAGTAATCGGAGATGAGCACGGTCATGCCGCACGCGGCGAGGACGTCGGCGCGCGCGAGGAAATCGCGACGGTCTACCTCCGTGCCGCCGGCCAGCAGATTGCGCATGGTCAGTTCCATGAGAGAGAGGATGGGCTTGTCCGCCACCGCGGGGTCTTCTTTAAACTTCGCCAGGGCGCACTCCAACATGTCGATGTTGACGTAGGTAACCGGACGAAAACTGCCGCGCTCGACCAGCACGGCTTTGTTATGCAACATGTCCGACGGTTGCAGCACCTCGCGGTTCGGGCCGAACATGGCTGCGCCGCTGAGTCCCAGCTGCACGAGCTTGAGCGCCATGATGCGGTTGTCCACATTGCGAAATTCGATTCCGCTGAGCTCAAGCATGTCGATCTCGATGCGACGTGTGGTGAGGTTATCCAACAGCGACTCGACGAGCTCCTCCGGCACATGACTTAGGAAGAACGCGCCGAAGCAAAGGTTGACGCCCACAATGCCGAGCGCCTCTTGCTGGGCCGATGCTTCCTCGTCCAGCATGCGCACGTGCATGACGATTTGGCTCGGTTGATCGTTGACGCGGCTCTGAAACTTGATCCCCATCCAGCCGTGGCACTCGCTGGTGCCGCGATAGCTCCGCGCCACTACAGTATCAGCGAAAGCGAAGAACGAAGTGTTGTCGCCGCGCTCCTGGCCCAGGCGTTCCACGTCGAGGTCAAATTCGCGGTCGAGCATCGCTTGGAGCCGGCCGCGCGAAACGTATCGGTCAGCGTGGCCGTAGATAGCGTCGCTCACTTTCATGTCGTAAGCCGACATGCTCTTGGCGACTGTGCCCGCAGCGCCGCCGACTCGGAAAAACCAGCGCACCACTTCCTGTCCCGCGCCGATCTCGGCGAAGGTGCCGTACCAACGGGGATCAAGATTAATCCTGAGCGCCTTGGAATGAGTATCGATCGTTGCCTCTTTCACGGTGGAGGACAGAAGATGTACTAAACTCGTTGGCGGACGAAACGCGACAAAGATTTCGACGGCGAGCCGCTGCTACAACAATTGTTTCAGCTGGCAGCCGAAACGGACAGGCCGGCAGCCTGTGCTCCCCAGAATGCGAGATCCTTCGACTCGCTCAGGATGACAGGCGCGACGTGCGCTGTCACTTCATCCGGTCGAACGTCTTCTGAAGAAGCTCGAGATCGGATGCGCCACCGGTTTTTTCGCGGGTATTCTCGATCCACTTCTTCTCGAGCGCGTTTTTCGTCGGACGATCGGTCTCGTAGAACACGCCGAAGACGCCGGGGAACGGGAGCTGGGCAAGTTTGTAGGCGGCGAGCTCATCAGTAACGTCGTGCCGCAGTTCGTCCTCAGGGGTGTTATCCCATTTCTTTTCGTGCACCACTTCGAAGCTGCCGCCTTTTTTCGGATCGGCCGGATCGAACACGTCCGGAAAAAATTCGACGCATTCAGACAAGCATTCGATGACGCTGAAGCCCTGGTGATCGAACGCGCGCTCGATCATTTCCATCATGTGTTTGACCTGCGTGGCGTGGGTGCGCGCGATGAAGGTCGCCCCCGCTGAGATCAATTTTTTCATCGGATTCACCGGCTGATCGATCGCGCCGGTCGGGTCGGTCTTGCTCTTGAAACCGATGGGCGACGTCGGCGAGGTCTGCTTTTTGGTCAGGCCATAGACGAAGTTGTCCATGATGAAATAGGTCATGTTGATGTTCTTGCGCGCGCCATGATTGACGAAATAGGGAAACCGCGATGAACAACCAATCCCGGCGAGGGTGACGATCTTTTCGTGATCGAGATTGCGTTTCTCGAGAACCTTGTAGAACGCGGCGAGCACGGCGAAGTCGCCGCAGCCGGGACACCAGGTCGGGTGATCGGCCGTGATCGCCTTCTTCGTTAACTTCTCGCGTGGAGCTGTAGCGGCGGCTGTGTCAGCCGCAATCGTCGTTGTAGTCGATTCAGTATTCACGTGAAGTTCAAGGTTCGTTTCGGCGAGGCGCCGAAACCAGCACGCGCGTGCGCTCCCCAGCCGAAGACTTTCTCGCTCATACCGAATAAATATTTACCACAGCGGACGCAAAATGCGAGCAATGCTTGTCACTGATCGGGTGGCGGAGAACAATATCGCCAGTGCGGTATCGGCGTGAGGTCAACGAGAAAACTGGCGAACAATTGCGAGGGGTCAGCGAAAAAGTTGGTCGCAGCGTTCCACTGTGGCCGACGCAAGGGTGGGTGGGCCTGATCCTAGTAGCGGTTTGCTGGCCCCTGAATTGGACGCTGCCGGGCGTGCGCACGGCTTATTTGTTCTTTCCGCTTTGGCTCGGCTACGTGCTGGTGGTCGATGCGCTCGTGCAGCTGCGGACAGGAAGTTCGACCTGGGTGCGGTCACGAAAAGATTTTGTGCTGCTCTTTTTCATTTCGGCGCCGGTGTGGTGGCTGTTTGAGTTGATCAATCTGCGCACCGGAAACTGGGAATATGTCGGGCGCGAGCTGTTCAGCCCGCTCCAGTTCAACCTGCTTTGCACGATCTCGTTTTCCGTCGTTGTTCCGGCAGTATTTGAGACGGCGGAGGTGATGCGCAGCTTTGGTTGGATTGAACGTTTCGTTTCGGGGCCGTGTATCCCTGCTACGCGCGCAGTGTTTGTCGGCCTCGTTCTGGTGGGACTGGCCATGCTGTCGGCGATGCTGGTTTGGCCGAAAATTTTCTATCCGTTTGCATGGACTTCGCTGGTTTTCATTTTGGAGCCGATCAATTATTGGACGGGCCGGCGGCATTTTCTGGAGAAGCTACGCGCGGGCGATTGGCGCACCGTGATCTCGCTGTCACTTGGCGGGCTGGTGTGCGGCTTCTTTTGGGAGATGTGGAACTATTTCTCGTTTCCCAAGTGGGTTTATCACACGCCGGCCACGGAGTTCTTGCACGTCTTTGAAATGCCGGTGCTGGGATATGGCGGATACGTTCCGTTCGCGCTGGAGTTGTACGCGTTGAAGAATTTTCTTTGGCCAAAGGGCCCGAGACTGGGATCGCGTGGATGACGAGGTTGTAACGTTACCCGACGCCCTGCGGCACGACCTCTCTTGTGGATCTGACGCTCTCGGGAGCGGTGTCGGTGTGAACGACCGCAGTGCCGTCGCGCGGAATATGTCGCGCAGCGAACGAGCGCCCTCTGAAAACGCCGTCCAAAATCTCTTTTACCCGGAATGTTAGACCGTCGGTCTTGGTGAAGCTTTGGATTTTCGCTTCGCAATAGCGGGCCCGCAAAATCGTGGCTAGCTGGCCGTAGCCGTAAACGCCCTGATCATTCATCTCGACGGTGACGATGCGCTTGAATTTCGGCCAGATTTTTTCAAGGCCATTCGGCAGCGGATGTAAATGGCGCAGATGTAACGCGCCGACTTTTTCCCCGTTTTCGCGCGCCATCTTCGCGGCGTCGTGGATCGGGCCGTAAGTGGATCCCCAGCCGACCATCAATGTGTCGCCTTCCTGATCGCCATAAACTTCCGGCATTGGCAGTTCCTCAGCGAGTTTGCGCAGTTTGTTTCGGCGCTTCGCCGTCATGGCCATGTGGAGCTTCGGACTACCGGTCGGATGACCCATTTCGTCGTGTTCAAGTCCGGCCAGAAGCGGATATTTTCCGTCCAGGATGCGCGTGCCGGGCGGGACGTGTTGCGTAATTTGGTCGATGGGATAAGGCTTGAACGTCTCGCGCGGCGTGAGATCGGGCTTGGGATTTTGCATCAGCTTCGGCAGATCGGGTTCGTCGAACGCTTCAATCCGCGTGGCCAGCGACGTATCGCTCAGAATGAAAACAGGCGTGCTGTATTTGCGCGCGATCCGGGCAGCTTCGATCGCGATGTAAAAACAATCTTCCACGCTCGATGGCGCGAGCACGACACGTGGACTGTCGCCGTGGCTGCCAAAGATCGCCTGATGCAGATCGCTTTGCTCCACGTTGGTGGGCAAACCGGTGCTCGGCCCGCCGCGTTGAATGTTGCAAATGATGAGCGGGATCTCGGCCATCGACGCCCAGCCGATTGCTTCGGCTTTGAGCGAGATGCCCGGCCCCGCGCTGCCCGTCACGGCGAGATAACCGGCGTACGAACAACCAAGCGCGATCGAAACCGACGCCAGCTCGTCCTCGGCTTGCACGAAAATGCCGCCATATTTCGGCAGCTCACGTCGCAAAACTTCCATCACGGACGACCACGGCGTGATCGGATAACCGGCGCCGTAGCGCACGCCTGCGGCGATCAACCCATATGCGAGCGCCTGGTTTCCGTCCACGCAGATCTGCGCGCGGCCGCTCGTTCTCGGGATGTGCTCGAATCGATAATGTTTCGTCAGAACGTTGCCAACCGGATAGGCGTAACCAGCCTGGAACGCCATCAGCGCCGTGTTCACCACGCTCTCGTTCTTGCCGGCGAATTTTTCGGTGATCAGCTTCTTCAGCTTCTCGGCATCGAGATTAAAGATCTTGGAGATCAGACCGAGAACGAAAATATTTTTCCCCTTGTCCTTGGCCGTGCCGCCGAGCGCTTCAATCGTTAGGCCAGTGATCGGCACGCCGACATAAACGAAACGTTTATCGTCGAGGTTCGGCTCGACATTATCGGAATCGTAAAGCAGGACGCCGCCCTCGCGCAGGAAACCGATGTGGTCTTGGTAGCTGTGCTGATAAAACGCGACCAGGAAATCGGCTTCGTCACCCGCTGACAACACTTCGCCGGAACCGATGCGCACCTGAAAAATAGACGGACCACCGGAAATGGTGGCCGGAATAGTCATGTACGTCATCACGTCGTGCTCGCTGCGTCCAGCCAGTCGCGCGAGGAAAGCGCCGGCAGTTTGGATCCCGTCCTGCGAGTTTCCCGCGAGCCGGATCACCGCGTCTTGAATGTTCTCTGGGCGCAGATCGGCCCGGTCCGGAGCCGGACTGGCACCAGCGGCCAGAGTAGCAGTGGAAGCCGGACTCGTAGCGGCGGGGGCATTCGCTCCATCGCCTTCGGTCAAAACTGTAGTGGAAGTGTCTTCTGGCAAAACTAAAAACCTCGGGTTAGCAATCTCAGGCAATATTGTCGATTTTTCCAGAGGAAAGTCCGAGCCGGAGTGGCATCAAGCAGGCGGACATTGGCTTGGCAGCTTTGCGGTTTATTTGACCACACTGCGGGATTCAAGCGCAAAATAAAGAGTCGTAGCTGCTGCTACCCCAAAGGAAAATTCCTCCGTGCGGAGGTGGACGCTGCTGAGCTTACCAGGCGCGCCTAAGCGGATGCGCTTCGGTATTAAAAACGATCTTGTCGAAATCCAACGTGTCCGGCGGCGCGAAGAGCAGATAGAAATATTTGAATGTCTCGGCCAGCGCGAAGCTTTCCATTTCGTCGCGCTGCTGTTTCGTCACGACATCGGCGAGTGCGGCGTAGCCGCCGTCAGCGCGGCAGTATCTCACGAAATCGTTGAAGAGCTTCTCTCCAATTTCAGTAGAAACCGCGCTATATAGTCCCATGCGCAAGATTTAAAAGAAATTGGCCAGGAGAATCGAGTTATGAGAGGTATCTTTGCTATGAATGTTCGCACGTTTCCTATTCTCGGTGTAAGCGCGCTGCTTTTCACGCTCGCAGGATCCGAAGGTGCAGAACCCGTTGCTGCACAGACACTGATGAGCAAGCTCAAATGGCGGTGTGTCGGCCCGTACATCGGCGGGCGAGTGGTCACCGTGACCGGCGTTCCGGGAAACAACAATCTTTTTTACGCCGGTACAGTGGGCGGCGGCGTTTGGAAGAGCACCGACGGTGCCGAATGGGAAAACATCACTGATGGCAAGCTGCCGGGGCCCAGCTCCAGCATCGGCGCGATAGCGGTGGCGCCATCCGATCCAGAGATTCTTTACGTCGGCACCGGCGAAGCGGACATCCGCAACACCGTTATTCCGGGCGACGGCGTTTACAAATCCACCGATGCCGGCCAAACGTGGCAGTATGCCGGCCTGCGCGATACGCACTCGACCAGCGCAATCCTCGTCGATCCCAGGGATCCCAACACTGTGTACGTTGCTTCCATGGGGCATGTGTTCGCTCCCGATCCTAACCGCGGCATTTTCAAGTCCACGGATGGCGGCAGATCGTGGAAGAAAATTTTGTTCGTGGACAACAACACCGGGGCGATCTGTCTGGTGATGGATCCGGGTAATCCGGGTTTGATGTACGCTGCGACGTGGCAAGCGATCCGCATGCCGTGGGGGCTTTCGAGCGGCGGTCCAGGCAGCGGCATTTACAAGACGACTGACGGAGGTGCGCACTGGACCAATATCACTGCCAACCCTGGGTTGCCGCAGGGAATTCTCGGACGCATCGGCTTGTCCATCGCGCCCAGCAAATCGGATATTGTTTACGCAATCATTCAGGCAAAAGAGGGCGGCGTGTTCCGCTCGGAGGACGCCGGTGCCACGTGGAAACGTGTCAACGATGAAATGAAGCTGCGCCAACGCGCCTTTTACTACATGACGATTTATACGGACCCCAAGGATCCCAACACGGTCTACGCGCCTCAGGTGGACGCGCTATGGGTCTCGCATGACGGTGGCAAATCATTCAAGAAACTGCGCACCCCGCACGGCGACAATCACGTGGTGTGGATCAACCCGGATGACACTCGAATTTTGCTCGAGGGCAACGACGGCGGTGCGACTATCTCGAGAGATGCCGGTAAGACTTGGACTACCGAGCACAATCAACCCACTGCTCAATTCTATCATGTCAATATTGACGACCAGTTTCCCTATCACATCTACGGGGCGCAGCAGGACGAAGGCTCCTACGAAGGGCCGAGCGCCCATAGCGGCGGATTGATTCCGTTCGGCGCCTGGCACGAGGTCGCCTATGGCGAAAGCACCTACGCCGTGCCGCAACCCGGAGATCCCAAAATTACCTATGGCAGCGGCTACTACACCATCTTCGTTAAGCACGATCAGCGCACTGGCGAATTCCGAAGCGTTAGCCCATGGCCGCATTATCAGGAGGGCTTATCGTCAGGCGAACTCAAATACCGATTTGGGTGGACGCGTCCCATTCTCTTTTCGCCGGCGAACCCAAAACAACTGTTCACTACGGCCCAATGTGTATTCAGAAGCGACGATTACGGCGCGACATGGAATCAAATTTCTCCCGATCTCACTCGCAATCAGCCGAACACCGAAATACCGAGCGGTGGTCCCATCGATCTCGACCAGTCCGGAGCGGAAGTTTATCCGCTTGTTTCAGCGCTCGCGGTTTCGTCTCTCGATGCCAATCTTATTTGGGCGGGATCCGACGATGGTCTCGTCCACGTGACCACGGATGGCGGGAAGAGCTGGCAGAAGGTAACCCCACCGGGGCTGCCCGAGTCCTCGATCAATTGCATTGAGCCTTCCCACACCGACAAACAAACCGCGTACCTCACCGCCCGACGGTACATGTGGGACGATTTCAAACCGTATGTCTTTAAGACGACCGATCTCGGTAAGCATTGGACTACGATCACAGAGGGCTTGCCGGCAGACGAATTTGTCTTCGATATTCGGCAGGACCCCGCCGAATCCAAGCTGCTGTTGCTAGCCACTCGCAGCACTGTGTATTTCAGCCTGGACGAGGGCGCGCACTGGCAGCCGCTCACCCTGAACCTGCCTGTGGCTCAGGTCCGCGACATCGCAATCAACACACGCCAGGGCCAGGTGGTTGCGGCCACTCACGGACGCTCATTTTGGGTGCTTGATAATCTGACGCTTCTCGAGCAGTTGACCAAGAACCCCGCCGTGCAATCGAACGCCAGTTTCCTGTTCGCTCCCCAAAAAGCGTGGCTGACTCACGATTACGGTCTTCCCGAGCCCGAAGAAAGACGCCCGCCCGATGCCGGCTATAACCCGCCGTTCGGTGCAACTGTATTCTTCCACATTCCTCAGAACTACGATGGCAAGACTCCGGCAACGCTCCAATTCACCGATGCACAAGGCAAAGTGATTCGCAGCTTCCCTCTGCATCTCGCAACAGAAAACGAAAAAAAGGAAAAAGAACAAGAGACCGAAGGGCTGACCGGCACGCATCTGGGAAAGCCCGCGCCTGAAGTGGACCACAGCGGGGAGCCCACAGATCAGCAGATCCGAGAAAAGG
>WNGH01020861.1_pt1 | contig 13293 bp, 14 predicted proteins | sample 5400631 | NCBI WGS metagenome assembly WNGH01 (sample SAMN13153373, study PRJNA577476) | soil metagenome | isolation source: 115 cm soil or saprolite under Garry oak tree replicate 1 | place: USA:California | collected 2016-06-15
TCACCCTCCCGTGTTTTCGTGAACGGCGGCGGGGACACAAAACCGCGCTATTCGGACGGAAGGGAGCGTCCTAGGAAAACATTTCGACTCTTGAAGGCTCCCAGAGGAGAGGGGGTTCAGAACGGTCTGGGGGACGTCACACCACCAATGTCTCTCCAGGATTGGGTCGCGTCAAGGTACATGGAAGCCGAATTTCCAAGAGGAGGATGGCCCATCTGGCGCGCGCGTCCTGAGGAATTTCTCGGCGTCCCAGTGTAAGCGCAGGGGAATCTGCCGTGATTCCGGCGCTGCGCGCCGCGCGCGTCGATCCTGCGGTGGCTTTGCAGAACGAGTAAGGTTTATAGAGCTTCGGCCCGCTACCCTGTCCGAAGTGGCAGGTTGACGGTGGGGCACATTCTCGTCGTCGCGCGGTTTGTCTTGCCAGACACAGTCTAGACTCAAAATAGAGGGGATGGAACAGCCTCGGGTTTGATTTGAGGCGCAATCCATCCACGGGTTCCCCCGCGCGGGACACTTGCGAGGTTGAAAAAATGAGATGCAGATTCGTGTTCGTAGCGATTTTTCTGCTTACGCTGGCAGCAGTTCGCGGGGCGGCTGGCCCGCCGCAACGCACGCAAGGCAAAGGATCCTCCACCCTGAGCGGAGTTGTGCTGGGCCCCGATGACAAGCCGGTGGCACACGCAAGCGTATCTTACCAATCGTCAGCCGGAGTCGCCCCGCACGTGGTGCACACGGACTCGCATGGGCGATTCTCGATTGCGAAGCTGGGAGCAGACAACTACGACCTCCGCGCGTCAGGGAAAGGCGTGTTTTCAGAGTGGGAGAAGAACATTACACTGCGCACGGGACAGACAATAGACCTGACGTTGCATTTGGTGTATGCGAGGCAGATTCCCAAGGCGTACGTGAAGAAGTGACTGGTGACTCGTGAGTGGTGATGGTGACTTGTGAGAGTTCGCTGTTCCCCATGGGCGAGCGTATCAAGCGATAGATCCGCAGAACCAATCCGCAGTAAACAACTTCTCTAGATAGTAGATCAGCCGGCTTATTGGTAGATGAGCTGGGCAAGCTCGTACAGATCGGAATCAGAGACGTCCGAGATGGCGCAATATTCCATTCCCTGACGGCGCCAATGGCGCCATTGATAGCCTTGCCGCAGTCCGGGAGGATGAATGTCGGTGTCAGGCTCCTTGGTGGGCAAAACAAAAACGTTGATGATGTGCTTGCGGCGAGAATAAACCAGCGCGGCGACATTCTGCCCGCCGAGAACATCGAGGCGCCCGCCGATCAGCGGAAAACCTTCGTCCGCGAAATCTTTCACAGGGGGAACAAAAGCGAGCTTGCCGTCGAACCACGGCTTGACAGTGTGCTGGTCGGTGGAGGCGATGTCCATGAGATGGCCGGGTTGCAAGGAGCGAACATGCGCATCGATGACCTCAGCGGCGGTGAAGGGAGAAGATGTGACGCTATTCTGGAAGCGCGGCACAGCAAACCAGGAAATGGCGGCAACAACCAGAATGGCCGCGGCAGCCGCTAGCCATCGCCAAGCGGGAATGCGAAGGCCGCGGGGCGAAGTGGTCGCACCATCGAGACTGGCACGAATTTTTTTGCGAAGGGTAACGGGGGCGTTTTCGTAAAGGCTGCTGCGGTGAAGCGAAGAGCGCAGCGATTCCTCCCCTCCCAGGGCGGTTGTGCATTCGCGGCAACCTTCGAGGTGGCGCTCAAATTCGGCGGCACGGGTAGCGTCCAGCTCGCCATCCAGATAGCCGTGCAGAACCGTGCGCGTGAAATCACAGTTCACTTGGAGGCCTCCTGCGGAGAGCCGTGTGTGAGCGCACGCTGCAGACGCTGGCGCGCGCGGGCCAGTGCGGACATGACCGTGCCGATGGGTATCGCAGTGATGGAGGCAATCTCCTTGTAAGAACATCCTTCCAGTTCGCGAAGGACGAGAACTTCGCGGAACCGTGGGGGAAGTGTTTCCAGGGCGCGCGTCAAACGCTCTCGATTGTCTCCGGCAATGGCCAGAGCTTCAGGAGAGGCACTGGACTGGGGGTGCAAGTCCTCGTCGAATTCCGTCATGAGTTCCACAGGGCGATTCTTCTCCAACCAGGTATAACAAGTATTGCGCACAATCTGCAAAAGCCAGGCGCGCGCATCGCCACCGTGGAACCCGCGGAAAAAGCGGTAGGCACGGAGCATAGCCTCCTGGGCAACGTCTTCAGAATCGGCACGGCTCTTGAGAAGCCAGCGAGCCAAATTGAAGGCGGCGTCGAGGTGCGGCAGAACGAGCTGCTCGAAGCGCGCCCGGTCCTGCGCATCCAACACGTCCGAGCCTTTCCCCTGGTCAGAGCCACTCATGGGCAGGAACCACCTGGACCGCTATTTTATTCCCAAATGCTTCTTGGATGTGACTAAGAAAGCAAAAGGTTGGTAAGCACGTAAATCGGGAATAATTGGCAGCCCCTGGTGGTCTGGATAAGCGAAACACGTCCCATATGCGGCGCGGGCTCCCTGGACTCTCTCACCCGCGCCGCCCTCCCAAGCAAATTGGCGGGAACGGGCGACAACGAATAGTCACGGATATTCGTGTGTTCAAATGTCGAGGAGAAGACTAATGACGGGCAAATTGAAGGACGAAATCCTATACGACCACAATCATGACTGAGCTTCGTGCAGATCAGCGACAGCCACATGGGTTTCAATAAGCCGGCAAATCCGGACGTCGCGGGCACTCTGAAAGCGGCAGTCGACAAGATCAATGGATTGCAGGCGACCCCGGAATTCATGCTGCACACGGGCGACATCAGCCATCTCTCGAAGCCGGAGGAGTTCGATACTGTCGAACAGATTCTGAAAGGCGCCACGCCCAAAGACGTTTTTTATGTGCCCGGCGAACATGATGTGCTGAATGACGACGGGAAACAATTTCTCGAACGTTATGGAAAAGGCAGCAAAGGGGCGGGTTGGCGCAGTTTTGATAAGAAGGGCACGCACTTCATTGGGCTGGTCAACGTCCTGAATTTAAAAGCCGGGGGGCTGGGGACGCTGGGCCACGAGCAGCTCGAATGGCTTGAAGACGACGTGAAGCACTTGAAAAGCAGCACGCCCATTGTGGTCTTCGCGCACATTCCGCTGTGGTCGGTCTATCCCGAGTGGGGCTGGGGTACGGAAGACAGCGCCCAGGCACTCGGGTACTTGAAGAAGTTCGGCTCGGTGACGGTGTTGAACGGTCATATCCACCAAGTCATGCAGAAGGTCGAGGGCAACGTTACGTTTCACACCGCTTGCTCGACCGCGTTTCCGCAACCGCAGCCAGGTAAGGCGGATTCGCCGGGACCGATGAAAGTGCCGGCGGAGCAGCTCAAGAGCGTCCTGGGAATCACGGATGTGAATTACGTTCAAGGGCAGCATTCGCTGGCCGTCGTGGATTCGACGCTCGCGTAACGATGAACTAGCTGAAATCAAAAACCACTCTCATCGAAGAAAGTATAGAAAGGAAAAATGTCATGAGGAAAAGTGTGCCTATTGCGGTTCTCGCAGTGGCGCTCCTAAGCGAAACGGGGGCGATCGCCGTTGGCCAGAAGAACTTTCTCGCCGGCGGGCAACAGAAGACCGAGACAACAGAAGTGAAGATCGATAACTTCAGCTTCGGCCCAGGAACGCTGACGGTTCCCGTGGGAACAACGGTGACATGGACCAATCGAGACGACATTCCGCATACGGTCGTGAGCACGGACGGCGTCTTCAAATCCAAGGTGCTCGATACGGACGAGAAGTTCTCCTACACATTTAGCAAGGCGGGAACTTTTCCGTACTTCTGTTCGATTCACCCGAAGATGACCGGCAAGGTCATCGTGCAGTGAGTTAGGAGAGACCTTGCATCCGTTCGACGTCAAAGCAGCGCTACTTGCGAAACACGCGCAACACGTGGTCCTGATTCATTTTCCGATCGCCCTGTTCATCGCAGGCGTGGCGTTTGACTTTCTGGCGCAGTGGACGAAACAAAGAATTCTGGCCGCGGCGGCTTATTGCAATTTGCTGGCTGCGGCGGCTGTTACAGTGCCGGTCTTGATCACCGGAATTCTCGCCTGGCAATGGCAGCTCGAAGGGCAGAGGCTCAAAGGCATTCTACTAATGCACCTGGTGCTCGGTTGTGCTTCCAGCCTGCTGATCTGGATAGCTTGTGTCGTCCACGTAAGGGCGCAGCGGAAGCAGGGAGGAGTTCTGCCCAGTTATCGCCTGCCCATCGAGGCGGTCGGGGTGGTGCTTGTGACTCTTACTGGGCACCTCGGTGGATTCCTCAGCGGCGTGAATGTCTCCAGCTAGATCGCCGGGGAAGAGATGAAACGTCGCCTTCATACGCCTCGGTTTACCGCAGCAAGGGCTCTGAGGAGCGCCCCGGCGATAGGTGAGGAGAAAGCGTGCAAGAAACTGGCTTTCTAGGAACGGCAGCCACGCGAGCCGCAGACATAACCCTTCTGCTCGAGATGGGAATGGGCGTGGGGTTGCTTGCCGGAGCGCTGCTAGCGCGCGCTGGACGTATCGGCTCCCATGCAGCGTGTCAATCGGCCATCGTGCTTCTTAATCTAGCTCTAATCGTCTTGATGATGCTGCCTCCGTTTCGGAGTCAGGTACTCCCCAAACTCCCAGGCAGGATTGGAAGGCCTTACTACTCGCTCGCTACAGGTCATGCGGCGTTGGGAGGAGCTGCAGAGCTTGGAGGTTTGTACATACTTTTAGCAGCTGGGACAAGTCTGCTTCCGGAGAAGCTCCGACTCAAGCGCTACAAACTCTGGATGCGAGGGGTTCTGTTCGTCTGGTGGATTGTTCTTCTACTTGGAATGGCCACATATGCGCGTTGGTATGTGAGCATTCGATGAGAGGCTGATTCACGAAGGGCTTGTTAATTGGGGCTAGATTGATCGAGATTTGGATTAGTACTATTCGACACTCGCAGGAAATTTGTTGGTGTGCGTCTCTTCTTATCTTACTGATAATAATAGTCTTACTCGGTTGCTCAAATTTGGCTTTCGGTTCTAGTTGGCCGCGATGTACTACAACCCTGGTACTCCGTCGAGTGGCTCTGCTGACCCATTGAGGCATGCAATAGGCATGCGTAGTCTCTTAGGAACGGGTTGGGGGCCGCGCGGGGACAGCGGCTCCGCAAGGGGTCGTGTGCGAGCTACCCAACCCGCCACCTTTCTTTTTACTTCCCTCTGCATCACAAATCAGCAGCGTACGGGAGGACCTGAAACCGGGTCCTCCTCTTCTCTTTTGCGTCAATCGGTCCCAGCCTTGCATCCTAGAGAAGCGCGCAGCGAGATATTCCGTAAACTGCTCTCAAATGAACGATTTGAGAGTAAAGGTGTTGGGCAAGGTGAGGGGTTCGTGCGACAGGTGAAGTCCGCAAACTACACAATCTCGAGAGTCATTGCGTTCCTGCTGGGTATGCTGACCCTGCACCCGACGACCGCGCGGGCCGGTGAGCCGGCGCTCCCAAGACTAAGGACCGAAACGGAAGAGGCATTCAACCGCTACATGAAACTGGTAGAAGCGCGAAATGAAGCGGAGTTGAAGCGCGGTACGGGGCTGTTGTGGATCGACGGCCTCGCGGAAGGGCAACGCGCGGAAGCCTACGCTGCTCTGAAACGCGGCGAAGTAAAGTTGCAGAAGCTGGAAATTCGTGACAGCGGCAAGCCCATTTCGTGCCCGGGCGGACTAATTCATCACTGGGCAGGGGTGGTGTTCATTCCCGGAGCGAAACTCGAAGACGTTCTGGGCGTGCTCGAGGATTATGACAAGCACTCCGTGTACTACGCTCCGGATGTGGAGCGCTCAAAGATCGAATCCCGAGCGGGGGATCATTTCCGCGTCTTCCTGCGGTTCCGGCGGCACAAAGTGATCACCGTGGTGCTGAACACCGAGCATGACGTTCAATACTTCCACGATGCACCAGGTAAAGCGCACAGCCGAAGTTCAGCGGTGCGCATTGCGGAAGTCGAAAACGCCGGCAAAAGCGATGAACGCGAAAAAACACCAGGGGACGACGGCGGATTCCTGTGGCGCATGGAGACCTGGTGGCGTATGCAAGACCGTGACGGCGGCGTTTACGTGCAAAGTGAAGTGGCTTCACTCACGCGAGACATTCCCACGATGCTGGGGTGGATGATCGGACCATTTGTAACCGGCATCCCGAAAGAGACGCTGACATTCACACTTGAAGCGACGAGGAAAGCCGTACAAACGCGGGAAGCGACCAAGAACTAAAGAATCAGAGAGAGCAAACGACCGTCGTCAAGGCCTAATCGGTTTCGGGATTTGCGCGTTCTCGCGCAAGGCGCAAACGATGACGCCGCCGCTCGTCAGGAGCGGATGAAGCCAGCTCCCCGCCTTTTCGCCCCCATTGGGAATCAGAATCAGCCGATCCGCCCAACGAGCGATTTCTTCAAAGGAATCGTACACGCTATACGAGTAAGCAAGCCCGTCGCCCTCGGAGATCAGATAGCCTCTGCCGGAAGTCTTCAAATAATTGTAAATGCCCCAGAGCCGCATCTTGTAGAGAACCAGTTTAGTCAGGCGGGCAGAGCGGGAGCCCTGTCCAAAGCGGTTGCTGTCTGAAATAAACACAGCCCTCTTCGCCACCCGAAGCATTTCCTTCACGACCGCGCGCGGATCGGCGACGTGATGGAGCACCGCGAATTCGCAGACAACGTCAAAGCTGGCATCGGGAAACGGGAGCTTTTCTCCGCTCGCCTGAAGAATCGGACCGAAGGCATCATTGCCTTTTTGAACGGCTTGGTGGATGAGCGCAGCAACAGGTTCGACACCATATACCGACAGATGCGGCAGGGCCTCTTTCAGGCCCCGGAGGTTGCGCCCCGTAGCCGTGCCAACGTCCAGAACGGATTGGGCATCGAGCATGCGTAGGATGGAATAAAAAAATTTCATGCTGAACGCATCTCCGGCACCTTCGTGGGCATGCATCTCCTCGTAACAGGAGGCTGTTTCTGTGTAGTACTGCTGCTGAATTTCCGCAGCGCGGTCGGCATTCGGAGCCATTGCGCCTCTCGGGGAAAAATGGTAACAGAAAGACCGGAAGCTCAGCCAGGCACGATAGTCGCGCAACTAGGCGTCACTCTGCGAAGTGCGCGCCTCGTTCTTTCTCCCGGCGGTATGCTGGAGCAACTGCCAAAAGGCCTCGGCGTTGCGGTCCCAATCCCAATCGAGCGCACTTGCTGCAGCGGCTTTTCCTACACGCTGTCTTCGCTGAGGATCATGGAAGAGCTCGTCCAGTAAGGGTACAAGCTCCTTCTGGGCTCTTGGCTCACGGAGGACAAACCCGTTCACGCCGTTTTGTAGAAGGCCCGTCACGCCTGCATAAGCAGAAGTAATCACGGGCAAACCGCAGGCCATAGCTTCCAGCACGGGCAGGCCGAAGGAGTCTTCGCGGCTCGGGCTGACATAGACATCCGTTGCCGCGTAAAAATCGAGAACGTCTTCGCGAGACGATTCAAAACGGCAGCGCTCCGAAATGCCAAGCGATTTCGCCATTTCACGGAAAGCGTCTGGAGAATCATCTCCGGCGACGACCAGGTGAATCGGCAATTGCCGAAGATCACCCATGGCCCGGAGTACCGTTTCAAGTCCCTTGACACGCCAATCATTTCCAATCAGGAGAAGGACGAAATCACTCTCCTGAAAATTTCGCCGCCCTCGCGCTTGTGCGCGCAGCGCGAGCCGCGCGGAAGGCGAAAACTGCGTGGAGTCAACGCCATTGGGGATCACGCGCACATCTTGCCGTCGAAAATAATCGTTAAGGAACGTGGCGGTACGCTGCGACACAGCAACGAGTGAAACTTCTTGATTTGTGTAGATGTACCGTTCCAATCTCGCGAGAAGTGCGTAGTAGATTCGGCGATGTAACCGCCGGAGGAAGCCGGGCCGGATGTCTCCGGGTTCTTCCTCGCCGGCAAGTTTTCGCAGGCGTTGAAAAAGTGCATGAACGATGACGACTTGAGCGTCCAGACAGTTAATTCCGGGTGAAACGACGGAGTCGAAGCGAAGTCCATGGACCCGGCGATCCCAAGCGCGGCAAATTGAATTCAGGAAAAGCCAGACGAAAAATTGCAGGAGATGAGGGCCAGGAATAGAAGGAACTTCATGCCAGATGATGGCTCCAGAGTGTTGCGAACTTGGAACACCTGCGTGAGTTAATGCAAGGCCCTCGACGCGTTGGGCATACAGATGAATCTCACAATGTTCTTTATGCGCAAGGCGTTCGAGCAACTCGGCAAGCGCGCGCTCCGAACCATGGCGCCGGTCCACGAAGGGTGAAACAACGGCGAGGCGCAAGTCACCGCATCCACGGGTTATAGGTTGGGGGAAGGGGCGCCGCGGCGGCGTACTGTGCAGAGAGCGCGATGGAAGGCAGCCGGAACAGGATCCCCAGGAGAAGCCAAAAATAGGCGTTCAATACAAAATCTTGGTAGGGCTGCAATCCATTAAAGGTCAGGGGAAACTTGAGCTTCTTGACGACCCGCCAAGCGGATATCAAAATCGCGAAGCTCATGACGAACCAAAGGATAAGTCCGCCTATCCCCATCTCAAGAACAATACCGCCGAAGCCGCTTTCCACGCCCGGAGTCGGCGGCTTCGCGTGAAAGATCCGCGTAACATATTGGATACCGAGAGAGGCCGTGCCGATGCCGTAGCCATACGCCCATCGTTCATATCCGAACGCGCCGAGGAAATTCCGAACCGGATAGTCCCAGGTGCGATGCTGGAGTTCGCTGGCAGTGCTGCTGGGCGAGAGCGTTTCGCTGTAGAACGCCACGCGTGAGAGCAGCGCTTCCGGGAAAGTGGCGAGCAGAATTACGACGGCAAGCCCCACACCGAGAGCGGCGCGCTGCACGGTTCTCAGGACGCGTATCACTTCCCGTTGCCGCCAGGGTGCGCCCCAGACGAACGCGAAACTGCCGATGAGCGCTGACCCGATGCACCAGAGAAGGATTCCGCGGGAGGCGCAGAGCGCGATCGCCGCCGCCGTAAGCCCGAAAACCAGAAAGGCAAACGCCCGGCCCCGTTTGTGGCGGAGCAGCAGATACCCGCTGAAACCAAACACGATCAGCCAGATGACGAGCAGAAAATCGCCATATCTCCCGCTGCTGACAAACACGGACGTAGGGCGGTACATGATCAGACCGGAGATGGGCGACATGCGATAGCTGGTGCTCAATTCACGAATGTCTTCCGCAGGATTCACAGGGTTCAGGAAGGTATGACCGAGAATGGACTGCACGATCCCAAGCGAGATAATGATCAGTGCAAGAACCATGTTGACGAAAAAGAAGCGGCGCAGTTCGGCCTCGGAATTCAGTAAGGCGTAGCCCACAAAAAGCAACGGGATGTACAAGAAATAGATCTTCAGGCCGAGAAGTCCGTAGACGAGCGTTGGGGAAGCGGGGTTGAAAACCTGCATAACCCCAAACCACACAAAAAGAAGCACCGGAATAAGAAAAGGCGGCCGGAAAGAGGTCGCTTCCTTGCGCCGGTAAGCGATGAAGTACGAAAGATAGACGACCACTACCAGGAAATCCTTGGCAAAGTAGATTGCCATGTTATTGCCGAGAAATTTCCGGGCGAAATCCTCAAAGAGCAGCCAGGCAAGGAAGAAGTAAAGGCCATTGCGCCAGTTGTTCAGCATTCCAACAACGAATGTGCAGCCCACTAATCCCATCGTGACAAAGGCCAGGCCGGCCATATCTCCAGAGATGACATAAGCGGCAGCACGGTCAGCCGCGAACACAAAAAGGGCAAAGAGCGCCAAGAGTCCCAGTGGGTTCTGGCGCAATCCCCCACGCATCGCCATTGCGGGGAATCTCATGACGCCGCCTCGAGAACAAGAATGTGGTTGTCGCCCAGCAGCGCAGCTCCGGAAAATGCCACGGATGCAAGTCGCAGCGCCCAGGCGATGGGTTTACGGGTCAGCTGATAACCGTTGGGGGGAAATACAAGATGCTCGCGCATCTGCAATCCGGCGCGCGGAAGAAATTGACGCTTCAGGAGATCGTAGAACACCGGTGAAATATGTGTCGGCTCTCCGCGCTCATCCATCGTGCGGATTTTCCCTTGGAGAAGAAATTTGGAACGCGCAGGGAGACAGTCCACGTTTGGCGTGGTAAGGACCGCAACACCGCCCGGTGCAAGAAGGCGGCCAACGTTACGAAGAAACCCGATGGGGCTTTCCAGGTGTTCGATGACCTCGATGGCGGTGACCAGCCCGAAAGTTGCGAGGCCCAGTCGCGTCGCGAAATCCGGCTGATCGAAGTCCAGGGAAATATGAGGAACATTCGCTTCAAAGCCCTGGGAATCGCGGTCCACCGCAAGAACTTCGCATCCGAGCGAGCGCACACGATCCGCCATGCTTCCTGGGCCGGTGCCAAGATCGGCGGCGCGAATTCCGGGCCTGGCGTACCGCGCGAGCACGCGTTCAACCACAAAATCGTGCAAGCCGTTGTTTGTCGTGGTGCGAATCATCACCCTTTCATAGCCGCGAGTACATCGCGATAGACGCGCTTGTGTGCTTCTATCATACGGCTCTTATCGCAAAAATCGAGCGCTCGCCGGTGAGCAGCTTGGCCGAGAGCAGCGCCAAACGATGGGTCGTCCAACAAGCGTGAGAGCGCCGCAGCCAAGTCCCGAGCGTCCCCGATACGGAACACCAGGCCCGTGTCGCCCAGCACCTCGGTGAAGGCTCCGAGGTCCGAAGCGACGACGGGTAGCCCCCTTGCCATATTCTCTGCGACCACTAATCCGAATACTTCTCCACCAAGGGAGGGTACGACAACCGCAAACGCGTGTGCGAGCGTCGCTTCCAACTGTTCGCAGTTCAGACGGCCGGCAAAGCGAACCTGCCTGCCAATCTGAGAATCGCGCGCGAATTGCTCGAGTGCGGGCCGTTCCGGACCATCGCCTATGATCAGGAGTTCAAAGACGCGATTTTGCTGGTGCAGCATCTTTGCGGCTTCCAGCAGAACGCCCACACCCTTGGTGGTGACAAGCCGCCCGAGAAACGCGATGACCGGCACTCCCTGGACCGGCTCACGCCGCGGTGCCGCTTCTCCAAATTCGAGCCCGTGCGGAATAGCTACAACGCGCGGGAGGTGCAATAGACCGGCAAGCCACTGCGTAGGCGCGATGTTAGCCGCTGCTCGCGCGCACAGGAATCTCCTGATGAACGTGAATACCCAGAGCTTGGACGATGCAAACCAGCTTTGACCTGAATTGCAACGTAGGCACTCGGTGTGGCGGCCGGCCATGAAATGGCCGGGGCAAGGCTGGCCCGCGGGCTCGATAAGAAGTTGACCATTAGGACAAATTGTTTGAAAGCCGTGATGTTCCACGACAAAGGGTTTGCGCGCGAGCATGCTCATGAAAAGAGGCGCGAGAGCGGGACCAGCCACATGGATGACATCGAAGCGCTGAATCAGCGACCAAAGCGAGACAAGGCTCGGTTGGCGCACCACGGGGAACGTAAGCGCCGCGTCCTCATAACTCCCCGCAGGAGTTTGCGTCGCAAAGGTAATTTCGAATTGCGCAGCCCCATTCGAATCACAGCGTTCGGCAAGCCCGCGGGCGAGTGAAAGTACGATACTCTCGACCCCCCCAACGCTAGGCGCAAAAAAATGAGAATAGAACAGGAGCCTCATTCCACGGATTTTCGAGCGGCTTGTGACAGGACATCACTACCGGCGGTGCTGACAGCATTGTAACCTTCCGGCCGGCCGACGCGCGCGACGCCTAATTCAACAGCTTCCACGATGCCTGCGATATTTTCTCGTGGTCCCCAATTCTGCATTCGTGCACGAGCCGCGCTGCCGAGATCCGATAGCCACTGCCGGTTGGCTTGCGCCCGTTGCAGGATGGCGGCAAGGGCATCGACGTCACCACAGGGATAAATAAGCTCAGGGCAAACGGGAGCGACGAGGTCACGTCCGGCGCCCACGCGGTCGCTGACAGCGACCACACAACCGCAGAGCATAGCCTCATTCACCACCACTCCAAACGCATCGTAGGCGGACGGAAGCACCATAAGATCGGCGGAGGTGTAGACCCCGGGGAGTTGCGTTTGATTGACGAAACCGAGAAAACGGACGCGCGAAGCAACGCCGAGAGCAGTTGCTTCCGATTCGAGCCCCGGCCGGAGAGGGCCCTCACCGGCGATAACAAGGACGGCATTCGAAAGATTCGCTTTCGCAAAAGCCCGGAGAAGATCCGCGGGACGCTTCCACGGTTGGAGCTTTGCGCAGAATAGAATCACGGCATGGCTCGGCGAAACACCCCACTGGGCACGCGTTGCCGCGCGATCGACACGCGAGGACCGGTCTTGCCACCAATCGTTGTCGACGGAGTACGGTGTAAGTGTGACGCGACTGGCGGGAAGGCCAAGCGAGAGCATGAGGTCGCGTGTGCCAGAAGAGGGAACGATCACTTGATCGGCAAGGCGAAAAAGCAAAGGCCAGACTACCCTCTTGAGACGGCGCTTCCACATCCGGCCATCCAGCGGAGTAAGCGTCGTCGTATCCGCACCGAACAAAAACGCCGTCCGAAGCCGGCGAGCAGCGAAGTAGGAGATCCAGAACGTGGCGTTGCGATAGCCGGAGAAGCACAGAACGGCGTCGAAATTTCCACCGCGAACGAGTCTCCAAATCCCTGGATTGAGGAGACCGAAGAACGACTCTGCACCGGAACCCCGGTTTGGGACGTGCGTCCAGGTATAGCCATCGAGGAGTGGCACATCCCATTGAATCTTGGCGCCAAATTCCGGATCGTGGCTGGCTTCCGCACCGCGAAGCGTGCAATAGGCCACGTGAAGATCAAGCGAGGGGTGCTGGGCCATGCAGCGAAAAATGGGCGCCATGTATTGAACGGGATGCGCTGCGATGGCAAGGACTCGATAACGGCGTTCAGGCATAGCCGACACCCGGATTTCTGACTCGACACGCGGCAACATGCGGACGTCTATGGAATGCAAACGGGATGCCCCGCGGTCGAGTATAACCGTTTCTCGCGGTGTGCGACTGTGCTAAACTACCGTGGTTCCGCAGGGGTTTGCGGTTCACCGTAAGTCTCCGCACTGGTGTCGTTTTACTTGACGGCCGTAAGACGGCCGACTTTCTCGGCGACCGTACATCGGTCAGAGTTATCCGCGGCCTCTGGACGGCCGTTTTTCTCTGAAACCATTCTGCGGCGCAAAAATTCATCCATCGATGACCCCGGCCAGGCTGCGGTCAC